>ASRQ01000064.1_pt1 | contig 43152 bp, 47 predicted proteins | sample 693318 | NCBI WGS metagenome assembly ASRQ01 (sample SAMN02169246, study PRJNA158439) | bioreactor metagenome | isolation source: day 168 sample from continuous culture bioreactor inoculated with sediment... | place: Germany: Bremen | reverse complement strand
CATAAGACCTCCAAATAATCATATATTATTTTAAACTGTCAATATTATATCATAAATATATGTATAATACATATTTGTTTCATATTTTGGTTACGTTATTTTATCGTCGGAAAAAGAAAGACAGAATTATCCCTCTATGATTTTATAAGATTTGCTCTTTCGTTAGTATATCACATTTTATCCGCAGATTCCTCTAAGCTTTTTAGTTAGGCAATACATTCCATCAACTTTACCTATACTTCCTGCAACCGTATTGTTTCTCCAAACATCGCTATATATCTTTTGCTTTTTTTTAATCTTTTGATCTAATGCGTATTGAATTTCTTCTTGCAAGATTCTCGCTTGCTTCTCGCTTCGATACTTCAACAAGTCGTATATCTTTCCTTTATTCGCCGAATATGCCCTTAATTTAGCCATTTGTGACACGCCTTTGGCTGACCAGCCTAATGGCCGGCTACTTAATCTTGCCGAAAGTATATGACTCACTTGACCTTCTACACTACAACCCATTCTCGCTCTTTCATCATTATTCGGCAAGATTATGGCTTCCCAATGATTCTTTATATACACTTTTGTTCTTGCTATCTGTTTCTTTTTTGAATCACTTTCTGCTACTGATGATGCAAGGTCTAGCGCCCATTTAACTTGTTCATAATCTTCTAGGCTAATCGCATCATAAATCCTTGTTCTTGCATCAGAAACAGAGTCACCTAGATGTCCGATTGCTTGCATGATTGACTGGTTTAAATGAAACTTATCTAACACAAAAACACATTTGGCTCCAAGGACGTCTGTTCCTGTTTTGATCCATGCGGCTCCATCACCCATGATATATATCTTTTCCAAACATTCCTCATCGTATACCTCATCAATATAGGCTAGAACTTCTAACCAGATATCTTCGCTTTTTTTATAGACTCCCGAAAAATAATGCTTGTTCACCAACTTATTCCTTTTACTCGTTGGACCTTCTTTTTCTATCCCTTCGAAAATACAGGCTAATCTAGGTTCTATGGTATTTGACTTAAAGCCTTGCTCATTGACTTTTAGATCACCTTTTTGGGTATTAAACTGTAACGAAACATGATCTTCATCAGCGTTTATATATAATACTTTTACCTGTTTCTTTTTCCTTATCTTGGGTATGATTGCCGGTATTTCGATTTCATGAAGATCTTTCATGATAGCCTGTTTACTGATAATGTCATCCGTTGCTGTTGCATTTTCTCCACTCAATCAGTAGCTGCTATCTACCGCATGTTCTATACTTTTTGCAACAACATCATCGCTTTTTCTCATCTTCTTAGTAATACCACAGGCTTGATCTGCCAGATGGATAAATGTTTCATCCCGTTTATCTTTAAAATATGTCCTTTTATACGTGATTACTCCGCAAGTACTTGTGAAGGAATTTTCGTCATTTGAACGTTCAATAACATATCTATCTTTCCTATAACTTGACTATCTATAGACCTCATCAATCTCTTCAATTGTTTCTTTAATGAGGTTTCGTTGTAGCTCTTGGAGTGGTTTATTCAGCTCTAATACTAGCTCATCAATATCCATTGTTTCATCATTCGTAAAACTTTTTATGATTTTTTCAATGTTTTGTATCCCTTTGTTCATGAATTGTTGTATACTATTATGCATAAGAAAACACCTCTCGTTGTATTATTATTGGTTCTTCGCAAAACTTATAATATCACAACTTGGGTGTTTTCTTTTATTTTTCTTTTCCTACGATATATTTACGCTAACTCATATTTGTGTTTGATACTATAAAAGTGAGCCATATAGCATTACAATGACCACGAATTTTTGAGCCAATCATAAATTTTCCTGTATGATAATAGTAAATATTATCGTATAGGAGTGTGAAAGGCGTGAAAATAGATTTGGCAGAATATAATCAAATAAGAGAACTTTATCTTCATCATGGCATGTCGCAACGAGCGATTGCCAAGCAGCTACATATCTCACGTAATACAGTAGCTAAATACTGTAAGGGTGAGAACGTTCCATGGGAACGTAAAGATTATTCACCACGCTCTGCTCCTGTAATCACAGATGAAGTCAGAGCATTTATTCTTCGTTGTTTTGCTGAAGACTCTTCACATGGATTTAAGAAGCAAAAGCACACAGCTAAACGAATTCATGAACGTTTAGTTGAAGAGTTACACTTTACTGGTAGCTATACAGCCGTAAGACGTGCAGTGCGGGAACTCAAAGACAAAACAAAGGAAGCCTTTGTTCCTCTGGAGTTCGATCCTGGTGAAGCAGCTCAGATTGATTTTGGTACAGCTTATGCTTATGTCAAAGGTCAGCGCAAAAAACTTAAATTCTTCTGTATGCGTTTATGTTTCAGTGGTCACTTTTTCGTTAAAGCATACTATGCTGAAAATGAAGAATGCTTTCTAGATGCTCATATTTCATCCTTTAAGTTTTTTGGTGCAGTGCCTAAGCGAACAATCTTCGATAATGCTGCCGTAGCAGTTTCAGAAGGTTTAGGCGCATATGTCACAAAAGAAACTAAACGCTATGAGGAGTTAAAAGCTCATTACCAGTTTAATACTACTTATTGCAATCCTCGCAGTGGTAACGAAAAGGGTTTGGTCGAAAACCTTGTCGGCTACGTAAGACGAAATGCATTAGTCCCCATACCTAGAGTTGACTCAATAGATGGACTTAATACTTATTTAACATCTTATTGCAACAACTACATTCATCATTCAATAGCATCTAGAACAGGAACCGTAGAAGAAAATTTCCTCCTTGAAAAATCAGCATTATTACCTTTACCTCTTTATCATTACAGTCCAGAAAAAGTAGTCTATTATGAAGTAAATGCTTATTCATTAATTACTTATCAAACCAATAAATACTCTGTTCCAACGGACTATTGTGGTAAAGAAGTCTGTATTAAAGTCGATGCAATGACGATTACTATTCATTATAAAAGCATGAAAATAGCAACGCATGAACGCTGGTATGGTAAAAACCACAAGACCTATGATATTACTCACTATATTAAGTTATTAGAATCTAAACCACGAGCCCTTTTTAATGCAGCACCGGTTAGACAGTACATTCCAAAAGATGTACTTCAAACATATGCTAGTAAAAAGGATGGGCAGAAACTTCTTTTAGCTCATTTAAAAGAAGTAAACGGGCTAAAAGAAACACCTGATATAACTGTTATACCTACTCAACTTAATCGTTATGATCAACTGATTATGGAGGTGAATAGTTAATGGATTCAGTAGTTAATCAACAGATAAAACTATTAGCAAAGTCCATGAAGTTATCACCGGTAGATGTCAAGAATAGTTCATAACATGTTCTTTCTAGCAACGTATAATATATAACACCAAATGTTGTAAAAGTCATAGAGAAATAACTGTTAAAACGAAAGTTATCCATTAACTTTCGCTTTAACAGTTGAAATCATTCAACTGTTTCTTTTCTATTACCAATCATTCCTATGACAGGTAACCCATCAGTGACATTGATTCCCCAAGGATAACTTCTATTTTGAAAATGATAAATCACAGTATTTACATTTTGAGTTTTGCTAAATTTACTACCTAGCAAGAAAACAAAAGAAGAAGAAGCTGCAACACAAATTTTGATTTCCCTAATTGGATATTTTTTTTGAAATTTAGCTATCTCTTTTAATATTTTGTTTGTATATTTATCAGCTTGTATGCTATTATCTACCACATCATAATCAACAGTTCCTGATATTGAATATTTAAATATCAAGTCTTTTTCTTCTATTAGAGATTCAAAGTCATTTGATGATATGGGTTGTGTTAACTCGATTACTAATAGAATTTTTTCATAATCTTTTTTGCTATCGTCGTTAAGTTGTGTCCCTACAAAATTATATAAGTAATTATTCTCGCTCACATTCATCAAGTGAAAAATATCATCTGATGAACTACCTCTTTTTTTATGGAACAGTAAGTGACCATTCTCATCACCTAGCTCATATCCCAAATAGAATATTGCCGGAATATTCGCTATTCCTGCGTATCCTACTTGATACCCTTTGTCAATATATATCCTAATTTTCTCAATATGGTTCTTTATATCTATAATCAGTTTTTTTACTATAACATCTATGGCTCCTGTAGACTGATTCAAGATATCATACTGATTAATTTTATACTTCTTTTCTGCATATTCAGCAAGCTCTAAAGAGCTATATTTAAAAACCATTTTTTGTAATGATATGTGTTCAATTATAAGCAATTTTCTTTTTCGGAATTGTTTTAGTTGAAATATAATTGCTAGAACAAACGATAAAGCACAAAAAATCATAAGTATCTTAAGGTATATATCGCCCTTATCCATTGACTTTAATTTAGTTAAGAGTAAGTATACTCCCAGTTCTTCATCATATCCCAATAATTGCTTAATAAACTCCAATTTACCATACATTATATAAACAATCATACTAAACCACTTTGGCACCGTAATTAATACACCAACACCGAATAATTGAGTAATTAATTGTCCCCATTTAATTTTATACCTTTTTATATAAATCACCTTCCTTATAGCTTTCATGAATTTCAATAATCTCTTTCGTTTTCCTATCCCCTGCCCAAACCCTATATCCCGTTGTTCCAGCAATTAAAAAGATAGTATAATTGCCAGCAGTGACATCTTCATTTAAAGTATCATACCAGTCTTCCCAATCTATAGGTGATGGAATCGGTTTAGGTTGCGGGTGAGTATGCCACACTCCCATATAATAACTTAAATCCACTTCAGATTTTCTTGCAATAATTTTATGAATCGGATCACTTAATCTACAAAATACTCTTGTTCTTATATCTTTTGGTTTAGGTGTTGTAACCTTTTCAAGCGTGATATTATTAGTATTATAATGAGAATAACCTAATATAATACCACCTGCTTCATCATCTTTTTGACTATATTGAATATATTTAGAAATACTCATTGCCACATTTGGTAATATGTCTAAATATTTACCATTAGGTAAATCCAATTTTTTACATGTATTATCTATTTTTATCACTACAATCGGTACACTCCTTTTCTATAAAACAATAATCATGTGTAATCTGCATTGGTGTAATATTTATTAATTTACTTTCATTCTCATGACTTGTACCCATTTCATTTAAGAGATCTAATAAAGTAGCCACTGTACGCAATATTACAGCTGTACCATATGCAGCCCTAGTTCCTCCACATCCATTTGAAATTGTACTATTTTCGACATCACTATCCAAAACAAGGTTAGCCTTATTATTAACAAACTCACCTATTTCATTTGTAAAAAGACATTTATAACAGCCGTGATCAGAATAGTTGATTTTTAATATATGGCTATACACACCTCCTGCCTCTATCCAAGAATAGATAACAGGATTTAGATAAATAGCTTCAGATAAGACTTTATTGCACAATAATTGTGTATCCGTATTTCCAATCGTAAATATCACTAAATCATGCTCATTTGCTAAATCAATAATATTTTTATCGTCTATTCGCTTCTCATGAGAAATTACTCTTACCTCAGGATGAATTCTTTCCAACTGTTGTTTCAACGCTTGTACTTTACTTAACCCACTCCAGCTAAAACCAATAGTATGACGAAATGTATTTGCAGCTACATATGTATCATCATCATAAATAGATAAATTAAGAATTCCAGCTTTAATTAACTCGTTTGCTAAATAACTTCCTAAAGAACCTGCTCCAACAATCAATACTTTACCGATTTCATTTTTAGAAGTATTTCCAATTTGCTTACTTAAGGTATATGAATCATTTCTGTCAACCTGAAGTAAACTAACACTCTTCACATCATTTATCAACTTAGAAAACAAGCTCTTTTTTTTAGAGTTAGTAAATATGATTTCACAACAATAATTAATATCATCCTCATCGATGACCATATGAAAGCATAAAAAAATCTGTCTATCTGTAACCATTTCACTTCTTAAGTATTCTACTGTTTCATGACTAATTCTACTAATGTCCCTACCATTAATTATTTTTTTTATTTCAGTAGCACTCCATAAGCGATTTTTAAATGGTGGAAGAATTTGTCTACTATCAATTATTGGTATATAATAACCTGATATATTTGGTTGATGCCGCCATATTTTCTTACCATCATATGTTGTGTTTTTGTCATTTAGTCTTAAATCATCTGCAACAAGCCTAATCCTACCAAATAAATCAGCATATACCTTCAACTTTTTAGACTCTCTATCATCGCCAATAAAAGAACTTATTGGCGATGTAGAACTTGCAACAGCATTCCAGTAATATAAGAATTCTTTTTGGAATTCCCTTTCTATTTGAATTGAAGATAAATTTAATAACTTAATTAGCTGAGACACTACTAATTCAATCTTCTCTCTAAATGAAAGTACTGATATTATAATTGAATCATTTTTCGTTAAACAAAGGCTCCGATATGAATTACCTTCAATTATCACCTCTTGAATCATAATATGAGGTACATCAAATTGTTCTTCATTCCGAATAAATATAAGAGGTAATAACTCTATCGCATTAGAGAAATAACACAGACTAAACTCCTTATTTAAATAACTAAAATCAACTTTTAGTTCTGATTCATTCGGTGTTATGACCATCCCATTAGCTTCAAGTACTTCAACTACTACATTCTTATTATCCAAATCCATGCTCCTTATGCATTCGTACATTTGCAGACATAGCTTTTTTTTCAGGTACTACAAATTCATCACCAAATACTTTTTGTAAACATAGTGCCGCATCATGTTCTGATTCAAGATTATATGCATCTTTTACGTTATTTAGCGCCTTTACTAACTTCTTGTAAAATGATATGCAGTGAGTATCACTACCTTCATTCATTTTCCTAAATACATCTGTTTTTGGGACAACTGGCAGATATGTATTAATCTCTGCTTTTATAACTTCACCATGATTTTCAACAACACTAAATCGAGAAATTATATTTTCCAAAAGATACATTAATGCTGATAAATCATCATCTTCTTCTTTATCTTTATAAGTGACGAACTCTTCACAAGCTAATATTGTTAATCCTATACTCGGTGGAACTTTATTTTCGATAGTACAATTATGATATTCCTTCAATTTCCACTTTTTTAGAAATCTTATCATTCTTCGCAATTGCTGATTTCCATTAATATATCCTAATAACCAATCATTTAGTCCTTTTGGGTCAGCTTCTTCCCAACTATAATTACCTTCTGTAGCTAACTCTTTTCCACGGCTTAAAAAAACACTATTATTATGAACTGCATAGATTGGTAAATCAATATGCATCCATTCTTCATCCTTTTCAAGATAGGATACATTTATGCATGGTTCTTTGATACTAACATTTCTATTTCCAACTTTCAAAATATCTCTGACAATTTTCTTAATCTTTCTTGTATCAGAATTTTTTTCAATGTCCAGTGGGAACATTACTGCTACATCTCTATCAATACTACCTCCATAACAATCTTTTATGGTTGTATGTAATTTATAACTTCCTTGGTCAAATATGTCTATTTCACTTTTTTTTAATTCGATGCCATATGCATCAAATTCATCAGGTAATCTATCTGTAATATTCGACTGTAAAGTTTCTCTTTTTTCCTTCAAATCCTCAACTTCTGTATCAATAGTAATTTCTTTATAAAAATCCTCAAACTGTTTTTTCAACTTCATTTCTGTCTCCTTTTCACATTGTTAATAAATCTAAACACTAATAGTTACTAAATCATCTACTATTTTTTTATGTTTTCATTTGCATATTCGTCCTCCTTATATCTTGGACGAAATCATGAGACAAACCATGCCAAACACTAGTTCTCTTGTGAAAAATCGAACTTTGTGATATTTTTATAAAGTAAATATAACAGGTAATTGCTTGTCGGACTGGAAATGTACGCCAATACATCTCTGGTCTTTTTCATTATTTCGTTATATATTTCTTATTATTGAATCCATTTTCTTGGATCCTCCCTAAGTTTTTCTATAAGCATTCCTATATTTGAGCCTATATTTGAGTCCATCTTTGTATAATCTTGTTCTAGTAATTTCTCATTCATAATTGCAGTATTAACATCTGACAAAAATACGCAGAAATTCATTTTCTTTTTAGGATTCAATCCATATTCTTCTGAAAATATTTTGCTCATTATCGTATGTTGATTACTTTCTTTAGGATTAGCTAAAATTTCTTTATATCTAGGCTCTATAAACTTTTCAATAGCACCTTCTTTGTGAAGTATTAGCCAAAGTTCAAAACATGGACTTGTCACTGCTAGAATAATATCCTCATCAATATTGCTAATGAACTCGAGATACTTTTCAGGATACTCTTTATATGAATCCCTATCAAAAACCATAACAAATTTATCTACACCAGGAACATAGTCCCCTAATTTTTTTATCTCTTTTCTTTTTTCTAAAAGGAAACCATATATTTGCTCTGGTGTGCTATGGTGTTCAATTTCTCCAACTTTATTTAATATTATTACCTCAATATCATTGCTGATACCCAGCTCTTTACTATAATTAACTAAACCTCTAAAATAGCTTATTTCAGTTCTTGAACCTTCAAATATTAAATAATACTTTTTAAAAGGTTCAACTTCAATATCATCCTTATATCTGACTGTCCAATTCGACTCTTCTCTTAAAGGCATTTTACACCCCCAAAATCATCAGGCACTTCCTTAAAAATAGGTATAGCTCCATATCGTCCTTGTAAGTAAGCCTTGTCCAACTTTTTGTCATATCTTTCATTAAACCTATCAAGAGAATATATATTTGATATATTCTCTTGATCTCGTTCGATAAACCATATTTCATCTCTTCTTAACAAGTTCTCCTGGTCCATTAAAGTTGACTCGTGAGTTGTAAAGATAAGCTGCACATTTCTATCCACTAGTTGATTAATAAAAAGTTGAACAAATCTATATGTTAGTTTTGGATGAAGACTTCGTTCAAGCTCATCAACTACATAAACTTTATTTTTTTCCTTGCTAATCAAAATATCCAATAAATCGAATAATCTTCTAGTACCGTCAGACTCTTCTTCAAACTCGAAATTAATATCTGCGACGCCATGTTCCATCATTATTGTCGTAATTTTAAGCTCATCATTCTTAGAACACTCAATATTAAAGAATATGTCCTCGGCTCTAAACGAGAGATTTAATATTGTTTTCTCATCTAATTCTACTATTTTTTCTTCAACGTCTTCCATAACTTTGTCAATCAATTCACTAGGTAATTTTGACTTCAAGTCAACTACACTAATCTTCTCAACCTTAACTTTAGAAATTCCTGTATCAAAAATACTTATAATATCATCAATCGTTGATTTTCCATCATCATTATAACAATACTCAAATCTAGTAACTTTTTGATTAGGCTTTATTGTTGTCAAAATGTCTTCAAACCATTTGAACACAAGTTTGAAAACATTAAGGTTAGAATCTTCGTCAATTTTTTTATTTCTATTCATTTCAGACAAAAATAATGTAGCTTTATCACCTGCTGAATCATGTGCATAAGTTTCGAATCTAATCTTTTCAGCTTCTGATAAATTGAACTTTTCACCTATAACTATCTCTTCATCCATTGTAACTCTTTCAAATATCATTGATTGATTATTTCCTTCAGAATTTAACTCATATAACCATTCTGAAACAATTTCTCCACGATGAAGATTAAGATTGAAGCCATATGCAAAAAATCTATTATTCAAACATATCTCATATTCAAACATAGATGACTTATTCGCTTTCATGTCATATAATCTATTATAGAATTTTTTTGATTCTACAGGAATTTTCCTCTCAATAACATACTTCGAAAATCTTATTGCTTCAATTAAGTTTGATTTTCCAGAGGCATTAGCGCCATAAAAAGTTGCCAATCTTAATAATTGCATTGACTCTAGGTTAATAATATGATTATCTCTATTACGAATTTTTTTTGATGGAATCATAACTATTTCTTGTTTTTTTCCAAATGATTTAAAATTTTCTAATTTAAAACGTATTAACATAATGACCTCCGAGATTTTTTCTCTTATTTTCTTACTTTCATTCTTATTATAGCTTCTTTTTTTTAATGTGTCAATCTTTGCGAGATTTTTTCTCGTTTAGCGAGCTTTTTACAAATCTTTTATTAACTATAATGTGTGATTAATTCCTAACTAAGATGAACACTTCATAAATTCCTTTTTCATATGGCTACTTAAAGATTTCTTATTCACACTGGATTAATTATAGACAGAACTTTCTCTAAATCCTTAATTTTATTCAAGAGCGACATTATGTTTAGCACTTCAAAAGTTCTCTTACTATTTTTGTTCTCGTAAATGCTGTTGTGGATTTCCAGTCAAATCATTTTATTTAAATTTTATAATTTTTTCTTAAGTAACTTACGTAGTAATTCTATTTCTTCTGCAATTCCAGTCACATCAACTATATCTATCCTCTCTTTATGACAAAGTATTACCAATTGATTCAATTCACCTCCAAGTTTAGCTAATCGTTCATTAATATCCCCAAAATCATATTCAATAATTTCTTTATTAACTATTTTATCACGAAGATATTCTGATAAGTTTTTGTAACCGCCCTTTTTTGCCATCCTCAATATTCTTTCATACTCTTTTTCCGTCACACGTGCTTGTAATTTTATATTCTTCAAACTCATAACGAACCTCCTTAAAAGGGTGTGGGCTAGCCCACTATTCATCCATTTTGTATGACAAATGGGAAGCTTGCTAGCTACTAAAGTAGCTATTTTGTTCAGTTCCGCTGCTCACCATTTTCTATGTACTTTTTGTATAAGTATCTTACAGTTGAATATGAAAAGTGTTTTCCAGAACTTTCACTTAACACTTTAGCAATTGACCTATATGATTCCCCTTGTGCTTTTAAATCAGCAATCACCTTAATATTTTCTGTTGTTGCTTTAGACTTTCTATCAGGATTATTAACAATTACAGCTAAGTTTCTATTCACCTTTAGCAACTTCTCATATTCTTCCGAAAGAGATTCAATCTGTTTAATGTAATTATGAAATGACAATAGCTTCTTATCCTTTTCTACAACTTGTTCTCTTAAACTAGAACATTGAATTTCCAATATTTCCAATTCACTTCTAAGCCTTTCATTCTCTTGCTCTAATTCTTCAATTTCTTTTTTACCAAACTTTATAAGTGCCATTTTAACATCCCTCCTAATGACGGCATGACGGTTATTTATATATCACTTTCACCGTCATGACGCCAAAATCTTAGGCTATATCACTGTCATCATCGTCATTACCGTCACAAATTGAAAGAATACGTTTATCGCTTTTTCTGATAAATTCAACCTGGATATTGAACTTCTCAAAAAGAGTATCCGCATGGTTCCTCAACTTCTTAGATAATGTTGCAGGAGTTATTTCTTCTACAAAACCAATATTAACAAGTTCCTTTATTAACCTAGTTGATGTATCATAGAACTTGCCATTCTTCTTAATCAAATTACAGATAGCCCTAATAATAGATTCATCATTGGCAAATTCATCATAAGCATCATGCTCTATCAACTTCCACAAGCAATTCACTTTGTCAAATTCAAGCTTGATTTCCATATCCTGAATATCCCTACCAGTCATTGACAACTTGGCTTTGGCGCTCATGCGATTTTCTCTTACTAGAACATAACTTCCATCTGCGCTACCACTTAAGCCCATAGTGCCTGAAATCATATTAAAGGGATCATCATCCTTCATTTTCCTAAGATGATGAACACAGATAATCGCAATGTCATGCTGATCAGAAACAGATTTAAGGGAGCTGATATCCTTATAGTCATTCGCATAGGACATATTATCAGAGCCTAATGTCCTTACTTGTTGAAGCGTATCTATAACCACTAATAGAGTATCTGGGTTACCAACAATATAATTTTCTATCTGCTCAACCAATCCACCACCAAGTGGTAATGACTCAGTTGCAAACGCTGTTGCTTCGCTACCATTTTCAGTAATACTCATTAAACGGCTTTTAATACGAGGTAATTTATCTTCCAAGCAAAGATATAGCACCTTGCCTTTTGTTGTCTTAAAGCCCCACACATCTTCTCCTGTGGCAATCATTTGGCAAAGCCACAGCACAAGCCATGACTTTCCTATCTTAGGACTACCTGCAAGTATATGTAGTCCTGATGGTAAAATATTTTCAATGATGAATCTAGGTTCATTAAGCTCCAGTTCCATCAGTTGTTGACCGGTTATTGTATTTAAAGAATTATTCATTCAAATCCCCCTTTAAACCATCCATGATAGTTGCTATATATGTTATTAGTGCAATTAGGTCTGAATAATCATCACTAATTTTTTCAAGTCTTTGAAGTTCCTCAAGATTTCCTCTTAACAAATCACGTAAGGCTTTATAAACTCGAGGATTTCCGTTAACAATTACATCCGTTTGTAATGACCTACTGATTAAGTACTCTTGCTTTGTCAAACCCGATAACCTAACATAATTATTTAATTGTTCAGCTTCACTAGGAGACATCCTAAATGCTACTGATTTATTACGCCATCGATTTTTAGAATCACATTTTTTCTTCATTGTCCTCGTCCCCTTTCTATACTAAGTTTATCTGCTATTTCAGTTTGCCTTGACGGAAACATGTGAGCATATCGATATGTTATATCAATACTTTCATGACCCACCCTATCAGCAACAGCGACTGCCGAAAATCCCATTTCAATTAGTAATGAGACATGGGAATGGCGAACGTCATGCACCCGAATACGCTTAATACCCTGTTCCTTGCTCCCTCGCTTCATTTCATTATGAAGATAACTTTTAGTAATAGGAAACAACCTATCTTTTGGTTTAATTCCATATATTGACTTAATATATTCCTGTAGTTCGTCTGCAAGAAAATCAGGCATTTTAATAATACGAACACTTTTAGATGTCTTAGGATCAGTGACAACATCCTTACGGTTAATCCGTTGATAGGATTTATTGATTCTAACCGTAAACTTTTTAAAATCAAAGTCTTCCGCTGTTAAAGCTAGAAGTTCACCAGATCTAATACCACACCAATATAAGACTTCAAAAGCATAGAATGACAAAGGTTTGTCCATCATAGAATCAGAGAACTTCAAATATTCCTCTTTGGTCCAAAACAACATTTCTTTTGTCTTTTCCTTACCCATATTTCCAACTTTTGCAGCTGGATTAGATGATAATTCATAAAATCTAACTGCATGATTGAAGATAGCGCTTATTTGATTATGAATGGTTTTAAGGTATGTGGGCGCATACTTATTACCATTTTTATCTCGAAGACTCATTATTTCATTTTGCCACGCAATAATGTGAGCAGGCTTTATCTCATTGATTTTCTGATCCTTAAAATAGGGTAGAATTTTCTTTTCAATAATCGTCTGCTTGGTCATCCAAGTATTTAGTTTTAAGCGCTCTTTCATATCATTTGTATAGATTTCTACAAATGCTGAAAAGCTCATATCCAGATTGCCACTATGCTTCTCAAGGAAATCATGTTGCCACTCAAGGGCTTCTCTTTTTGTGGCAAAACCTCGTTTGGTTTTGCCCTTATTTTCTCCCATCCAATCTTTGTAGTAAAAGAATGCATACCATGTTCCAGTTTTCTTGTCTTTATATGCTGACATTTTTGTTACCTCCTTTTCCACAGCCATATACCTTTTCATTAAAGTAGGCTCTGCTTACTCTTCCGGATATCACGATGAATCCATTTCTTTTTAATTCGGTATTCAAACCTCTTACCAATTTGTAGGCATGAGTTTCTGATATCCCTAATTCAGTTGCCACTTCTTTTGCATGAATAAAAATTCCTTTTTCCATGTGATACCACCTTTCCATTATTCTGTTGTTAAACATATTTGTTTAGTGTATTTGAATAATACTAAACTTTTTTGTTTATGTCAATAGTGTTTGTAAAATTTATTAAACTTTTTTGTTTAACCTATTGTTTTTATTATTTTATTTAGTATAATTATTGGTATAAACAAATTTGCTTAAGAAAAGAGGTGCCGATGTGGCTATTGGTGAAAAAATAAAGAGAATTCGTGTAAAGCGAGACATGACTCAGAAGGATTTAGGTCTAGCTATTGGATTTAACGAAAGAACTGCTGATGTTCGTATGGCTCAATATGAATCAGGAACAAGGGTACCAAAAGAAGCTGTAATTGTGAAAATTGCAGAAGTTTTAAAAGTTAATGCAGATTATCTGATGGCTCCTGCTATTGATAAAACAGAAGAGATCATGCATGCTTTGATTTATTTGGATGAATTGAATCAGTTGAAGATGGAAGCTGAGGATTATAGTACGCCTGAAGGCAAAGAACTTAAACAAATTAAGTTGTCTTTGACATATTTGGATTCTTATTTGGAAGAATGGTATGAAAAGAAAAAAGCACTTGAGAATGATGAAATTAACCAAGATGAGTATTACGAGTGGAAGGTTAATTGGCCAGATAGTTCAGTGAAATATAAAGAAATATTTTCTGAATAATCGCTTTAATTATAATCAAATTACTTGTATTGGAAGGAGGATTTTATGATATTAAGAAATTTTTTATATTTAGATAATGCTATGTTAGACGATTACCTTTCCACATTAGAGGGATATCTAATTGAAAGTGGTGAAGTGATTAATAATAAGTCTACTAAGACATCTGGTAAAGTTGGTATTAAAATGTTTGACGGTGGACGTGAGATAGATTCAGAATCTGGAACAATAAACAAGGTTCAACAAACTAGTGCTGGTAAGTTTCAAAGATTATATGAAGCTCTTGAAACAAATAGTATGCTTCAATATTTGGAAGGATTTGATCATGCAATCTGGACCTCTATAAAAAGACAAGAAATTTTAGAAATACCTGGAATTATAAGTATCCCCAAAATGTATAATACAATACAAAGTGTTGGTAATTTAAGTCCTTTATTAGATTTAATGCAAGCTTTTGGGAAATCAGATATTATAAAGCCTAAGGATATGGAAGCCGTTAATGGCATAAAAGCAATTAGTGATATTGATAAAGGAAAAAATATTCCAGTTATCATAGACTTAGAAGACAATAAAAATTACAAATTCACTGCAATGCTTAAACCAGATAATTTAAAAGTTGATATTGAAGAAATCGAAGGCAATATTACGATAATTGGTAAAGTTCAAAAAATTATCTCTAAGGGAGAAAATTATGATGTCTTCTCAATCGTAAAAGGTATAGATAATATTATGAAATCCCAAAATAGAGAACAAAGAAGAAAGTATAACAAAAGCAAGTCAGAAGAAGTTTCTGATTCTATTAAAGGGCCAGCAATGGTAATAATTCCATTAGCTATATTTAGATAAATCTCTCCTGATTTTTTCCCTTTTAATATCAAATTAATATCAAAAGCAAATTAATAAAGCGCCAAACCCTCTAAACATAAGGGTTTGACGCTTCTCGTTTACTATTCCCACTCGATAAAACTAAGTTGATTTCTAGTGTTTTCATTTGCTTTTCACTGCTATATATTACATATATTATTTCAATTTCATAAATATTAAACGACTATGAAACAAAGTGGAGTCAAAATGGAGTCAATAAATCCAATCAACGTAATTTTAACGAACAGTCCACTCTGTAATTGATTTTCTCAATGCAACTTTCCCATACTTCTTCATCTGCTGGCTACTATTACCTTTCATTTGCCTTATACTATAAATACGATCGACATCAAAACCAAAGGCTTCAGCCAAACTACATGACAAGAAATCTACAGGAATCACTTCTCCACCATACCGTACATTATCATTAACAAAAAAGACTTTCGATCCCTTTTTTGATGTTCTTTGAATTTCAGCAAAAACAAAGGCTAACTCATAAAAATAACCTTCAACCATACGAATTATGCCCTTATTATTTAAGTCACCATTATCACCTCTAGCTTTTAGTGCCCCAACTATCTCTATAAAACATTTGTTTGAAGTGACAATTTTGTCGATTACTGAATATCTTTCTTCCTTTCCTATACTTGTATAATAATTTTTTAGAGTATCTCTTTTAGTTTTATTTTCAACAGTACATGACAATAAAGTTTGTCTTAATTCTTTTAACTTTCTATCATCAAGACCTAAATAAGCTAACTCCAATGCATATGTCCTTGTATAATCATATCTATTGCAATACGGAGGTGAGGTAATCACACCAGAAAAAAAATCGTCTTCAATTAGTGGAAGTCTTTCTAAAACACTCTCCTGATAGAATATAATATCTTTATTGTTTTTACTATAATTATGTTGAATGATTTCAATATCCTTCATTACTTTTTCAAGTTCACACACTACAGTAGGTATAACATCAGGTATCTTCCCCTTATCCAATACATTTTTTAATTCTGGCTTTCCTTGAGCTCGTCTCTTTTCATTTGTTGCATTTACTTTATCTGATCTGAAGTCCCACCTTAGATACTGTCCATCTTTTCGTGTATAGCTTAAATCTTCAAGACAGTTTAGCGTACATAATAATAATAAATTGTTAATTTCGTCAGAATGTTTGTTTTTTGCTTGCCATGTAAGTAAATAAGATAAGAACAGTTCGTTATCTTTTTTATATGCACCTTGAGTTATATTAAATGCATTTAATTCTTCATTATACCTTTCAGGTAAACTCATTCCTTTGAGATCTTCGATTAACTGTTCTATCTCGTTAATATCATATTTATATATATCCTCTTTAGCCTTTATTGCTATTTGGGAAGTAGGTAAAATATCAAACCCCATCGAAGAGTATCCATTCATTTGACTGACTAATCCGGTAGTCCCAGATCCAAAAAAAGGATCTAAAATAATATCATTTTCTTTTAAGTTCATCTCGTTGATAAGAGCTTCAACAAGTGACGCAGAAAAGCCTTCTTTATACTTCAACCAACTATGTAAAACTTCATTTTTACTTAACTGGAAGCTAACGCTCTGACGATTAACATCTTTAAGTATTTCTAGCTTACCAAAAAACTTAGCCTCTAACTCCTCACGGGCAGATTGAGAAAAGAAACTGTTTGCAGAAAAATTGCTTACTCTATACAAATCTTTATTTATTTTATTATCAATAACCATAATTTAACTCCATTAATTATTCTTAACATCAACAAGCCAGCCACAGTAGTCTATTAACTGGTTTTCATTCGATAAATTTGCCACATTAGTTAATATATTTTTGTTGTATTGGTCAAAAATCTCTTCTGACATTGCATTTTCTATTGCTGCCCCTACAAAAGAAGTTCTTATATTTTCATGCCCACCAAATGCTTCTCTTATTCGGTTTAGCGCTGTATTTGCCGTTTTCCAATGCTCATCTGCTCCTGCAGGATCTATACCACCTTTCAACTCACCAAGCATAATAATTCTATTAGAATCTTTTACCACTTTACCCAAATCATAGTCATCTTCATCTGTATCAAACAGACAAATATCAATGTTTTTCTTAACAATTGGTATCGTTAAATTAAATGCTAAAGTATATGTTCTTCCTTTGATTTCCCAACTTAGTGCTCTTACATCACTTTCAACTAAAGTTTCGTCCGTTGGCTTATCTACCCATTTATTTCTTGAGCTATTTTTTAACCAACGATATTCTACACCTCTTACTGAAAGGCTAGCAAGAAAAAATCTAACTAACTTCTGCTGTGCAAAGGCTCCTACAAAATTTCTCATTGATCCACCTAACGAATCACCTTTGATTAGCAAATATCTATAAACAACTTCATCAACAAAGTACTTACCAGCAGGTTCTAGAAAATTCTCAATAAGCTTTTTAATAGCCTCTTTCTTATCATCCTCTCCAAAGTATTTTAATGATTTATCTGAAAGACCTGCAGCAGAAAGTAAACTTGACTCTATGGCCTTATTTTCTAGTAGTTCTTTTGGTTCTTTTGCTTTAGAAGCCTCTAGTTTGAAAACCTTAGCTTGCTCTATGTACGGTGTTGATTTTCTATTCTTTTCAAGAGCAAAGTTAATAAATCCTGCTCTTGTTTCTTCTTTAGAAGTCACCAAGTCTGATGCTTTTTTAACGTAACTATTTTTCAAATTTCAAATCCTCCAACATTTATTTTCTTTTTTTATTCTCAAACTCTATAATATCTCCAATTTCACAAGATAAGAATGCGCATAACTTTTCTAAACTTGCTAACGAAACTGGCTCATTATGCCCCATACGTGCCAAAACATTTGTACTAATCCCTGCCTGATTTACTAAATCAGTTTTTTTTAGCTCTTGATCAATAAGCTTCTTCCACAATTTTTTATAACTTACAGACATTCTACCCTCCTTGAAATTCTCTAAATCAATAATAGAGTACCATATATGTATCTATAAGACAAACTTTTATCACCATATCATCATATGTTATTCTAACTTCATCATTCAAAGCTGTAACGTTCCTGTAAAGCACAAACCTAAAGTAGTTAACAATAACTAAATAAATCCTCTAGGTTTGTTCTTAAAGTCAATTTGAATATTTAATGAATCTACAATCTTTTTTATTCTAACCTGTGTCACTTTAAACTTCTTTGAAGCACTCCTCAGGGTTTTAACCTTAGGTTGCCCTTGTTCTAGCCTTGACACATATGATAAAATGGCTTTAAACTCATTTGAATTGATTCTATAAGCATTTCTTTCTAGTTCAAGCCGAAACTCCTCTAATAAGTCTCTTTTAGAATAATACCTGTCTTTCTTATAAGTGTCCTCTTTTTTCTGCTTTAATACGAACTTGAAGTAATGCTCTAGACTTGGTACATCACTCAATTTAATAAGTAATAATCCGTTAGGAGCTATACTCCCTCTTAAAATTAGTTGCAAAATATCAATATTCTGCTCTACCTCTTTTTTTTCTAGCTTAATAGTATCAAGTTTCTTAACACCAGTTCTTATGAATGGCTTTATTTCCTTTGATAATTCTTTATTACCTTCTGTATAATAATTTGCAACAGCATCTATAGTAGTCCATTTTTCATCCATCCAATCAACATATTTCATCTTTCAAAACTCACTTTCTTTGTTTTACGCTCTAAAACCATTTATCCAATCTTTAATGTTCCATAATGCAATTCCTATTGCTGATAATATAGCCCATAATGCAAGAATACTCTTTAACGATATAAATAACTCAATATGCTCATAAAATAGTAATATGAAAACATATATTGCAATCACAATATCTAATGTTATTAACCTTTTAAATAGCTTATACGAGTTTCCTTTACGATGATAGTAAGCTCTATGATTGCTCTTTCCCTTAACTACATTAAAAAGCCGTTTTATTAACACCACAAATAGAATAAATATAATTATTAGTATTGTCATCGACAATCCATTTCTAGCATGTTCCGATACATTAATTGCCGATTCAGTTGTGTTATTCAAGAATTCTAATGTAACCTTTAAAACATCTCTAAGCAATTTAACCACTGACGAATACAAGGTAACAATATCCCCAACAATTTCTCCAAACATTTCTTTTCTAGATAACGTCACAAAAAGCAATAACATTGCATTTAGAATAATATTTCCTACTAATGTAGCTTGGAGCATTAAAATGCGATAAATGTTAGCTTTATCCTTGTCTTTTATTGCTTTCTTTAATGACTGACTTTCCTCTTGATATTCTAATAATTTTTTATTTAACTGTGAAATTTGCAACTCGAATTTTTCAATTTTGATGATTTGAAGTTCTACATTTGATTTAGCTTCTTCTAGGTAGCTTTCTATTGTCTGATTTTTTAACTTCAACTCTTGATTCTGCTCCACTATTTCTGCCGTTTGTTTTTTCGATTCCAAAAGATTCTCGTTTTCTTTGTTCAATATCGAGTTCAATTCCCTTAATTGCTCTATCTCTGACAGCTGTAGTGATTCTTGATGATTCAACTCTTGCGTCATTTCCTGCTCTTGAATCTCTCTTGTCGTTAGTCCGTTCATTTTGTTTATCAATGCCATAACTTACTATTTGCTCCTTCCTGTAATTACTTCCAAGTTTCTTATCTGAAATCGGTCTAGAACGCTTTCCTTTTTCACCATTCCAAGATGGATGTCTGTACGACCACCTGCCCCTGCTTTCTTTTATTTCAACACCATAATTTTCTTTTGCATATTTAATAATAGCTTCTTCACGTTGCTTATTATCCTTGATATCAATCGTTTTATTTTTAGCTTCATCAATAACCTGCCTAATCTCCTCTTTATCCGTATCAAAGACCGTTGGCTTTCTTTTTTCTTTTACTGCTAAATGTTCTTCTCTCTTTTGTCCTCTTTTTTGAGCATAATATTCTTTTTCGTTAATACCTGTCTTCGACTTATGTAAATCAATTTGATGTAAATTTTCACGTTCACACATCTTCATTATTTCATTTGCATAGTGATATCTGAAAGCTCCTGTATCTCTATGCTTTAAACCTTCTGCATAATCGCATTTCTTTGTCATATAGTCCTTTTTGTTCATTTCTTTAACACGTACAGAATTAATAACAATATGCACATGGATATTGCCACTACCATTATGTCCGTCATCATGAGTATAAATGAGCGTTTGATACCCTCTTAGATTCTTCTTTGCAAATTCCACTCCCAACGCATGCGCCTTATCTAGTGTAAGTCCTCTCTCTTGATCTTTAGGAGAAAAAGAAATGATGTATGAATGGTTCTTCACATCCCCTTTCTTTTGGTTTTTTGAGTATCTCTTGTTTGCTTCTAAACACTCAATTGCCCATGTATCAACATTGCAATTTATACTTGAAACCATAGTATTTTTTCTTTCTATCATCTTACCCTTTTCATCTTTAAGAGGCTTTCCAGTCTTTTGATCATGTTCATATTTTAAATACTCTAAAACACTGGCATAGGATGAATTTTTTGATGAAACATGTTTAATAATTGCCATAATATTTCTCCACACATCTCACTAAACTTTCTTTCAATTCATTAAGCTCTTCTAACTCTTCCTTAAGAGTTTTGTTCAAATTATTTTTTTGCCATCCTTCATTTAGGCTTTTCGCTATCTGATTTATATTGCTACCAATCTTCCCTAATTCACCTATGAGCATTTTAAAATCAGTTGTATCAATTTCATTTCTCTGCACCTTATTTATACGAAATGATTTATTCAAAACACATTTTCTTATGTATTCTGCTTGTGATAATTCCGTTTTATTTCTATGGCTCTCGAAGATGTTCTTTTCATCTTCTGATAACCTCGTCATAATAATAATTTTTCTTTTTTCAGTATTATACTGTGCCATAAAGCACACTCCTTTCTTGAGATTATTGAAGCAAGGGTTTGGGGTTACGCAGTACCCCAACAAAGTCTGACCGATGCTAACAAATTGAAACCGTAGGTTGAAATTTGCTAGCACGGTCGGAACTTGCCCTCTATAATTCGGCATATCTGTATACCTTCAGATGAATCCACAACAATGTGATGATTTTAATAAAACTCCTTACTAGGAGTTTTATTAAAATAAACTAATTATGCTCTTTCAAAATTGTCAGCCTGTATATTAATCAAGTTTTGATATGCGGACAGCATATTAAGGCTTGATGGAAAATATTGAATCAGCAATAAAATAAAAAATCACTCTTCATAATGTTCATCCATTATTAGATTAGCTTCATCAACAATTTCTACATATATCTGCAATTCAGTATTGTCATCTTCTATATGATTTGTCAGATACTCATTAAAAATATGCATTGTCATCCCTTCAATAAGATGTTCTCGTGCTTCATAGTATCTTTCCATCTCCGATTCTTTTAAATCCATTGCATAATATGCTGTAGCATTAATCCCAACTAAAAGCAATACAACAAATGCTGAAACAAGTCCACCAGTAATAATGCCAACACGATATTTTCTTAAAATTGTTCTAATATTTTTGTTCATAAAATCTTCTCCTTATCTCTCGCAAAATGCGCTATCTTTGTAATATGCAGTTTTTTCAATTCTTTTATAACCATTTGGAAAAACGCATACAATATCTTTCAAATATGCAAACTCCTCTGGTTTAATAATCCTTTTTTCTTCGGTGGTTCTGTTTGTTCCTTTGCCCTTACCCATTCCTAAAATATCAGCATTATAATTTGCAGATAGTTTAGCTTTGTCATAAGTTCCAATTAATTTGCTACACCATTCTTGGGTATTTGGTTCACTCGCTTTTAATATTGCTTTATACGTACAGTTATCAGCAATAACTTCTGCAACATCTTTGCCGTATATAGCGTTTAATTGGCTTTTAGACTGCACTATTAGTGCTATATGTATCTTCTTTCCTCTAAGGGTGGCTAAACCGTTTGAAATCGCATCTATCTTCCCTAACCTTGGGAACTCATCTATTAGAAATAAAATCGGTTCGTCTTTCTCAACAGGTCTCTTCTCAAATGACTTTAGGAATTGATTTACCATCATTCGAAGCAAATCTTTCCATTGCTCTAGCTTCTCTTCTGGAATACAGCAATATATATCGTAACCATCCTCTAAATCTTGTGGAGTTATAACTTGACCTTGACCGTTTAAAGCATTTTGCAAATAGTCATTCGTCGCAAATATGGTTATATTGTTTGATAGTTCTGTAAATATACCACTTAATGTTTTATCATCCATTCCTGAGAACTGACTTATTTCTGCAATAGCTCTTTGATTGGTACTCGCCATCACTTCATCAATCAACTCCCTTATCGGCTTACTCTTTATTAATTTTGTAGTTTCAGAAAAGCTAAGATCAAATGAAAAAAAGTGTATTATAAGCCCTGTAAACATATTTTGAGCACTTTTAATCCAGAATGGGTCTTTTATATCTGGTGGCAACGGACAAATCGCCAATGCTAACGCTCTTGCTTCACCAGATAAGTCATCAGTATTTCTAAGCATATAATAAGGGTCATAACCATAAGCTGTTTTGTCTAATGGGTTAAATACCTTTATTTTGCTAATCCCCCTTGCTTTTCGTGTCTTTTCATACAATTCACCTTTAATATCAATTGCAAATACAGCTTTTTCCCAGCTCATAAGTGTCGGAATGGCAACGCCTGTTGTTTTACCACTACCTGCACCACCAATAACTAGAATGTGTCCATCTGTTTCTTCTGGTTTTACTACATACTTACCTTTATATTTTCCAAAAATAACCCCATTAAGAGCTTTTTTCGTTTTTAGGACAATAGTATTGCCAATATCATTGAAACTGGTCTCAAATCCCATTCTTTTCTTCCTAATGCTGTTCAACGTCTTGTAAAGGCTATAACTCTGGTCTTTTTTTACTAATCTAATTATATTTTGCATGAATGTAAGAATACATAAAACTAAAGCAATAACGCCCAATACATCTGTTAGAATTACAAGCAGCTTAACGTCTGCACTTCCTTTCTGCATGACAATTTCATATATTAAACTTGGTGTGATAGCTAAAACAAACCAATATAAGCCAATAAAAAAGAAAAGCCTAAGACATAATTTAAGAACTTTAAACACTATGTTTAACGCACCTCTTACTAACATACCTTCCATATTACCTTCCCCTCTCATTCTGATTAGCTTCTCGCAAGCTTTTCTCACGTATTCTCTCTAGCATAGCTTGTCTACCCTTAGGTATATTTTTCTCAAATTTTTCATATTTTTTCATAGCAGGGCTTTTATTTTTTTGTGTATCATGGAGTACTTTATTCTCTTTTTCAAGATTATCCATTACATACTTATACTGTGCATGCACTGGATCAACTTGCTGATTGTTCACGTTCTCATTACTTTTGTCAGCTTCTCTTTCTGGAATTTTCTTCTTGTCTAAATCCCTATCACTAGCAACAACTTCGTTTGATTTAGATGGCATACTTTGGCTACTTCTTACAGCTCTATTCCTTTCATCCCTTCTCATTTCATCTTCTTTTCTCTGTTTCTCATTACTCATAAAAACGTCCTCTCTTTCCTTTAATAATTTGCCATGTCGTGATTAACTAAATTAGTGTAGTAGGCATTGATGGTCATTGGTGCATTATAAAGCGTTGTAATAAGATATGACCTTATATTACTAGCTTTTACTATTTGTTTATCAAAACAACTAAGAACGTACTCTATATGGGAATAATCTATTTTTCTAAAAACTGATTTTACTACTTCACTTGATTTTTCTTCTCTATTAACCCTAATAGTCATCCCATCATTGGATAAAACATCAATGATTATCTCAAGTACATCATCAACTACATTAGTATATGGGTACTGCTCTTTTAATACAAAATAATCAATTTGCTTAATCACATTATCTCTTAATATCTGATAATCCTTATCATTCATATCATTTTTGATTGATGATTGATTATTATCATAAGTATTATTCAAAGTATTATAAGAAGTATTATTATTGTTACCCCCTATAGCGTATATACCTTGAGCGTTGGTACGATTACCGTTTACACCTTTTGCGTCACCCCCTTTTGCGTTAGTACGCTTTTGACAATTTTCATTATCTGCCAATCCACTATTTTTTTCTTCGAGTTTCGTCAAATTGGTACTTGTAATCTCTCCATTGCGATTAAGATAATACGTATGAGCACCTTCTTCTCTTTCATCCATCAAGGCATATTCAACATTCCACCCATGACTACTTGGCTGCATATAGACTTTTAAATAACCATTTACCTTAAGCTCATTCCAACTATTATCAAATGCTTTCCGTCCTTCTTTACATTTCTCAAATATAGAACCTTTAGTTAAATCAAAATCCTCCCATGTAATATATGAATTAATCAGAAGATATAATCCTTTTGCTTTTAAACTCAAATTACGATCTCTAGCCAGAGTATTCTGTGTTTGAGTGAATTTAGTCTTTTTCTTTCTAATTTTGCCGTTGTTGCCAGATTCTGTATTTTTAATTCTAATCATCTCCTTTACCTTCAAATTTTGCTATGCATCCTCTAAGGTTTGACATAAAGCTAATAATTAAAGTAGTTAGGGTATCTAAGTCTAACTGCCTGTTGAAATTCTTGGGCAAACTCACAACAAAATAATTCACTTGGTGTATAATAGTCGCTCTTCTCTTCTTCAATAAACCCATTCCAAAGGTTATACGCAATTCTCGTAACCTTATAGCTTGTTCCTGTTTGAAATGGTTTGTCTATATTTTCAATTCGTATTGAACCTTCATCAAAGTCAAATAGTTCATCAATATGTTTTCTAGTTACTTCACATACCCCCATGCAATAGAAAAAAGCTTGATGGTACACATCATAACAAGCTACTTTATTCAACATGCTTTCATAAAAGCACTGGTGCTCCATTGTATTAAAACTTAATATACTCATGTTCTATCCTTTCATTATTTTAATTGTAATTTTCACGGTTATTCTTTATTTCAACCAGTTCATCTAGTAATGCAATGCATTCCATAACTACTTCCTTTAACTCCAGTACATCACCATTTTGCATATATTGGACTAGCATTGTCCGCATATTTTTAAGTTCAAAACTTAAACGTTCACTTTCATACTTTCCAACTCTGATGATAATTTCACCTTGTAGAAGCATTTTTCTAAAATATTCCCCCTTTTGCATTCCACTAACTTTGATTTTTGATTCTAATTGTCGCCTTTCATTTGGAGACATCCGAAACGAAATTGTCTTATTTCTAAATCTGTCTTTATCTAATCCTGGCATGTTTCATCTCCTCCATATATTTCATCAAGTTTATTGACAAGCACCTTACGTTTATTGGTGTACAAGTGAGAATAAGTTTTTAAGCATTCTTCAACACTATGACCCATTCTTTCTGAAATAGCTAATGGATCAAATGTATCCATTTCGTGAATAAGTAAACTTACAGCAGAATGCCTCAATCCATGAACTTTTATTTTCTTAACACCACTCAACTTACAACCACGTTTCATCTCTTGGCTGAAATAACTCCTAGTTACTGGAAAGAGCCTTGAATTATTATCTAATCTATAGAAACTATCAATATAATCCTTAATGTCCTCTAATAAAAATTTTGGTATTCCTATCGTTCGTGTTTCATAATTCTTTGTAGGTGTAATAACATCTTTACCATCAATTCTTTGATAAGCTTTGCAAATCCTCATAGTGGCTTTTTCAAAATCTATATCATCTTTAGTTAAGCAAAGTAACTCTGAAATTCGTAAACCTTGCCAAAATAATATTGAAAATCCCATATAGCTAAGCCTTTTATCAAGGATGTATTCACTAAATTTCAAAAACTCTTCCTTAGTCCAAATAACATATAAATGTTTATCTGCACGGCTTTTCCCCATCCTTTTTACTTTTTTGCAAGGATTATTTTGAAGATTGTAGTACCTCTCTGCGAAATTCAAAATAGAATTTAGCTGAGAATTTATGCCTCGTAGGTATGTATCTGAATAGCCTTTTTTTATTAAACTGTTTTGCCATCTTTTCAAGTCACGTGCTTCAATTTTGTTCATTTGCATTTCTGAAAAGAAAGGTTCTATTTTTTTGTCAATAATATAGTGCTTAGTTTTCATAGTATGTTCTCTCAAGTTTATTTCAGCGTCCTCATAATATAGCTTAAGAAAACTGCTAAACGTCATATTAAGATTTCCTTCTTGAGTAGTTATAAATTCTCTCGCAAATTGCTCTGCTTCCTTTTTTGTTGAAAACCCCCTTCTTGTCGTTTTAACCCTATTATTTTCATAATTAGTGTACCTAAACTGTATATCCCAAAGCTTAGTTTTATTATTCTTATGCGCTTTCATAATCTAGCTCCCTATCTAATTGCTATAATAGCGTTTATCAAAATAAGCTCTAGGAACTTTACCTGCAATCACAATAAAGTTTTTTGCCTTCAGTTCATTATTTAATTCTCTAACTAACCTATAACTTGTTGATTTTGCAATACCTAACATTTTTGAAATGTCCTCAATGGAATAATACAATTTGTTTTCTGTTATCATAAATTATCTCCTTTCTTTGTGTAGATACATTTTGTATCGTTTTTTCTGATTATACAGATACTAATCAGATATGTCAAGATACATTTTGTATCTATCAATTAATTTTTAGTATATATTTTGTATCTATTTTCTTTTTTGTTTTCTCATTTCATGGTACAATAATCAAAGGAAGGAGAATCAAGCATGACGACAGGTGAAAAAATAAAAAAATTCCGAAATCTTAAAGGACTCACTCAAAAAGCCTTAGCCCAAATGTCAAAATTGAGCGAGATTAGTATAAGAAAATATGAGTCTGGAGAAAGAACTCCAAAAGAAAAACAACTCTCTCAAATTGCATCTGCACTAGGCATAAATATAAAATTACTTCATGAATTCTCTGAATTAGAGAATTATGGTGATGCTATGGTCTTGTTTTTCATCCTAGAAAAAGATATAGGAATAGACTATAAATATGAAACCGATACGAATGGAAAGATAAAAGCAGATACAATTAGTTTTAATTTTAATAACAATAAGTTTAATAAACTAATTTCTTCTTGGATTGAGAAAAAGGAAAAGTTCAATGACTTAAAAAGTACATCTAACTTAATATATCCAGATTTGTCAGAAAATGAAATAGCAGAAAAATTCCATGATATAAGTGAAGTTCAAAAGCAGATATTGACACTTAACAAAGAACCCTTAACAAAAAAAGGAAACTACTAATACAGATTTAGTTAATAACCAAATATATGTGAAGGAGGTTCCATGCAACTTAAAAATGATTTATTTATAGTATGTAATCAATGCAACAAAGTTCTTATGATTAGCAAAGATGATCTTGAAGCAGACTCTACTTCATACGAACGAAAAATGGGAAATGAAAACGAAATTCTATTTCACGGGTCGTTTTATTGTGATAACTGTCCTAATGAAATAAGTATAGAAATAACTGGATTTGAATACCCGACTATGTGTTTCAATTACTCTACAGAATTGTGTAATGGAGGTGATTTCCTAATCCCCCCTTCATGGTCAGTATCAGAATTCTATATGATGAGTGAAGACGCATTAAGTATGTACTTGCCTAAAGTTGAAAAACAAATTTATAACATTGCATGCAAAAATGAGTATTATAGTAAGCTAACTCCAAGGGAATTTGAAATTGCTGTAGAAAAAATATTTAACAGTATTGGATTCAATACAGTTCTAACACCTGCTACAAATGATGGTGGTAAAGATATTATTGCATATGCAAAATACAACGATAAACCGTTCATAATATATATAGAGTGTAAAAGATACAAATCCACAAATAAAGTAGGTGTAAGTATTATTAGAGAATTGTTTGGAGTTCAACAGGCTGATAACATAAATAGCTCTATAGTTGTTACTACTTCCGATTTTACAAAGGGTTCTCATTCATTTGCAAATAAACGTAAAGTTAAAATAAATTTAGTTAATTCTGATATCCTTATACGCCTTGCTAGGAACTATCTGAATTAATAATCACGTAAAAAATCTTTGAATTTATTTTAATCAAAATCAGTGTCAATACATCCACTAATCCAAATGTGCACTCAAATTGTACTCACAAGGCAAAAAGAAAACCCGAAAACCTTTTGTTTAAAAGGCTTTCGGGTATTTTACTATCTATTCCCACTCGATAGTCGCTGGTGGCTTACTCGTAATATCATAGCAGATTCGATTGACATGGTCGACTTCATTAACGATACGATTACTTACTTTCGCAAGGATGTCGTAAGGTATTCTGGACCAGTCTGCTGTCATAAAGTCTGAGGTATCAACGGAACGTAGGGCTACCGTGTAGCTATATGTACGCTCATCCCCCATAACTCCAACGCTTCGAAGATTAGTTAATACGGCAAAGTATTGGCCTAAACCGGATGCGATGCCTGCTTTTTTAACTTCTTCTCTAAAGATAAAGTCCGCTTCACGAAGAATATCAAGCTTATCTTTGCTCACAGGACCGATGACACGAATCGCAAGTCCCGGACCTGGGAACGGCTGACGTGCGACTAAAAATTCAGGGATACCAAGGGCACGACCGACATTACGGACTTCATCTTTGAAAAGGTCACGTAAAGGCTCAATGATTTCTTTAAAATCAACGTGCTCAGGTAGTCCACCCACATTGTGGTGGCTCTTGATAACGGCAGCGTCTTTGGTTCCGCTTTCGATTACGTCTGGATAGATAGTTCCTTGGACAAGGAAGTCTACTGTTCCTATTTTTTTTGCTTCTGCTTCAAAGACACGGATGAATTCTTCACCGATAATCTTACGTTTTTTCTCTGGGTCATCAACACCAGCTAACTTGCCTAAGAATTGGTCTTCGCAGTTAACACGGATGATGTTCATGTCAAATTCTTCGCCAAAGACACGTTCCACATCATCTCCTTCGTTTTTACGAAGTAATCCGTGGTCAACAAAGATACAAGTTAATTGTTTTCCAACGGCTCGATGAATAAGCACAGCTGCTACGGAGGAGTCTACACCGCCTGAAAGTGCCAATAAGACTTTTTTATCGCCGATTTTTTCACGTAGCTTTGCAACTTGTTCTTCTGCAAAATCGCTCATGATCCAGTCCTGGCTACATCCACAGACATCTACCAAGAAGTTCACAAGCATCTTTTGCCCTTCTGGCGTATGGTTAACTTCTGGATGGAATTGAACTCCATAAAGCTTTTTCTCTTCATTAGCCATCGCTGCTACCGGACATGTATCAGTCTTAGCAGTAACAACAAAACCTTCTGGTGGGTTGCTTACAAAGTATGTATGGCTCATCCAAGATGTCGTTTCCTTAGATACGTTTTTGAAAAGTATATGGTTGGTATCCACTTCCATATCTGTTTTACCGTATTCACGTTGTGGAGCTTTGGCTACTTCCGCTCCCAATGTATATCCCATCAATTGAGATCCATAGCAGATACCAAGGATTGGAATTCCTAAGTCAAAAATCTTAGGGTCAATCTTAGGTGCGCTTTCTTCATATACCACGCTAGGTCCTCCGGTAAAAATAATCCCCTTCGGATTGCGCGCTACAATTTCTTCGATAGGTGTCTCATAATGCATAACTTCTGCATACACATTTGCTTCACGTACACGTCTAGCAATTAACTGATTATATTGTCCACCAAAGTCTAAAACAATGACTAACTCATGATTCATGGATCAACCTCCTAAATTATAAAACATTTGTACTCTACTATATCCTAGGCGAAATCAAAAGTCAAACTATTTTCTTCATTCTTAACAAAATGTTCGCATTAGGGGATTTAACCCTTATACCTAGAACAGAAAGCGAATAAGAAAAATCATATAAGGTAAGGACACCCCAAGGAGTAATGTAGACACAAACACCGCTTCTGATGATTCCATAACATGGGTGTCATACTCTTGGCAAAGAATCACTGCATTGGCTGCCATCGGCATTCCGCTTAGGATGATAACAACCGAGGCAATCATTGTATCCACACCTGCAAGCCATAAGATGATGGCTAATAAGGTCGGTATGATAATCAATTTGATAAAGCTAAATATAAAAATCATCCGCTTCTTAAAGATTGAACGAATATCCACCCCATATAGAGATGCACCTATTACAAGAAGTGATAGTGGGGTTGTCATATCTCCAACATCTGCAAGAAGTTCGTTGACAAAAGTTGGTAACTGAATCGATGCAAAAAATAAAATCAGACCAATCACCGTGGCTATCAGACCAGGATTTAAAAATACCTTAAGTTCAAGTTTTTGGTGCTGGTCCGTTCCATGGGTGATAAATGTAATCCCCAAAGTAAAGACCAGGATATTAAATGGCAAGTTTAAAATAGCTGCAAAAAAGAGTGCGTCATTGCCAAGTACGGCACTTAATACAGGATATCCAACAAAGGCGACATTGCCAAATAAAATCATAAATCGATAGAGACCAACATCCTCATAAGGAACTCGTAGCAGTTTTGTCAATACGATGGCTGCTATGATTAAAAATCCGTATTGCACGATGGCAATCAGCATCACGCGCAGGACATCTTCGCGTGTAATCTCTACCGTGTTGACCATACTCGAGATCAACATCGCCGGTAATGTAAATGAAAAAATAAGGTTTGAAATATGTTTTGCTGCTTCTTGTTTAATTCCTTTAACTCCCACAAGGATATATCCTGCAAAAAGCAGAATAAATAATTGTGCAAGTTTTAATAATACATTTTGAATATCCATTGTTACCCTTTCCAGTTATGTAAAAAACTAGTGATCAAACCCATTAAGTGCACTCATAATTGCCCGTATGGATGCGTTGTCAATATTGGAATCTTGGCCGATACCATAATGTAGCACACCATCTTGATTTTTCAACTGGATATATGCAGCCGCATCTGCTGTTGCCGCCTCGCTTAAGGCATGCTCATTATAATTGACCAAGGAATATGTTCCTTCTAGCATTGGTGCAATGGCATTAAAGAAGGCTGATACCGGACCATTGCCCTCGCCTGACACTTCTTTTTTGATACCATTGATAATCACCGATGCTTTTACTGACATATGTCCATTTTCTTTGTTATCATACGCATATGAAAAATGTACTAATGCATTGGGTTCAACTACATTAATAAACGTCTTATTAAAAATATCAAATATTTCCTGATTCGTCAATTCCCTACTTAAGCGATCAGCTTCTTTTTGCACATGATAGCTAATCTCAGGATGCATCGCCTTAGGACATTGATAACCATAATCTGCTTCAAGGATGTAAGCAACTCCGCCTTTTCCTGATTGGCTGTTAATACGTATAATCGGTTCGTACATACGCCCGATATCTGCTGGATCAATGGGAAGATATGGTACATCCCATACTTTTTCTTCACGCTCTTTATACACTTGAAGCCCTTTTCGAATCGCATCTTGATGGGAGCCTGAAAACGCAGTATAGACGAGCTTACCTGCATATGGGTGACGTTCATGGACATGCATTCCTGTACAGGTTTCATAGGTATCGATTACTCGGTTAATATCTTCCATATATAATCCAGGTTCAATCCCTTGAGAATACATATTCATAGCCATGGTCAATATATCAAGGTTTCCTGTTCGCTCCCCATTGCCAAACAATGTTCCTTCAACGCGGTCTGCACCTGCTAATATCCCAAGCTCTGTTGCTGCTACGCCCGTTCCTCGATCATTATGGGTATGCAAACTAATAAGTACAGACTCACGGTTATTCAAGTTCTTGCAAAACCACTCAATCTCATCTGCAAATACATTAGGTGTTGTCATCTCAACTGTTGCAGGAAGATTGATAATTGCTTTATGATCCGGTGTCGGTTGCCATGTATCAATAACGGCTTGAACTACTTCTAGTGCATACTCCATTTCTGTACCTGTAAAACTTTCCGGTGAGTATTCAAAGGTAAAATCCGTATCTGGGTACTGCGCCGCGTATTTTTGCAACAACTGCGCGCCTTCCACAGCAATCGCTTTAATCTCTTCTTTGGTTTTCTTAAACACCATCTCGCGTTGAGCTGTTGACGTAGAATTATATACATGAACAACTGCTGCATGAACACCTTCTAAGGCTTCAAAAGTTTTGGCTATCAAGTGCTCTCTCGCCTGAACAAGAACCTGAACCTTAACATCTTCTGGGATACGGTTTTCTTCAATTAAGCGACGTAAAAATTTATATTCTGTATCTGAAGCTGAAGGAAATCCAATCTCAATCTCTTTGAATCCCATATCAACAAGCATTTGAAAAAACTTCATCTTCGCCTCAATGCCCATAGGGTTTGGCAGAGATTGATTTCCATCGCGAAGGTCAACACTACAAAACAGTGGCGCCTTGGTTAGCTCATTATTTGGCCATGTTCTGTCAACGTATTTAAATACTGGGTATTGCTTGTACTTTCCAATGTTCTTGTTCATTTTCATATCCTTATCCTCCTAATAAAATCAAAAAAACCTCTCATCTCTATAAACTATAGAGACGAAAGGTTAACTTCCGCGTTACCACTCAAATTCATTCCTCAGAATGCACTCACTAGATACCAACATATCTTCTTGATATAACGGTCAATCCCGGCTATGTCTACTCAGCTTCAACACGCAACTCCAAGGCTAGTTCATTATCTATCCAATGTTGTTTCACACCTACCAACAACTCTCTGAAAAATTCAAGAAAACTACTGCTCCTTTTCACAGTTTTTGTTCCATTCAGTTTTAAAGAATAATACACTATCTCTATACCTTTGTCAAGCTTTTTATAAAAATTGATGGATAATCATAAAAATAATAATGACAAGAAGAGACGGCAACATATTCATCACCTTAATTGTCTTGATTTCAAGAATATTCAAAGCGAGGGCGATCAAAAGTAGACCTCCCACAGCACTCAGTTCTGTAATCATAGCCTCTGTAAGGTAGTGTTGCAGATATCCGGCAAGTAGCGTCAACCCTCCCTGAAAGATAAACAAAGGGATCACACTAAAAATCACACCGATACCAAGGGTTGAAGCAAGTGCTAATGCAGCAAATCCATCCATAGTCGCTTTTGTGAGTAATAAGTCCGGTGATTGGCTCACCCCTTCTTGAATGGCTCCCAATATGGTCATCGACCCCATACAAAAAAGCAAAAAAGATGTAATTAATCCTGTTGAAAAGTTAGAATCTTTTGAATTGATTTGCTCCTTAAACCGTTCACTTAGACGATTTAACTGTCGGTCCAAATCAAAGCCTTCGCCTATGATACTTCCAATAATAATACTAAAGACCATAAACAGCTGTTGATTCGATTGTATAGCCATTGAGACACCTAATATCAAGGTAAAAATACCTATGCCTGTAAAGGCAATATCAATAAACCGTTTCGGTACCTTTGAATGAAATAATACACCAATCGTTCCACCAATGATAACTGTAGCCACATTGACCAATGTGCCTATCATAATTTTTCTGCGATATTCATAATCATCCTATATGTTTCATCATAGGATAGACAAGGGTCTGTAATCGATTTTCCATAACACCCGCCATCAACACTTTGACTTCCGCCTTCTATATAACTTTCAATCATAAGACCTTTGACAAAATTTTTGATACGTGGGTCATAATTACGATTACGAATAATCTCATTGGCGATACGCGGTTGTTCATCGTATTGTTTATTGGAATTGGCATGATTGGTATCAATAATAACTGCAGGAAATTGTAATTCACGTTCTTCATACTGATCAATTAAAAAACGAATATCTTCATAATGATAATTAGGAAAGTTACGTCCGTATTGATCAACAAATCCACGTAAAATCGAATGTGTCAGCGGATTGCCTGACGTCTTGACTTCATATCCTCTAAAGATAAAATTATGCTCGATTTGTGCTGCTCGAATGGCATTAAGCATCACCGTGATATCGCCTCCTGTCGGATTTTTCATTCCTACGGGGATATCTAATCCACTCACGGTCAGACGATGCTGTTGGTTTTCAACACTTCTAGCCCCAATAGCTACATAACTTAGTATATCATCAAGATATGCATAGTTTTCCGGATACAGCATCTCATCTGCACTGGTCATGCCTGATATCTCCGCTGCCTTAATATGAAGGTGTCGAATCGCTTTAATGCCTCCGACCATATCTGAACCTTTTAACGGATTTGGCTGATGTAGCATCCCTTTATAGCCTTCTCCTGTCGTTCTTGGCTTATTGGTATATATTCTCGGAATAATAATAACCTTATCCTCAACTTTTTCTTGAAGCGTCGTTAAACGTTCAATATAGTCAAGCACTGCACTTTCATTATCTGCAGAACAAGGTCCAACAATCAAGATAAACTTGTCACTATCTCCGACAAATACATCTTTAATTGCTTGATCTCGCTCAGCTTTTTTAGCCTTAATTGCATCAGATACTGGTAATTCTTCCATAATTTCTTTTGGACTTGGAAGTTCTATAATATAATCTAAACTCATTTCTTTTCCTCCATTTTATACTGTCTATACTTTATATGAGAAAAAAGAATTTGTCAACCCTTTGTTACTATACCACTTTAAACTAAGAAAGCCATCGTTTTCATCTAGAGTTTAAACGGTAACTTGACTTTCATTGTTGTGCCATGTCCCACTTGGCTCTTCACACTTATCTTACCATGGTAAAGCTCAACGATATGCTTAACAATCGATAGCCCAAGCCCGGTACCGCCTTGTTTTCTAGACCGTCCTTTGTCGACACGATAAAACCGCTCAAATAGACGCTCCAGATGTTCTTGTTCAATTCCTATACCTGTATCGGTAATCTCAATATTTAGATGTTGATAATCCCTTGAGCTAGTGCATGCTATATGAACTGAACCTTCTTCCGTATATTTAATACTATTGTCTATAAGATTAATCAACAATTGCTTCATTCGATTTTTATTACACTCCAAGTTCGGCAAATCTTCTTGAACATTAACCTCTAACTTCAATCCTTTTTTTTGTGCTTTCATCGATAGAATGTCAACGACTTCGTCAACAATGGTTGCCACAGAATATGTGTCCACTTGTCGGTCAATTTTCATACTTTCGATTTCAGATAATAAAAGAATGTCTTCGATAAGTAGGGCCAAACGTTCGGCCTCAATATCAATGATGTCTAAAAAGCGTTCAGCTACTTCAGGGTCTTGCATCGCACCATGTTTTAATGTATCTACAAATCCCTTAATGGATGTTAGAGGTGTCTTAAGTTCGTGGGTGACATTTGATACAAATTCCTGGCGGATAAGCTCCAGCTTACGCATTTTCGTCACATCTTCTATAATAATCAAAATTCCATGTAAGGTGTTTTGGCTTGTACGACTTTTAATAGGCGAAGCAGAGATTTTTAACACAATCGTATCTGCCCCTTGACTAATTGTCGTTTCTTCTTCGATGTATTCACCCTCTTCAATAGACTGCTCTATGACTTTAAACATATGGGTGTTACGAATGACTTCATAGAAAAGCTTGCCTTCAATTTCTGGATTAATCCCAAGTATTTCACTAAACGGTTGGTTGGAAAATACGATTTTATAGGATTCATCAATAGCTGCTAATCCCAAGTCCATGCTGACTAAAATAGATTCTAGCTCGGCATTTTTTTGTTCAATCTGCCACATGTTTTTGCGCATGGTAAACGTCATCAGATTAAATGCATCTGCAAGTTTTCCCAATTGATGTCGATCATCCACATAGACTTTGTGATCATAATCTCCGGATGTGATTTTTTCTGCAACTTGAGTCAATTCATTAATCGGCTGCATTAGACGTCGTATAAAAAAATAAGCTGCAATCGACGAGAGGATCAATCCTAAAAATAACCCAATGACCACAGATTGAAGTAAATCTTTGACAAGGTCTTGAATATTATCTGCCGGAACAGATATTCTAAGGACCCCCTCCATATCTTCATACTCAAATGTTTTGGTAAAATAATATAGATAGGCTCCCATGGTGCTACTATAACGAAGCTCAGGCTCTAAAATCCCACGTAGCGCATTCTTAAACTCAGTGCGGTTTCGATGGTTTTCCATTGTTTTTGGGTCGTTAAGTGAATCTGCCAATACCACACCATCATCATTAATCAATGTAATACGTACATTGGTTTGTTCTCCGTAAGCTATGACAATCTCTTGCAGTGTTTGGTTCGACGTCATCAGTTCATACTTGATGAGACGGTCAATAAGAACTATTTTTTCTTGAGATTCTTGTGATGTTTGTTCAAAAAAATGACGGTTTACCTTTTGCCATGAAAACAAAACCGTCACGAGCATTGTAATTGCTACAATAGATATATATGTTATGACTAATTTTTTACCCATAATCCACCTCTACTTAAACTTATACCCCACTCCGCGAACTGTTTTTATAAACTGGGGATTTTTATCATCCAATTCTATTTTTTTTCTAAGGTTGCGAATATGTACATCTACCGTTCTGGTTTCTCCATAATACTCATAACCCCATATTTTCTCGAGCAAGTATTCTCGGTCAAACACACGCCCTTTATTCTTTGCCAACAAGTATAAAAGTTCAAACTCTTTAAGCGGAAGTTCAATGCGTTCTCCACGAACAATAATCTCATGGGTCGATCTGTTGATCTCGATGCCTTCCACACTGATAACTTCATCTGTAGAGCCTATCTTTTGTTGACGCATTTTATTCAGTTCGCTTGTTCTTCGAAAAACAGCTTTCATGCGTGCAATGAGCTCATGATTGCCAAAGGGCTTGCCAATATAGTCATCTGCCCCCATCTCCAAACCTAAAACTGTATCGATCTCTTCGCTTTTTGCCGTCAACATAATTACGGGTATTTGTTTAAAACGTTCATCCGTACGAATTTTGCGCAAAACTTCTAAGCCATCGATTCCAGGCAACATCAAATCCAGTAAAACCAAATCCACAGCATTTTTTTCAAGAAGCTCAAGTCCGGTTTCTCCATCAAGTGCCTGTAGTACATGGTATCCATTTTTTTCAAGATTATATCGGATGAGTTCAAGAATATGTTCTTCATCATCAATTGTCAAAATAGTATTTGTTGCCATGATATCCTCCGCTTGCTATTGCAATTTTCCGGTTCCGTAATAGATAATCCACTCTGCAATATTGGTCGCATGATCTGCCATGCGTTCAAGGTATTTATTAATTAATATATAATTTGTCGAATCTTGAATCAACTCGCTGTCTTCTTGCATCAGTTGAATCAGTTTTTCCATGAGTTGATTAAAATAATTATCAATCACATCATCACGTTGAATGATTTCCCTAGCCAAGTCAAGGTCTTTACGTATATATGCATTAATCGTATCAGAAATCATTAAACTTACAGCATCTGCCATTGCCGGTAATATTTCCAACTTTAAAAACGGTTGTTTTTCTGTGAGGCGAACAACATATTCACTAATGTCTTCACAATGGTCAGCAATACGCTCTAAATCCGTAACAATTTTTAATATGGATACGATATCACGTAAATCCGTAGCTATGGGCTGCTGTCTTGCTACAATAATCAAACATTCACGCTCAATCTTTCGTTCCATTTCATCAATCAAATCATCTTTTTTGATAACATGCATGGCAAGTTCTTTGTCACGCGTTTTTAGCGCTTTTATCATGTCTTGAATCGACTCTTCGATAAATGCGCCCATTTTTATAATATCTTTATGTAAACGGTTTAATTCCTTTTCAAATTCATACCTTACTGGCATAATATTTCCTCCACAACACTTTTTATTTTACGCTAAATACACCATCATTGCAATCGTATCATCCAAAACGACCGGTAATATAATCTTCTGTCTTCTTATTTTGAGGATCTCTAAAGATTTTTTCTGTTTTGCCAAATTCCAGCAGTTCACCTAGTAGGAAAAAAGCAGTTCGATCAGATATCCTTGCGGCTTGTTGCATATTATGGGTTACCATTATAATTGTATATTTTTCTTTAAGTTCTGACGCCAAATCTTCTATCTTCAATGTTGATATAGGGTCCAGTGCAGACGTTGGCTCATCCATTAATAAAACATCTGGTTCTACCGCCAATGCCCTTGCAATACATATTCTTTGTTGCTGACCACCTGAGACACCTAACGCACTTTTTTTTACGCGATCTTTGACTTCATCCCAAATAGCTGCTTGACGAAGACTACGCTCGACAATGTCATCTAACTGAGACTTTCTTTTTATACCGTGCATTCTGGGTCCATACGCTACATTGTCATAGATGCTCATAGGAAAAGGATTTGGCTTTTGAAAAACCATGCCAACTCTTGAGCGCAAGCTAATAACGTCAATATTGCCATATATGTCCTGATTGTCTAAGAGTACCTTGCCATCAACTCTAACGCCTTCAATCAAATCGTTCATACGATTTAATGTCCGCAAAAAAGTTGATTTACCACAACCGGATGGTCCGATAAATGCTGTTATCTCATTGGCTTTGATTTCTAGATTCACTTTTTTTAGCGCTTGAAAATCACCGTAATATAAATCAAGATCTTCTACTTTAAACTTTGTCTGATTCGCCATTATTACACCTCTTAATTGTATTTTCTATGAAAACTATATCATTTTTTGGTTAAGTCCATATACGCCTCATGTTAAGTTTGTGTAAAGTCAGCTCACAAAAAGGCATTGCTCATTTGAGCAATGCCTTAGTATGTTAAGTTTAACTATGATTTTATTTATTCTGCTGCTTCCAGCGCAATTTCCATCATTTTTGTAAATGCGTTTTGTCGCTCTTCACTTGTCGTTATCTCTCCATTAACCAATGAATCCGATACTGTTAGTAAACACGCAGCTTTTTTTCCAAGGATTTTAGCATTTGCAAATAATGCAAAGGCTTCCATCTCAACGGCTGTACATCCTTCTTCATCACGAATGCGTTCAAATTCTTTGTGATTTTCTCGATAAAACACATCCGAAGAATGAATACGTGTACGTGTAAGTGGAATATTAAGTTCTTTGGCATACGTTTCCAATTGGCTATTTAACTCTTTATCCGCTTCTATCGTTGGTTCTAAATACCCACTTTGAACTTTTGCATATGTTGATTCTGACCATACGTCTTGAGCAAGCAATACATCATATACATGTAATTTGTCTGAATAAGCTCCGCATGAGCCAATACGAATGATTTTTTCCACATCATAAAACTTATACAGTTCATAAGAATAGATTCCTATACTTGGCATCCCCATCCCTGAACCAAAGACAGATATTCTCCGTCCTTTGTATGTTCCTGTAAAAGCCAATGCATTTCTAACGCTATTGACTTGTACAACATCTTCTAAAAAAGTCTCAGCAATAAACTTAGCGCGTAAAGGGTCACCTGGCATAAGTACTGTTTTGGCAAAGTCCTCTTTGTTCGTTACCTCAATATGTGGTGTTGGTATTCCCATAATCTTCTCCTTTTCTCCTGTGCTTATTGTCCGACTGAATAGTTCGGTGCTTCCTTTGTTATTTGAATATCATGAGGATGGCTTTCTTTTAAAGAAGCCGCAGTAATTTTAACAAACTGCCCTCTTGTTCTTAATTCTTCAATAGTTCGTGTTCCGGCATATCCCATACCTGAACGTAATCCACCAATCATTTGATAGATTGTATCTTCAACAAGTCCTTTATATGGCACACGACCTTCAACACCTTCTGGAACAAGTTTTTTCGCATCTTCTTGGAAATAGCGATCTTTACTTCCTTTTTCCATCGCTGCTAAAGAGCCCATACCACGGTATACTTTGTATTTTCTTCCTTGATATAATTCAGTCTCACCAGGTGATTCTTCTGATCCGGCAAATAAGCTTCCCATCATACAGATATATCCACCTGCTGCAATTGCCTTGACAACATCCCCTGAATATTTGATTCCACCATCCGCAATGATTGGAACGCCATATTGAGCTGCCACTTCTGCACAGTCACTAATTGCTGTGATTTGTGGAACACCCACACCTGCTACAACACGTGTTGTACAGATAGATCCTGGACCAATTCCAACTTTTACTGCATCTGCTCCAGCTTCAATCAATGCTTTAGTTGCAGAGCCTGTTGCTACATTACCTGCAACAACTTGTAAGTCAGGATATGTTTCTTTGACTTTTCGAACGGCCTCAATAACGCCTTCTGAATGTCCGTGTGCCGTATCAAGAACAATGGCATCTACACGAGCATTTTTTAGCGCTTCGATGCGTTCCATCATATTGCCAGTAATTCCAACCGCAGCTGCAACACGAAGACGTCCTTGGTCATCTTTGGCTGAATCCGGATATAAAATAGCTTTTTCAATATCTTTAATTGTAATCAACCCTGAAAGGTTTCCTTCATCATCAACGATTGGTAGCTTTTCGATACGATACTTCGCAAGAATATCTTTTGCGGTCTCAAGGTTTGTACCTATGGGGGCTGTAATTAAGTTTTTACTTGTCATGACTTCTTCAATTTTTTTATTGAAGTCCGTCTCAAAGCGTAAGTCCCTATTCGTTAAGATTCCTACGAGTTTTTTTGTTCCTTCTTTTACAATAGGAACCCCTGAAATTCTAAATTTTGCCATTAATTCATTTGCTTCGTAAACATAATGACTTGGATTTAGGTAAAATGGGTCTGTGATAACACCATTTTCTGAACGTTTAACCTTATCAACTTCTTCTGCCTGTTCTTCAATCGACATATTTTTATGTACAACACCGATTCCACCTTGTCGTGCCATCGCTATCGCCATTCTCGCCTCAGTCACTGTATCCATCCCCGCACTCACTAACGGAATGTTAAGTTTAATTTTTTTTGTAAACCATGTGGAAATATCAACATCTTTGGGTAATACTTTTGAATGTGCAGGAATTAATAAAACATCATCAAAGGTAATTCCTTCTTTTACTATTTTGTTCATGGGAATCCTCTCTTTCAAAACTGAAAACGTTATTTACTTTTAAGTTATATGAGAGTTTAGCAAAAATCCTCTTTGTTGTCAATATCTATCTCATCATCAATCATGACAGATAAGTCTTGAGATAAATCCACTTCTGCAAGAACCATCTGAATATTTTCAGCATCAACCACGCGAATAACTGGTCGGGTCGGCATATTTTCATTGAGTTTTGCAACGACACCAATACGTCCATCACTTAAGCGCACGCCTAGTCCAATAGGGTATGGCGATACAGAGCTTCTAAATATACGTACAATTTCCGGATCAAACCATGTATATGCTCGTGAGACGATTAACTCAATAATCTCATAATGCTTCATACGCTGTGTTAACGAATTATTATATAATAAGTTATCGTATTCATTTGCGATAGCAACAATTCTCGAAAATTCATGAATATTCTCATTTTTTTTGCCTAATGGAAATCCGGTTCCATCAAACATCTCATGATGCGTTAGTGCAACATTTGCCGCCAAAAGAGAGCTTCCCGGAATAGACTTTATCAGTTCATATCCTAACCGAACATGATCGCGGTAAAGGGCTAATTCTTGAGGCGTATATTGCTCTCGATATCTCGTGGCGTCAAAATCTTTAATCTGAGTTTTTCCTAAGTCATGTAAAAGGGCTCCTAGAGCCAAATGCTTGAGTTGTGTATTATTATAGCCCTTTTTTTTGGCAATAAACAACGCAATAATACATACATTGATTGAATGCATGTATAAATAATCACTTTTGTTGCGGATTTCTTGTAAACTAATCATTACCCTTGGATTTTCCAAGACTTCTGTAATAATTGTTTCAACATTGTTTACGATCATTTCATTAACTGAAAAATGACCGTCTTCAATTTTTCGAATACTCTCTTGTAAGACACGTTTTGTTTCTGCTTTTGTTTCTTCAGATACAAGTTCATCAATCTCGATACCTTGAGATATCTCATCTTGAATATAAATGTATGCTAAATCAAGCTGTTTTATCTTTTCGATATAGTTTTGTGTCAGATTCGTCCCATCTCTTAATAAAATCACACCATTATTAGCATAGATAGGCTTTGCCAACTCCATGCCTGCTTTTAATCTGGAAACATTTATTCTTCTCATACGAATCTTCCTCTAAACCAATTTATTTTTTCACTTTACGAGGTATATACATTTTTATGCCATCAATCAAAGTGTCATTGGGTTCCATTAGTAGCATCGTTCGCTTACCTTCATGATCAAGTATGGCTGCATATAACTGGTCGCTTTCGACACCTGAACTAAAGTCCAACACTTTTTGTACATTGCTTGTCTCTTGCTTGTAGCCCGGATGCTTTGAATGAATCATTACATGAATAGAACGTACTTCAATTGAAATCGCACGTTTTCTTTTACTTTTATTAAATATTCGATCAATATCTAGTTCACCATTTGTAAAAATATATTCATATTCTAAGTTCAATCGTCGAACCAAAACGATGGCTACCCATCCTATAAGAACAATTAGTGGTAACAATAATCCCAGGCCTGTTATAATCGGAATCATTGATGCGATAAACACAAGAACAATCGCACCTGCAATAATTCCTATTTTTTTCATCATATCTTTCCCATTATTTTCTCTCTTCACCAGTTGTTCTTTAAACACGTCATTATAAGCCATTCTTTTCCTCCTGTAGTATATTAATAGTCTCTCGGAATTACAAAGCCTGAAAAATCAATGCTTTCAATTCTTATTTTTATAA
>ASRQ01000027.1_pt1 | contig 65327 bp, 48 predicted proteins | sample 693318 | NCBI WGS metagenome assembly ASRQ01 (sample SAMN02169246, study PRJNA158439) | bioreactor metagenome | isolation source: day 168 sample from continuous culture bioreactor inoculated with sediment... | place: Germany: Bremen | reverse complement strand
AAACCCTTGAAAATAAAGGTTTTGAATATAAAATAGTAGTGTCATACTTGACACTACCTATAGCTAATAGGGAGGTTGAATATGAAGTATGCATGTAATATATCCTATGAACTGATTGAATTATTAAATAAAAATCCGTCGATATGTGATTATATAAAAATTGGTGCTTTTGGAGCCACCAAAGATATGTTAGATCAAGCATATACATTAAAACCTTTACTGATTCATGGATTTGGGTGGCATGAACGGGGAGGAATGCCTTCGACAAAAGAGATTGATTATGATAAAATAAATCAGTATATTCATAAGTACAAGTCGCCATTTATTGGAATTCATAGCTTATGTTTTCCAGAAGATGCCAAAAAAATTCAAAGTGAGAGTGTATTGGAATATATGATTCAACAGTTTCATAGATTTGATCAACAGATTCATACAGAGTTGCTTATTGAAAACATGGATTTTAACCCTTATTATGAATATCCGACCACATTGGTTGATACGGTTAGACCTTGGTTCCTTCGTGAGCTCATTGAACAAACAGGACTTGGATTATTGCTGGATATATCCCATGCCAAAGTGTCTGCTTATCAGCTAGGGATGGATATCCAGACCTACTTAGAGGGGCTCCCTCTTGAGAAGATAAGAGAAATCCATTTTTCAGGCACGAAGTTTGATAAAAAACTTGGCGTTATAGATGTCCATGGTATAATGGAGGCAGAAGATTATCGTATTGCAAGATATCTTCAACAACGATTAGAGCACTTACCATCCAATCATCTTGAGATGATTACCCTAGAATATGGAACGATTGTTACAGGAAGCACAGATCCTAAGGCAATTACAGATCAAATACATCAGCTAAAAACAATTTTTATGTAGAAGGAGTTATTATGCAATTTATTGAAACAATTCGTGAAGGTAATGAAGTAGTAGACCACTATTTATGTTCATCCAAACAAATATTAAAGACGCGTGCCGGAAAAACATATTATTCTGTCCGGCTTCAAGATAAGACAGGAACTATTGAAGGTAAGATATGGGATTTAAACGATGGAATAGGACATTTTGAAGCAGGGGATTATGTCAAGATTGACGGCTCTGTGGTAACCTTTCAAGGCGGACTGCAGCTGAATATACGTCGTGTTCGAAAATGTCAAGAAGGAGAATACAATCCGATTGATTATGTTCCCATGTCTGAATACAATGTGGACGAGATGTATGATGAACTGCTTGGGTTTATTCAGAGTGTAGATAATAATTATGTCAAACAACTGCTAGAGAAGTTTTTTGTTGAAGATAAAACCCTTGCCAAACGCTTTAAAGCTCATGGAGCGGCAAAATCCGTGCATCATAACTATTACGGCGGTTTATTGGAACATACGCTTGGAATTTTACGTACATGTGATTTTTTGGCAAAAAGTTATAAAGAAGTGGATCGTGACATTTTGATTGCAGGGGCTTTGCTTCATGACATAGCAAAGACGGAAGAGATGACAGAGCTTCCAATGGTTGAATATACGGATTCAGGACAATTATTAGGCCATATTATTATTGCAGTTGAATGGATTAATGAAAAAGTAGCCGAGATTCCGGGATTTCCAAAATCCCTAGCCTCAATTATTAAGCATGTTGTTTTGGCACATCATGGAGAGTTGGAATACGGTTCGCCTAAAAAGCCGGCAATATTAGAAGCGATATTACTTCATTATGCAGATAATATCGATGCAAAAGTAAAAACATTTTCAACGATTATGGCACAATCTGAAGAACAAGATGATTGGGCAGGTTATCAGCGATTATTTGAAACAAATATACGAAAAACACGTTATTAAACAAATGACATAGAGGTGAACGATGAAACAGGTATGCCCAGTAGAAAAAAATCAAATTTATACGATGGAGATTACCGGAATCGGAGCCAACGGAGAAGGGGTAGGTCGTATCGACGGCTATACCCTTTTTGTGGATGGAGCGATGACAGGTGATCACATCGAAGTTAAGGTTATCAAAGCCAAGAAGAACTATGGCTTTGGTCGTCTAGTGACGATACTTAAACCTTCAATAGACCGTGTGGAACCCCGATGTCCGATAGCTAAGCAATGTGGCGGTTGTAGTTTGATGCATATGGACTATAAAGCGCAGCTTCAATATAAACGGGGACATATATTAGATGCCCTCGAACGTATTGGTGAACAAGATCGACAGATGCTAGAAGAAAAAGAAGAGACGATTATCGGTATGGATGAGCCGTGGTTTTATCGCAACAAGGTTCAGTTTCCTGTACAAGTAGTGAGTGGAAAGCTGCTCATTGGATTCTATGCCAAGCGTTCCCATCGGATTATTGAGACGCCGATTTGTTATATTCAAGATAGATACAATGAACAGATTATTGATGTGCTTCGTAACTTTATCACTAAGCTGGATATCTTGGTCTATGACGAGAATAAGCATAAGGGACTGTTGCGTCATATTGTTATCCGTAAGTCGCATCATCGTGAAGAATTCCATGTAACCTTAGTTATTAATGGGCAGAGCTTTCCGCATCAGCAGGAACTTATAGATACGCTAACACAACTCGATCGTGTGGTAGGCATTAGTCTGAATATTAATCAAGAAAAAACCAATGCGATATTAGGTTCCAAAGTGCTTCATCTGTATGGACAAGAATATTTACGCGACCAAATAGGTGAGATAGAATATCAGATTTCTCCTCTTTCCTTTTATCAGGTTAATCCGATACAGACAGAAAAACTCTATGCCAAAGCCCTTGAATACGCTATGCTTACAGGTGAAGAGATTGTCTATGACCTTTACTGTGGCATCGGAACCATTTCCTTGTTCTTGGCCCAGCAAGCTAAGCATGTCTACGGAGTAGAAATCGTCGAAGCGGCCATTGAAGACGCCAAAACCAATGCAGATATCAATAGAATCACTAATACCTCCTTCTACGCAGGTAAAGCTGAGGATATTGCCCCAAAACTTTATCAAGAGGAAGGCATCACTGCTGATGTTGTAGTCGTGGACCCACCACGAAAAGGCTGTGATACGAGTCTACTAGACACTATTATAGAGATGAATCCACAGCGAATCGTCTATGTATCCTGTGACCCAGCAACACTTGCTAGAGATGTGAAAATATTAAATCAAAATGGTTATGCTATTGATAAATGGTGTGGGGTAGATATGTTTAGCCATTCGACACATGTGGAGACGATTGTTTTACTACAAAACAAATATACGTCGAAATAGTTGATTTTACAGCCTTTGTCAAGTTTTGGACTTTTGATATAAACCCTGATAATTCACGAGAAAAACGACTCATAGACAGAATCAATGTTTCTGCTGGCGTATACCTCGACATAGGGTACACAAAAGAATTTATAGATAAAAATGAATAATATAGATTGAATTTTAGGGATACTTAGAAATTAGGTATCCCTTTTTTCGTAAAAATAAGGAGGAAGTATAATGGCAGAGGTAATTACAGTAGCAAATCACAAAGGTGGCTGCGCCAAAACAGTCACAACTTTGAACTTAGGTTACGCATTAAAGGAATTAGGGTATAAGGTAGTTTTGGTGGATCTGGATTCACAAGCCAACCTTACAACATGTTTTGGGATTGATAATCCCAATAGTATTGAAACAAATATTGCTCATCTAATGATCGCTAAGATTGATGAAGAGCCCTTACCGGATAAAGAGCAGTACATTATTTCAAAAGATGGACTTGACCTTATCCCATCAAGTATTTATTTGTCAGTTGTAGATGCCAATTTAAGACTTGAGATGGGAAGTGAGCGGATATTAGACGAGATACTAGAACCATTACGAGAGGAATACGATTTTATTATTGTGGACACCCCACCTTCTCTCGGTTCATTAACTATTAATGCATTGAGTGCAGCAGATAGCGTGATTATAACCGTTAACCCACAACTTCTAGCTATGATGGGACTGCAAGATTTCTTGAAGACGACAAAAAAGATACAAAAACGGATCAATCAGAGATTAAGCATTAAAGGTATTTTGTTAACGATGTGTGATTCCAGAACGAATTTATCCAAAATATTATCAGAGCAAGTGAAAGAAGCCTATAACGGTGTTATTAAAATATATGAGACCTACATACCGATGACGGTTAAGGTTGGTGAGTCGGTTTATTATGGGCAAAGTATTTCAGAGTATTGTCCAGATTCAAAGGCGGGAATTGCCTATGGTAAATTTGCAAAGGAGCTGATTGGTCATGAAGAAAAATAGTCCAAGAAGAAATATTGCTGATGCAATTGATTTTTTAACAGATAGCTCAGATGAGCAACACATAGCAGAAATTCATATTGCTGAAATTAGTGTGTTTTCAGACCATCCATTTCATTTATACGAAGGTCAACGCCTTGATGATATGGTCGAGAGCATCAAGAAAAATGGTGTGTTAAATCCAGTTATCGTAAGGAAATTAGATAATGGAAGACTAGAAATGCTCTCAGGACATAACCGAATGAATGCATGTAGGATTGCAGGACTAGAAAGAGTTCCAGCAGTCATTAAGACTGATTTAACCGATGAAGATGCATATATTTATGTCATAGAGACTAACCTTATGCAACGATCTTTTAATGATCTTCATGATACGGAAAAAGGTGCTGTATTAAAACTTCGTTATGAAAAAATAAACAGTCAAGGAAGACGCTCAGACATTGTTAAAGAGCTTCAGGCTATTGAAAGTGGAGAAGAAGTTTATGAAGAATCGCAAGTGATAGACAGTCGCGGAAGACTTGCAAAAGAGTACAATCTTGATGATAGAAAAGTTGCAAGATTAATTCGACTAACCTATTTAATTGAGGACTGGAAGTTGTTTGTAGATAACACGAAAAAAGCGTTTTTAATAGGTGTTAATATCTCCTATTTATCACCAGATATGCAAAAATATTTATATGATGAATGTGATGAAATGGGTGTTAAATTAAACCTAAAGAATGCTGAAGCATTGAAGAAAATGAATGCTAATAAACCACTTGATGAAACAACTATCAGTAAGTTTCTTTTGACCAATGAAAAAGAAAAATTCAAGCCGAAGGAATATCAAAGTATTAAGGTTCGTGCTAAAGTTTTTGATAAATATCTTAAGGATATAGAAAGTCCATCAGATATAGATGTTATTATCGAAACAGCACTTAAAGAATACTTTGATAAAAGAGGGTAGGTGATATGGGAGGAAGAACTTATTCAAGATATACAGCAACAGATATTGCAAGAGGAAGGTTTTATCAGATGCCTAAATTCTTGTTTGATGGAGAACTTAAAAAAGGTCTCTCAAACGATGCAAAGGTATTATATTCCTTACTGAAAGACAGACACGAATTAAGCCTTCAGAACAACTGGGTGAACGAAGATAACGAAGTCTATTTAGTTTATACCAGAGGAAACATGCAAGAAATGTTAGGGCTTTCAGATAAAACAGTTAAAAAAGCAGTTGATCAATTAAAAAAATACGGGGTTATGGAAGAAGAACGTTTAGGCTTTAATAGACCAAATCGCATCTATTTAACTGCTGTAACCCTTGAAAATAGAGGAGTCGGAGATTCTCCGATACCGGACACGGAAGATTTACGATTCAGGAGTCGGAGAAATTCCGATTCTAGACACGGAGAAGTTCCGATTCTTGATACGGAGAATTTCCGCCCTAATGATACTGATTCTAATCATACTGACTCTAGTGATACTGAATCTAATCCTATCTATCCTTCTGAAGAAAAGAAAGATGGATACGATGTGATTGAATTACAAAAGGGATATGAAAAAATAATCAAAGAAAATATTGACTATGATTATCTGTTTCAAAATAAAGTCGGCAGGAGAGAGGATATTGAAAGTATTGTTGGAATCATGTTAGATGTATGTTCTATGCCAGAAGATAGCACGGTAAAAGTTAATGGCATACCAATGAGTGTCAGCATAGTAAAATCTCAGTTCTTAAAAGTCGATTCATCCCATATTGAATACATCATGAGTTCCCTAGAAGATAATCCATCAGATGTTAGGAATATACGAGCATATTTAATAACAACAATCTACAATGCCCCAAATACAATTTCACAGTACTACCGGTCAAAAGTTAATCATGATCTTTACGGTAGCCGGTAGATGAAAGGAGAAACAGTTGCAAGAACAGGTTAACGAAAAGACCATAGCACTCCAAGTGAGTGCTGCAAAATTCACAGCAAGAGAATTAAAACACTTAATGGCTGCATACCTTAGATATCGCAAAGGCAAAAAACAGAGAAATCCTGTTAAAGCTAAGACCACAAAAAAAGATGGAAAGATGACACTTGAGGATTTGAGTAAGAAACATGATGGTCTTAAATCCATTGAGATTTCAGAGAAGAATATTAAAGACTTTGAGAAAACTGCCAAGAAGTATAACCTTGAGTATGCTCTAAAAAAGGATGTGAAAACAGAGCCACCAACTTACTTCGTTTTCTTCAAAGGAAAAGATTTAGATGTCATTGATTTTGCCTTTCGTGAATACCTGAAAGAGAGTATGGAAAAAGCAAAAGATAATAAACCATCAATCAGAAAAGCACTTAAGAAGATGGTTGATAAAGCAAAAGAAATAGGCAAGACCAGAGATAAATTAAAAGACAAGGAGCCGAGTTTATGACAGAAGGGATTAAGAAGTACATATTTCGGCTTCTGCCTTATATCATCATCGCATATGTGTTCAATCAGCTATCAGAACTGTACAGAAGCATTGATGAAGTTGAATTAATTACCAGGTTAATAAAACTATTAGAGCAAGCAGGTCAGATCTTTGATACCCCAATGATTAGTTTTAATCTTCAAGATATTTTGGTGGGACTTGTTGGTGGGTTAACGATTTTTATTGCAGTTTACATCAAAGGTAAGAACGCTAAGAAGTACCGGCATGGTGTTGAGTATGGTTCGGCTAGATGGGGGAATGCAAGTGATATTAAGCCCTATGTGGATGATGAATTTGATAAGAACATCATACTCACAAAGTCAGAACGATTGATGATGAATAGTAGACCTAAGAACCCCAAATACGCTAGAAACAAGAATGTTCTTGTCGTTGGTGGTTCCGGTTCAGGTAAAACAAGATTTTTTGTCAAACCAAACCTGATGCAGATGCATTCAAGTTATGTGGTTACAGATCCTAAGGGAACAGTGCTTGTAGAATGCGGTAAATTACTGGAAAGGGGAAGACCAAAAGGACTAAAGAATGGAGTTGTTGAGTACGAACCATATCACATAAAAGTTCTAAACACGATTAATTTTAAAAAGTCCATGCATTACAATCCTTTTGCTTATATTAGGTCAGAAAAGGATATTTTAAAGCTTGTAAGTGCAATCATTGCCAATACAAAAGGTGAAGGTGAAAAAGCCGGTGAAGATTTTTGGGTAAAAGCCGAAAGGCTCTATTACACAGCTCTCATCGGCTATATTTATTATAAGGCACCGAAAAATGAACAGAACTTTACAACACTGCTTGAAATGATTAATGCTAGTGAAGCTAGAGAAGATGATGAGGATTTTAAGAATCCAGTTGATTTATTGTTTGAAGCATTAGAAAGAGAAGATCCTGGACACTTTGCAGTTAGACAATATCTGAAATATAAACTTGCTGCAGGTAAGACAGCTAAATCAATCCTGATAAGTTGTGGAGCTAGATTAGCACCTTTTGATATTAAGGAGTTAAGAGAGCTTATGGAATACGATGAGCTTGAACTGGACACACTGGGTGATAAACTGACAGCTCTGTTTGTTATTATTTCAGATACTGATGATACTTTTAACTTTGTCGTTGCAATGATGTATACCCAATTATTCAACCTACTGACAGACAAAGCAGATGATGTATATGGTGGCAGATTACCAATTCATGTCCGGTTTTTACTTGATGAGTTTGCAAATATTGGACAGATTCCAAAGTTCGAAAAGCTAATTGCGACAATTAGATCACGAGAGATGTCAGCCAGTATAATTCTTCAAACTCAAAGTCAACTTAAGGCAATATACCGAGACCATGCAGATACAATCATTGGTAACTGTGACACGTCTTTGTTTTTAGGTGGTAAAGAGAAATCGACACTGAAGGATTTATCAGAAAGCTTAGGGAAAGAAACCATTGACCTTTATAACAATTCAGAGAATAGAGGTCGTGAACGAAGTTATGGTATCAACTATCAGAAGGTCGGTAAAGAATTAATGACCATGGATGAGCTTTCAGTTATGGACTCTGGTAAGTGTATTCTTCAGCTTAGAGGTGTAAGACCTTTTATTTCTGATAAATTCGACATTACCAAACATAAGCATTATAAGTTGCTTGGTGACAGTGATAAGCGTAATAACTACGATATGAATAAAAGCATATCTACAAGATTAAGATTCAAGAAAAATGAACCTATAGAAGTAGTAGAACTAAATATTCAAGGTAGCTAGAACACTCATTGAAATCATTCAACGGGTGTTTTTCTATATACACAAACATTCCAAGGAGGAAGAGAGAAATGACATTTTTTCAATCAGCAATCGGTACATTACAAACATTGGTAACAGCAATTGGAGCAGGGCTAGCAGTATGGGGCGTTATCAATCTACTAGAAGGTTATGGTAATGACAATCCGGGAGCCAAATCACAAGGGGTCAAGCAACTGATGGCAGGTGGAGGTATTGCCTTGATTGGCACTCAATTGATTCCATTACTTGCAAATTTATTTTAAGAAGGAGGCACAATGGATTCAATTTTCGATAAGATAGGGGAATTTTTTACCACTCTGCTTATTGAAATGATCGAACAGAATCTAACCGGGTTATTAACGGATGTTAATACCAAGGTTGGGAGTATTGCCGGTGAGGTGGGAACAACGCCACAAGCGTGGAACAGCAGTATCTTTACGATGATTAAAAGTCTTTCGGATACTGTTGTCGTTCCGATCGCTGGAATGGTAATGACAGCAATTTTATGTTATGAACTCATATCAATGGTCTTAGAAAAAAATAACATGCATGAGATTGATACATGGATGTTTTACAAATGGATTATGAAAGCAGTTATTGCCATTTATTTTGTCACAAATACTTTTGACATTGTGATGGCAATATTTGATATAGCTCAACATATGGTGGATGCATCAGCGAGCACAATTAATACGACTGCTAGTGTTGATATTGATTCATCGGTTACAGCAATGATTGATGGATTAGATGGTAAATCAGTTGCAGAGTTAGCTGGTATAGCACTGGAAACTGGCGTGGTTAAGTTAACCATGTCAGCCATATCAATAGTGATCACCGTAATCTTATATGGACGTATGATTGAGATTTATCTTGCAAGTTCAGTTGCAGCCATACCATTATCAACAATGGCAAATAAAGAATGGAGTCAAGTTGGAACAAATTATATTCGAGGACTGGCAGCTTTAGGTCTTCAGGGCTTCTTCATTATGGTCGCAGTTGGTATATACGCTGTCTTGGTCAATTCAATAACAGTAACAGACAACATACATTTAAGTGTTCTTTCAATAATGACTTACACAATTATTTTATGCTTTGCCCTTGTGAAGACAAGTAGTTTAGCAAAGTCAGTAATGAATGCACATTAGGCTATTCGAGGAGGAATAAGTATGGCATACGTATCAGTGCCAAAGGATCTTAGCAAAGTTAAGACCAAAGTGGCACTTAATCTTACATTAAGACAGATAATAAGCTTTTCGGTAGGAGGAGTAATTGGCTTTCCAGTGTATTGGTATTCAAGACCTACCGTCGGTGATGATATTGCGGTGTTTTTGATGATAGGCTGTATCCTACCATTTTTTATGGCAGCAATATTTGAGAAAGATGGCATCGTTTTTGAAAAATATGTTGGACACATCATAAAGCAAAGGTTTCTACACCCTAAAGTTAGACCATATAAAACAGAGAACTTTTATAAGTTTCTCGATGATCTAGGAAGGGAGGAAATTATTCATGTTCAAAAAGAAAGAAAAAGTACAGGCAAAACCAAGGCAAAAAAAGCCAAAGCCAAAAGGCAACAAGGAAAAGTTATCAAAGAAGTCGGCTTCGCAACCGAAGCAGTCTAAGAATCAACCTAAGAAGCAACAAAAGAAGAAGACAAAAAAGAGGAATACAGCAGATACGGCACAAGCAACACTAGCCTATAAAGCAATATTTCCTGATGGTACTTGTCAGCTAAGTAATCGAAAGTTCTCTAAGACGATTAAGTTTTATGACATAAATTACTTGTTGGCTCAGAATGAAGATAAATCCCAAATCTTTGATGGTTATTGTGATTTTCTGAACTACTTTGATTCATCCATTTCTATTCAACTTTCTTTCGTAAATATGAGAGCAAGTGCCAATGTGTTTCTAGAAACCATAAAGATTGATCATCAAGAAGATGACTTCAATGATATTCGAAAAGAATATTCAGAAATGCTTCAAAGCCAGTTATCCAAAGGGAACAATGGCTTAATCAAGACCAAGTACATTACATACAGTATTGAGGCTGACAACTATAAGAAAGCCAAGCAAAGGCTTGAGAGAATCGAAGTGGATATACTGAACAATTTTAAAGTCATGGGTGTTAAAGCCTTTTCCTTAAATGGCAAGGAGAGAATTGAGCTGCTTCATAGTATGTGTCATCAAGACACTGGAAAGCAAGCAGATTTTCATTGGGATATTGTAAGAAAAGGTGGCATGAGTACTAAGGATTACATTGCACCTTCGTCATTTAACTTTGCAAATCCTAAGCAAGTGAAAGTTGGCCAAACCATTGGTGCGGTGAGTTATCTGCAAATCTTAGCACCTGAACTATCAGACAGAATGCTTGCTGATTTTCTAGATTTGAATACTAGTATTATCATTAATTTTCATATCAAATCTATAGATCAAACTCAAGCAATCAAGATGATAAAGAGAAAAATAACGGACTTAGATAAGATGAAGATTGAGGAGCAAAAGAAAGCAGTACGTGCCGGTTATGATATGGATATCATCCCATCAGATTTAAAGACCTTTAATCAAGAAGCAAAGAATCTTCTTGAAGAATTACAGAGCAGGAATGAAAGATTATTCCTGGTCACTGTAGCTATTTATAACACAGCTGCTAATAAGCAGAATTTAGAGAATATCATATTTCAAGTCAGTGGTGTGGCTCAAAAATATAACTGTGCGATTAAAAGGTTAGACTATCAACAAGAGAATGGATTCCTTACAAGTTTACCTTTAGGAGAGAACTTCTTAGAGATAAACAGAGCCTTAACAACGTCTTCTACAGCGATTTTTATACCCTTTACAACCCAAGAGTTATTTACTGAAGGGCAAAGCCTGTATTATGGCTTAAATGCCCTGTCTAACAACATGATTATGGTTGATAGGAAGAAGTTAAAGAATCCCAATGGTCTTATTCTTGGTACACCTGGCTCGGGTAAATCCTTTAGTGCAAAAAGAGAAATAACGAATGCTTTTCTGATTACAGAAGATGACATTGTGATATCAGATCCTGAAGCTGAATATTATCCCCTGGTACAAAAACTGGGAGGTCAAGTCATAAAGTTATCACCAAACAGTTCTGACCATATCAATCCTTTAGATATTAATCTTAACTCTGGTGAGTATGATCCAATACGAGATAAATCAGACTTCATTATTTCACTTTGCGAACAAGTAGTTGGTGGAAGATATGGTCTTGATGGCGAAGAAGTATCCATCATTGATAGGTGTGTACGGGTCATGTATGAGCGATTCATGGAGAATCCATTGCCTGAAAATATGCCAATTCTAGAAGACTTTTACAATGTACTTATAGAGCAAAATAATGAAAAAGCTATGGGGATTGCCATTAGGCTAGAGATTTATGTCCAAGGTTCTATGAATGTATTTAATCATCATACCAATGTTGATATGACGAATAGAATTATATGTTTTGACATTAAGGAGTTAGGATCAACATTGAAAATGTTAGGGATGCTGATTGTCCAAGAAACGGTATGGAATAAAGTTGCGAAAAACAGAGAAAGTAGTATTGCCACAAGATATTACATTGATGAGTTTCACTTGCTCTTAAAGGATGATGCTACATCAAAATATTCTGTTGAGATATGGAAACGATTTAGAAAATGGGGTGGTATCCCTACAGGTATTACCCAAAATGTTCAAGATTTCTTAGCAAGTCGTGAGGTCAGTAATATAGTTGGTAATTCAGATTTCATCTATATGCTTAATCAAAATGCTGAGGATAGACAAGTCCTTGCTAAACAGTTGAGCATATCCAATCATCAGTTATCCTATGTTACAAATTCTAATGAAGGTGAAGGCTTGCTATTTTTTGGTAATGTGATTATACCCTTCTTGGATAAGTTCCCAAAAGACACAATGCTATATAGAATCATGACAACAAAACCAGAGGAGATGGGTAATTGAGTTCAGAAAAAAAGGAAGTTAAAACTTCTGGACAAGTTGACCGGAAGTATGATGAGTTACGTAAAGCCCATCAAAAGAAACATAACCATGGTGATGGATACGATTATTATTTTACTGACTCTGATAACGATGGACTTGCTGATGTTCATGATATTGATGATCTAAATCCGGATATACAGGATTATTCACAAACGAAGCCTTTGCAATTTGAAGATAGAAAAGTGAATAGATCAACAAAAGACAAGCACATACCAAAATCATCGAAGAAAAAATCTGTTGAACACCAAAAGCTAAAACAGACATCATCAAAGACTAAAGAAGCGAATCAAGTAAAGCAGACTAAGACTGGATCTAAGGATAAGAAAGCTAGTAAGGAAAAAGGTGAAAAAACGTCTTCAAAAAGAAAGCCTCGCCTAAAGTTCAATGAAGATATAAAAAAGGGAAAGCTAGAATCAACTAAGAAAGGTTCAGTTATCTCTCTTGCTTCTTCAGGTCAAGAAGTGTTAAGGCGTCACAATCAATTTGAACGGCTGGAGGATGCAAATGAAAACTCGGCACTTCAAGCTTCTGAATTGGGACGTGAAGTTTCCACAGACACTATCAGAGGAACATCTAGAAGGCTTCAACATGGACTAAAGACTAGGAATAGAAAAGTAGTTGCTACACGTTCAGAAGCACGTACAGCAAGAACTACAAGTACAAAGAGCAATTTTAATTTTGAAAAGTCTTTAAAGAATAATAAGACCTATCAGAATTCTAAAGGTTTGAATAAGTACTACCAAAAACAGCAGATAAAGAGTTCATATAACAAGAAAGTATATGGTGGTTTTTCTAAGAGAGCTGAAAAAGTTCTTAAAGGTGCAGCCAAGAAGTTAAAGCAAATTGCTTCCTTAGCACTTAAGAAAATTGGACTACCGGTTATTGGTATTACTCTGGTGGTGTTAGTCCTTATAAGTATCCTAAGTGGTGTTGTTGGAGCCTTTTCTAATGGGATTAGTGTTGTCATGGCAACCTCTTATCAATCAGATGAGTATCAAATACACGATACTGAGAATATCTATAATCGTTTAGAAGCTGACTTGAAATATGCTATTGAAAATGTTGAAACAGACCACTCTGGTTATGATGAGTATCGGTACAACATTGGAACGATTGGACATGATCCACAAGTGTTGGTAGCCTACTTAACGGCAGTTTATGGTGAGTTCACGGCCAGTTCTGTTAGTAATGAACTAAGTAGAATTTTTGATGAACAATACAGTTATACTTTGACAGCTACCACAGAAGTTAGAACTAGGACTGTGTATGCATCCTATACTGACCCAGTAACCGGGGTACAATCATATACAAGTTACCAAGTGCAGTACAATTGGCATATTTTAAATGTGTCGCTAACAGTCAATGACCTAGAAGCTGTATTATCTGCTGTGTTAACTCAAGAGGAACAAGAATTGTTTGATGTCCTGATGGAAACAAAAGGCAATTTTGCATCACTTCCTAGTCCACTTAGAGTTGAATGGAGAAGTTCGATTACAAGTATGTACGGTTATCGATTAGATCCATTTGACGGTCACGTTGAATTCCACACTGGTATTGATATTGCACATCCAGTTGGTACTGAATTGGTTGCAGTTATGGATGGAACGGTAACAGATGTTGGCTATGCTAGTGGGTATGGAAATTATCTAGAGATTACACATGAGAAAGGACAATCAGCATTTTATGCCCATTGCTCGGTTGTTAGTGTGAGTATTGGTGATGAAGTGAAGTTAGGTCAAAAAGTTGGTGAGATGGGTTCGACCGGTAATTCTACCGGTAGCCATTTACACTTAGAGGTTAAGGATGCAGCCGGTAATAGACTGAATCCTTATTTTTATTTATCAGATGAAATTGCAGAAGATCCAAATTAAAGAAAGTGAGAATAATAATGGAAAAAAGACTAGAGAAAACAATCAAAGAAGAAGCTAAGTTAATAGCACAAATGGAAGCACTACAGAAGAAGCTTAAAGATACAGAAGAGAAAAGAGTAAGTTATGAGAAGGAAGAATTACACAAGACCTTTAAAGAAACAGAAATATCCCTTGAAGAATATAAAATGATTGTTACTAATGCGGTAGATGATTATAAAGGCAAGTCTGATGATGGCAAAGACTTAGGAATGGAGTTTAAGTAGATGAAAAGATATGGATTAATGATAACGATGTTTTTTATTTCGTTCTTAATTTTTGGATACGAAAATGTCTATGCTGTTGAATCGGAAAATCTTACAGAAGAGACAGAAGAAGGTGAAGACTACGAAATAATCAGTTCTGTAGATGAGCCTGTTGAGTCCAATTTCACCTCAAAGGACTACTATGTTGAAGGGGAAGACAAACAGAATTATCTCGTTGAAGGTGGTAACGAAAATGCTATTAACTTGCTTGCAACAAAACAGAGTGCAGCAGGTGGGACGCTAACAGAAAATACCAATATTGAAGGTGAAGAATATGATATGGCACTACCAACAGAGGAAGACTTTGATAACAAAGATCCTCTTGAGTTAAGGCAATTCATAACCTTTGAAACGAAATCGGGTAAAGAGTTTCATATCATTATTGATCATGGGAAAGATTCAGATAATGTAAGAATGCTTACAGAGGTAAGCGAGCAAGATTTGTTAAATCTAATTGAAGCACAAGCTGATATTGAGATAGAGCTCATTGAGACAAAGTCTGATGAAGCTAGTGAGGAAGTAATAGCTGAAGTAGATACAGAGGATATACCTAAAGCAGTCGAAATGGTTGATCCAGAAGCAGGTGAAACCACTGAACTGCCAGTAGATATGTCCTTAATCATTATTATTGCATTTGCAGTAGTAAGTGGTATTGCAGGATGGTACTTTAAAATTTTCAAAACTAAGAGAACAGCTGCTTTTGAGGACGAAGTTGATGAAGCAGATTATCTTGACGATGATGAGGAATATCTTGAGGAAGATTATGAATAGGGGGTAGTGAGATGGCTGAAGTACAGTTTAATTCAAAGGAACATGAGAAGTTTGATGATGAAGATGTTGATATTGCAATTGTGGTTAAGAAATTGAAAAGAAAGCCTCAAACAACTTCTGGACAAGTTGACCAGAAGAAACATCTTGGCGAAGCAAAGGATGGTGAAAGATGAAGTTAGTTATTGCTGAAAAACCAAGTGTAGCAATGACCATTGCTAAAGTACTTGGTGCTAAAGATAAGAAACAAGGTTATATCACTGGTAATGGATATATAGTAAGTTGGTGTGTCGGTCATCTTGTAAGTTTAGCAAAACCTGAAGAATATGATGAACGTTTTGCTAAGTGGAATAAATCGGATTTGCCGATAATTCCAGACAAATGGAAGTTGACCGTAAAAGAAAGTACTAGAAAACAGTACAATGTCCTGGCAAAGCTTATGGATAGTGAAGATGTATCATCAATTGTTGAAGCCACTGATGCAGGTCGTGAAGGAGAATTAATATTCAGACTTGTCTATAACTACAGCAAATGCAATAAACCATATCAACGTCTTTGGATAAGTTCCATGGAAGACAATGCAATCAAAGATGGTTTTGATAAACTTCAAGATGGTAAAAGATATGAAAACCTATACCAATCAGCAATTGCCAGAACAAAAGCAGATTGGCTTGTTGGTTTAAATGCTACAAGGTTATTTACGACCTCATATAATACAAAGTTAAGTGTGGGACGAGTTCAAACTCCGACATTGGCAATGATTGTTGAACGAGACGAAAAAATTACTAATTTTGTAAAAGAGAAGTTCTACCATATTGAACTTGATCTTGGGGAATTTAAACTGAAAAGTGACAAATACCAAAGTGTTGAAGAAGCCAAAGCCATTGCAAAAGCTTGTGAAGGTAAATCGGCAATCATAACCGAATTAACAAAGGAACTAAAGAAAAATAAGCCACCAGCTTTATTTGACCTGACTTCCTTACAAAGAGAAGCCAACAGGTTGTTTGGCTATACAGCTAAGCAGACCTTAGATTACACTCAAAGCCTATATGAGAAAAAACTGGTCACATATCCAAGGACTGATAGTCGTTATATTACTGAAGATATGAAAAGTTCAGTGATTGACTTATTGCCTAAAGTGGATAATCCTGCTGCACATGATGTAAACAGAATCATAAACAATAAGAAAGTAACCGATCACCATGCCATCATACCAACGAAGCAATCAATGAAGTTAGATACACTGAAGTTAGATACACTGAAGATTCCAAACAGTGAGCTTAATGTATTGAAGCTTATTCAAAACAAACTCTTGGTTGCAGTTAGCCTAGAACATGTTTATGAGGCAATTAGTGTTAATGCTAATGTCGGGGATATACCATTTACAGCAACAAGTAAAATTATTGTTGAAATGGGCTTTAAAAAGATTGAACAGGATTTTAGGAAAGAACTTGGTCTTAAGGTGGATGAAGATATTATGAACAATAGCAAACTAACAAAGATCAATGAAGGTGATGCATTTAATATTATCGGTACCACGAATGTGGAAGGTACCACAGCACCACCTAAATACTTTACCGAAGATACTTTGCTATCTGCTATGGAAAGAGCTGGCATTGAAGAACTGGATGATTCACTAGACACTGAAAAACAAGGCTTGGGTACTCCGGCAACAAGGGCATCCATAATAGAGAAACTAATCTCCACCCTGTATGTTGAAAGAAAAAAGAAGAATCTAATTGCGACGAGTAAAGGTGTTGAAATCATTAGGATTGTACCTGACAGACTTAAATCTGCACAAATAACAGCACAGTGGGAAAATAAACTGACGGAGATATCGGATGGTACACGTTCAGCAGATGCCTTTATACAAGAAATACAGAATGAAGTCATTGACTTGATAAAGAATCATGAAGTACAAGGCAATGAGGATTCATTCAAAATAGAAAGAGAAATCATCGGCAAATGCCCAAGATGTGGATCAGGGGTTCAGGAAGCAAAAAAGAATTTCTATTGTTCTAGTAAAGAATGTAATTTCATCATGTGGAAGGAAGACAAGTTTTTTATGAGTAAAAAGAAGCAATTGACCAAGCCTATTGCCAAAAATCTTTTATCAAAAGGAAAAACAAAAGTAAAGAAATTATATTCAGAGAAGAAGGACACATATTATGATGCCACTGTTGTGCTGAACGATACAGGTGTCTGGGTGAATTATAAATTAGAGTTTAAATAACATGGTTAACAAAAAGAGAACAACTTTTGGACAAGTTGACCAGAAGATAAGGACGTGAAATATATGAATAAAGAGAACAAAGATATGTTTGATATTTACCAGGTGAAACACGGGGCAGTATTTAGGGAATATGGTTTTGAAAATTTGGAAAGGCTTAAGAACAGAGGTTTAAAGGTTGAGTACTCCAATTATGATTTTGTTTATTCAGATAAACTTTCAAAGGGGATGAACCTTGAGGATATTTATAGCAAGTTCAATATTGATAGGCCAGAAGATTTTAAAGGACATTCCTTATCTGTAAGTGATGTTGTTGTTCTTATGAAAGACGGAGAAACAACAGCCCATTTCGTGGATAGCTTTGGGTTCAAGGAAGTGCCAGAGTTTGTTGTGGAAAGGGAAGAAGCCAGGAAATCAAGAAGTTCTGTTTTATCTGCATTAAAAGATAAAAAGCCACTTTCAGAAAAAACTAAAGCAGATAAACCAAAAGTAAAGAATAACAGAATAGGTGAAAGATAACTTCTGGACAAGTTGACCGGAAGTATTTTTATACCCAAAAGAAGGAGGATTCAATGGCGAAAACATATGATGTGCTCACGCTTCTTCAAGAAAAGGAGCGTGAAATAAGAAAGAATGGTCATAACTGGATGAGCTTTCTTAAGAGCAGTGCATATACAAATAAATATCATTATAATGATCAAATTCTCATATATGCGAACAGACCGGATGCTAAGGCCTGTGGGAGCATGGATTTATGGAACAGTAAGTTTCGTAGATGGGTTAATAAGGGATCTAAAGGAATACCTTTACTAGATATTTCTGATGATGGTAAAGCTCGGTTAAAATATGTATTTGATATATCAGATACCCACAGGACAAAATACACTGTAAAAGATGTGAATTTGTGGAGATATGATGAAGAACAGGATAATGAAGCACTAATCAATATTGAAAGACGTGAAGGCATATCACCAGAAGACAGTACAAAGGATATCCAGTATAGAGTTCATGAAATTGCAAAGCGTATTTGTGCCTATGAGCAAAGTGATTTGGTATCAGACATGGTCCAGTTTGCAGAGGATACTTACATCGAAGAATTAGATGAGTTCAATATTAGTGTTATGGCTAACAAGCTTCTAGAGAACTCAGTTGCTTATCAATTGATGGAACGTATGGAACTTAGTCCAGAGGAGTATTTTGAGGCAGATGATTTTGCTGATATTATCAATCTGAATTCTTCAACATTAACATCTTTAATCTCTACTACTACATCAAGAATTACTAAAGATTTTCTTTCTGATTTAAGTAAAGAAATGAGCATGACAAAAACAAGACAAAATAATGTCCATAATACCTTGATTAATGATCGAAGCAAGGTGTATAATGTAGATGAACAAAACAAGACAAAAATGCAGTCCAGTATTGGCGGAGGAGGTATTGTAAATGAAGACAATGACATTAGCAGGAGTGGAATACCAAGTAATGAACGAGATATTGACCCCAGTGGTAAAAGCAACACCCTTCGAGAAGAGTGGGGGAACTTACCGACTTCAAGGAGAAATATTAGTTCCCAATATAGAAATGACGAACGAGACAATGAGTCCGGTGGGGATCTATGGCAGAGCGAGGAAGAGATATCTGGAAGAGAACAAACCGGCACAGTATTCAGCAATGATCATCGAGGGAAGACTTCAGACCCATCTTCAGGAAGTGGAGATTCAAGCAGAGAGACTTCTAGAGATGGAGACACCACAGCTTCAGGAAGCTTGGGAAGTGACCGAACAGATGAAAGCAGCAGATCCCATGAAGTGGGTGGGGATGATGAACAATATCAAGTCGATCATCGAAGAAACGATTTACAAGGAGATAGTCTACAATTAGACATAGAGCAGCTTAATTTATTTAAAACAGAAGAAGAACAAGTTCAAAGTATCGAGGAGACAGTGGAGAATGCATCTACTGTCTTTTCTTTTTATCAATCAGATATTGAAGCTGAACTTCTTAGGGGCAGCGGTTTTAGTAATGGTAAGTTTAGAATTTATGATTTCTATACTAATGAACCATCAAGTAAAGAAGCTGTTGAATTTTTAAAGAAGGAGTATGGTGTTGGTGGACATTCAGGTAGCAGAAACCCAAATGAAGTGACCTCTCAAAGTCACGATGCGAAGGGAATAGTGCTTTCTAAAGGTGGCTATGGTGATGATAGAATTGATAAGTTATATACCTGGTTAAATGTCCATAAGTATATTAGGAATTTAATTGATAGAGGACTATATTTATCTAGTTCAGAAATTGATGAATATGAACGTGGTAAATATCCTGAAATAAGCTATTATTTTGCAGAGGCAGGTGAGTTTCATAATCTTGGTGAATACCATGAAGGTTTAACATTCGAAGAAGCTATTAACTATTATGAAACCATTCCAGCAGAACGACGAAATGGTGGCAAGCAGATTGGTATTCATATCTATGATGGCGATGAGATCCCGCTTGAAGTGTCATTAGTGGACAGGGGAAGGCTGGAATTGTTTGCACTGGATTATGTTAAGAGTACTAAAGATAATCCTAATGTTCTTGAGGCAATCAGTAAGCTCAAGGCGTATTTTGAACCAGATAGAGATTTAGGTGAGATTGATGGATGGATATCAGGATTAGAAGTTCAAGATGTCTCGAAAGGTCCATTGAAGTCCGAAAAAATAGACTTCCAGATTACAGACTATAATCTTGGCAATGGAACGACTAACGACAAACTTAACTATAATCTTGAGGCAATAAGAACATTAAAACAAATAGAAAGCGAAAGTCGCCTAGCAACCAAAGAAGAACAAGAAATATTGGCTAAATATGTTGGTTGGGGTGGACTTGCCCAAGTATTTGAGGAAGCACCAACGTCAACTTGGGGAATGGGAGCTTATGGTAAAGTTAAGCGGTTGTTGACAGACGAAGAGTATAAGAGTGCAAGAGAATCTACACTAAATGCCCATTATACTTCACCGACAATCATTGAAGCCATCTATGATGGGTTACAAATGTTAGGTTTCAAACAAGGCAATGTCCTTGAGCCTTCATGTGGAGCAGGAAACTTCTTAGGAATGGTTCCTGAAGCTTTGAAGGGAAGCAAGTTCTATGGTGTAGAATTAGATGATTTGACCGGTAGAATTGCCAAACAACTATACCAGAATGCAGATATTGAAATTAATGGATTTGAAGAGACGACCCTACCGGATAATTTCATTGATGTAGCCATAGGTAATGTGCCTTTTGGTGATTATAAGGTATATGACAAGAGATATGAAAAAGAGAACTTTTTAATTCATGATTACTTCTTCGCCAAGACCTTGGATAAAGTACGACCTGGTGGTGTCATTGCTTTTATCACTTCAAAAGGGACGATGGATAAGAAAAGCTCAACTGTTAGAAAGTATCTTGCAAAAAGAGCTGAATTACTTTCAGCAATCAGATTACCTAATGATGCTTTTAAATCTAATGCCGGCACAGAAGTTACGTCAGATATTATCTTCTTAAAGAAAAGGGAACGTCCTATTGAGATTGAACCTGATTGGGTGCATCTTGGAATGGATGACAATGGCATCAGTATGAACCAGTATTTCGTAGATCACCCTGAAATGATTATGGGTACTATGGAAATGGAATCAACCAGATATGGAATGGCCAGTACCTGTAAACCCATAGAAGGAGCTGACTTAAAAGACCAGTTAGCAGAAGCTGTAGCCAATATATCAGGTTTTATTGATGATGTTGATATAGAAACATATGTAGAGATACAAGGTGATACAATTCCAGCTGATCCTAATGTAAGGAATTTTAGTTTTACTTCTGTAGATGGTCAACTATTTTTTAGAGAAAACTCTGTCATGGTTAAACCGGATATCAAAGATAATGATGTCCTAAGAATCAAAGGCTTAGTTGAAATCAGAGATACCACTCGGGAGCTTATCCGACTTCAGATGGAAGAATATTCAGATACAGAGATTAGAGAAGGTCAAGCCAGATTAAATGAAGTATATGACCAGTTCGTCGAGAAATACGGTCACATAAACAGTAAACAAAATTCGAAATTGTTTGGTGAAGACGCTTCATATGCTTTAATCTGCTCTTTGGAAAATGTGGACGTTGAGCATGATACTGTTAGTAAAACAGATATGTTTTCAAAAAGGACCATTAAGAAAAGAGAAGTACCTACTCATGTCGATTCTGCTGTGGAAGCACTTGCTATCTCTATCGCTGAAAAAGCAAGAGTAGACATGACCTATATGACGGAGCTTACTGACTTATCTGAAGAAGATATTGCAAATGACCTTAAAGGAATCATCTTTAAGAATCCCCGAGGTGAAACTAATGAGGATGTAGAAGCATATTTTAATGCAGATGAGTATTTGTCGGGTAATGTAAGAGAAAAACTACAGGATGCTGAACTTGCAGCAAGGCGAGATCCATCAGTATATGAGTATAATGTTAGAGCCTTAAAAGAAGTTGTCCCAAAGGATTTAGATGCTACCGATATTGATGTAAGACTTGGTGCTACATGGTTACCAACAAAGGATATTGAGAAGTTTATCTTCGAAACTTTAGATACACCAGGTTATTCAAAATGGGATATCAAGGTACACTATTCAGCTTTTTCAGCAAACTGGAACGTTGAAGGTAAATCCGTTGATCAAAACAATATTAAAGCCAATATGACTTATGGTACAGATAGAGTAAATGCCTATAAGATAATTGAAGATTCATTAAATCTGAGAGATACAAGGGTATATGACCGTGTAACGGATGATGAAGGTAAAGTGATGTCTGTACTTAATAAGCATGAAACAATGCTAGCCGGACAAAAACAAGATGCCCTGAAAGAAGCTTTTAAATCTTGGATATGGGAAGACCCTGAACGAAGAAATAGATTGGTTAAAGCATATAATGAGAAATTCAATTCAATCAGACCAAGAGAGTTCGATGGTCAGCACATCGCATTTGAAGGTATGAATCCATCAATCCAATTACGAGAGCATCAGAAGAATGCTATTGCTAGAACCTTGTATGGTGGTAACACATTATTGGCTCATGCAGTTGGTGCCGGTAAGAGTTTTGAAATGATTGCCAGTGCCATGGAAAGTAAACGCCTTGGATTAAGTCAAAAAAGTATGTTTGTTGTCCCAAACCATCTGACAGAGCAGATTGGCAGTGAATTCTTAAAGCTATATCCATCAGCTAATATTCTTGTAGCAACAAAAAAGGACTTTGAACCTAAGAACCGGAAAAAGTTCTGTGGTCGAATTGCAACTGGTGATTATGATGCAGTTATTATTGGACATAGTCAGTTTGAGCGAATTCCAATGAGTGTTGAACGACAACAACTAGAGTTTGAACGTCAGATAGATTCAATTACTCAAGGGATTACCGACCTTAAAGCCATGAGTGGTGAGCGGTTTTCTATTAAGCAGCTAGAGAAAACTAAAAAGTCTTTAATGGTTAGATTGCAGAAATTAAATGACCAGAGCCGAAAAGATGATGTGGTTACATTTGAAGAATTAGGTGTAGACAAGATAATAGTAGACGAAGCTCATGGTTTCAAAAACTTGTTTTTACATACTAAGATGCGTAATGTAGCAGGTATCGGTCAAAGTGAAGCAAAGAAATCTTCAGATATGTTTATGAAGTGCCGGTATATGGATGAGATTACCAATGGTAAAGGTATTGTGTTTGCTACTGGAACACCAATTTCAAATAGTATGACAGAACTTTATACCATGCAACGCTACCTTCAATATGGAATGCTCAAGAGTCAGAACTTAGAACATTTTGATGCCTGGGCATCTACCTTTGGTGAAACAACGACTACTATTGAGTTAAGCCCTGAAGGTACAGGCTATAGACCAAAGACAAGGTTTTCCAAATTCTATAACCTTCCTGAACTTATGAATATGTTTAAGGAAGTCGCTGACATTAAGACAGCGGACATGCTTAAACTACCAGTACCAGAAGCAGAGTTTGAAACAAGTGTTATTAGCCCAAGTGATTATCAGGTTGATATGGTTGAAAGTTTATCAGAAAGGGCTGATATGGTCCGGTCCAAACTGGTTGATTCATCTGTAGATAATATGTTGAAAATCACCAACGATGGACGTAAACTTGCGCTTGATCAAAGACTAATGAATCCAATGTTACCAAGAGATGAAAATGGTAAAGTCGCAAAATGTGCAGATAATGTCTTCAATGTCTGGGATGATACCAAAGCGAATAAATCTACCCAATTAGTATTCTGTGATTTATCAACGCCAAAAGCTAATGGAGAGTTCAATGTCTATGACAATCTAAAAGAGCAGCTAATGGAAAAGGGTGTTCCTAAGAAAGAGATTGCTTTTATCCATGATGCTAAGAATGAAAGACAAAAAGATGAAATGTTTGCCAGAGTTCGTAGTGGAGATATCCGTGTGTTAATTGGTTCAACACAGAAAATGGGAGCAGGTACTAATGTCCAGGATAAGTTAATTGCTACTCATGACCTCGATTGCCCTTGGAAACCGGCAGATCTGGAGCAAAGGTCTGGAAGATTGATAAGACAAGGTAACGAAAACCCTAAAGTAATGGTCTTCAGGTATGTAACTGAAAATACCTTTGATTCATACCTCTGGCAGCTTGTGGAGAATAAGCAACGCTTTATTAGCCAGATTATGACCAGTAAATCACCTGTGAGAAGTGCAGAGGACGTTGATGAAAGTACCTTATCTTATGCTGAAATCAAGGCCTTGGCAACCGGGAACCCTTTGATTAAGGAGAAGATGGATTTAGATGTTCAAGTTAGTAAGTTAAAAATGATGTACTCAAATTATCTTAGTAACAAATACGCACTGGAAGATAAAATTTTGAAGTATTTTCCCAATGAAATAAAGCGACTTGAAAACTCAATAAAAGGTTATGCTGCCGATGCGATAATTGCCAAAGCAAACTCTAATGACGCTATCAACGGAGAACGCTCATTTATAGGCATGAAGGTTTTAGGCATAGAATATAACCAACTAGATAAAGAAGAAGCAGGAAAAGCTCTTTTAAGTGCCTGTAGAGAGGTCAAGAGTGGTGTGGCACAAGAGATTGGTGAATACCGTGGTTTTAAAATGGATTTAAGCTATGATGCATTCTTCAATCAGTTTAATCTTCTTCTTAAAGGTGATTTATCTCATAGAGTTGTATTAGGTTCAGATATATTCGGGAATATCACTAGGATGGACAATATTCTCGATAACCTTGAAAGCAAAAAGGAGGAGGCTATGGAAAAGCTTGAAGGTGTAAAGCAGCAACTCGATAATGCTCATAAGGAAGTCAAGAAACCCTTTGCACAGGAAAAAGAAATGAAGATACAAACAGCAAGGTTGTCGGAACTAGATAACCTTCTTAACATGGTTGAATCTGGAGGAAATATGGAAACTGTTTCTGAACTTGATAAAGCCAAAGATTATATAATAGAGTTTATGGTCTCAGAGTATGATAGTGATGTGGAATCACTTGATGATCAAGACATGAGTTCTATTGATATTGCTTATACAACAACTCTTGATGAACGGCATGAAATTCAAGCCAGAGTTGACTTGGAGACATATACTTTGAGTACTTATCTTGATGAGGTTTTGATCCATCAGGACAAGTATGACAGCCTGAAGGATATGAATGAGTTTGGTTTGCAGCATTTAGATTTTGAATCACTTATTAGTGTGGATGATGTAGATATTGAACGTGTGGAAGCAATACATGAAGATAAACTGACGATTGATAAGGATACTGATTTAGATGGTGTTATTGATCGGTTTGATAGTGATAGTGGTGATTCGAATGTTATAACTAATGGTGATTTGGATGAACGAGAAAAAAGCAGAGAAAAGGTGGCAAGACCTTCTTTGTTAGGTCAATTGAAGAAGAATCGAAGTATGTTGGATGGAGAAATGAACTGTAAGGCAATTCAAGATAAGAAAGAGTGTTACTCGTTGGAGTAAATATTGTAAAAAATTATAAAACCTTAAAAGTGCATACAGCATGTGCTTTTGAGGTTTTTATTTGCATATGCCTATAAAATTAGTTTGATTTTATTCGTAATAAGGAATATAATTTTCGTTAGGGAGTTTTAGGAGGATATCATGGATTTCATGACAATTAAAGAAGCTGCAAAGCAATGGGAAATTTCATCAAGAAGAGTACAGGTCTTATGTTCTGAAGGAAGAATAGAAGGTGCTTTTAAGCATGGTAACGCATGGTTTATTCCTAGAAGTGCGATAAAACCGGAGGAATTAAAAAGAGGACCCAAACCACGTAAGTTAAAGTGAGTGAAAATTAACAGTCTGAAGACTGATGCATAACAACGGAGGATACAAACGATATGAATAAACAACAATTAGCAGCAAAGATCTGGGAATCAGCCAATCAAATGCGTTCCAAAATTGAAGCAAATGAATATAAGGACTATATACTTGGGTTTATTTTCTATAAATATTTATCGGATAAAGAGGTAAGGTTTGCCATTAAGGAAGGATCTACCCTTGAAGATATTAAGAATTTCAATGAAGAAGACACTGAGACAGTTGAGTACTTCAAAAGCAATTTAGGGTACTTCATCTCATATGATAATCTCTTTTCTACTTGGTTAGAAAGGGGCGGAGACTTTGATGTATCTAACGTAAGGGTAGCTTTATCGGCATTTTCTCGTTTGATTAGTCCGGCTCATAAAAAAGTATATGAAGATATATTTAAGACACTTGATACAGGACTAAGTAAATTAGGTGAAAATGCTGCCAAGCAGACAAAGGCTATTAGTGAGTTACTTTATCTTATTAAAGATATACCAATGGATGGAAAGCAAGATTACGATGTTCTTGGCTTTATATATGAATACTTAATTAGTATGTTTGCAGCTAATGCAGGGAAGAAGGCAGGAGAATTCTACACCCCCCATGAGGTGTCTTTATTAATGTCAGAAATTGTTGCCCACCATTTAAGAGATAGAAAAGAAATAGAGATTTATGACCCTACAAGTGGGTCAGGGTCCTTGTTAATTAATATTGGACACAGTGTGGCAAAACACATGGATGACGAGAATAATATAAAATATTTTGCTCAAGAACTGAAGCAAAATACCTATAACTTAACCCGTATGAACCTGGTTATGCGAGGGATATTACCAGATAATATAATTACACGTAACGGTGACACTTTAGAAGACGATTGGCCATTCTTCGATGAAAGTGACCCGGTTGCTACGTATGATCCACTTTATGTTGATGCTGTTGTTTCAAACCCACCATATTCTCAGAAGTGGGATTCAAGTAATAAAGAAGCAGACCCTAGATATGCAAGGTTTGGTATTGCTCCAAAGTCTAAAGCAGACTATGCTTTCTTGCTTCATGATCTATACCATATTAAACCAGATGGGATTATGACCATTGTACTGCCTCATGGTGTTCTTTTTAGAGGTGGTGAAGAAGGTGAAATTCGTAAGAATCTGATTGAGGGCAATCATATCGATACGATTATCGGTTTACCTGCCAACATTTTCTTTGGAACAGGTATTCCTACCATTATTATGGTGCTGAAGCAAAAGCGTAGCAATACAGATGTGCTTATTGTTGATGCATCAAAAGGGTTTGCTAAAGTCGGTAAGAACAATATGCTTAGGGCATCAGATATTAAGAAGATAGCTGATACAGTTATCCAGAGAAAGACTATCGATGCTTATTCAAAAGTAGTTAAACGTGATGAAATTCGTGACAACGACTATAACTTAAATATTCCAAGATATGTTGATTCCTCTGAAAAGGCTGAAAGCTGGGATATTTATGCCTCTATGTTTGGTGGAATCCCAATTAAAGAATTAGATGCATATGATCAGTATTGGCAGGCCTTCCATGGACTTAAAGAAAGTATTTTTAGGAATGTATCTGAAAGTTATGTAGAGCTAGTTACAGATGATATTAAAACGGCCTTAGAGAATCATGTATCAGTGAAGAAATACATGGAAGATTTCTCTTCAGCTTTTAACGATTTTAGTACCTACTTGGGGTCGAGATTACTTAATAATCTGTCTGAAGTTAAGGTCAATAAAGAAGAAGAGATGTTGGCAGAAAATATATTTGAGAGGTTGTCTACTGTACCTTTAATCGACAAGTATGAAGCATATCAATTGCTTCATGATGACTGGAGCGAGATTGCAGTAGACCTTGAGATGATTCAGACAGAAGGGTTTAAAGCAATTAAGCAAGTGGACCCTAATCTAGTTATGAAGAAGAAAAAGGGTAAAGATGTAGAGGTCCAAGAAGGATGGCGTGGCCACATTATACCTTTCGAATTGGTTCAAAGATTATTACTTGTAGATGATTATGAAGAACTTAGTCAAAAAGAAGCCAGGGTATCAGAGATTCCAAGTGAAGTTGAAGAGGTATTGGAGTCACTATCCGAAGAAGATAAAGACACAGAAATAGTTAATGATAATAATGATGGATTTGTAAAAACGCAGGTCGCCAAAGAAGCCAAGATTATTATGAAAGAAGTTAAAAGTTCTGATTATCTAGATCCAGATTCCTTAGAAGCAAAGATTGTTCAAGTAGACCAATTGTTTGTAGAAGAAAAAGAATTAAAGAAAGAAGTCAAATCACTAAGTGATAAGCTTCATAGCAAAACAAAGGCTACATTAGAGGAATTGTCTGATGAAGAAGCTTTGAGAATGCTCGATGCTAAATGGATTGAACCATTAGTAGATTCGATAAACTGTATGCCGTCCAAAATAGTAATTGACTTGGCAAGTAAAATACAATATTTAGCAGACAAGTACTCAACTACCTTTGAAGAGGTAGAAAAAGAGATAAAAGAAACAGAAGTAGATTTGGCCTCAATGATTGACAGCCTTACCGGCAGTGAATTTGACATGAAAGGGCTCAGTGAATTAAAGCTGTTGCTAAAGGGTAAATAACATGTCAGATAATAAAAAAACACCTGATATAAGGTTTTATGGGTTCGCTAATGATTGGGAACAGCATAAGTTATCAGAATTGATAAATGATATTGCTGATGGACCATTTGGTAGCAACCTTAAAACGATACATTATACTGATGATAAGGAAGCTAGAATTATACAATTAAGTAATATCACTGAAAGCGGTTGGCAGGATGAAAATGTACGTTATACAACATTTGAACATGCCGAAGAAATTAAGAGATGTATAGTCCATGAGAATGAATTAATAATGGCAAAAATGATGCCTGCGGGACTAACAATAGAGCGTCCAAATATTGATAAAATGTATGTTCTTTCTTCGGATGCAGTGAGAGTTAAACTTAACGATTCAGTTTTGGATTCACAGTATTTTGTTAGTGTTACTAAAAGTGTTTCTTTTCTTGATCAAATTAACAATGATTCTCAAGGAAGTACAAGAACTAGAACAAGTATAAGTAAAATAAAAGAGATGAAAATTTCCACTCCTATACTACAAGAACAGAAAAAGATTGGAACATTTTTTTCTAAACTAGAAAACCTTATCACCCTTTATCAGGGTAAGTATGACAAACTACTTCTAGTAAAGAAGTCAATGGTAGAGAAAATGTTCCCAAAAGAAGGAGAGATAGTTCCTGAAATTAGATTTTCTGGATTTGCTGAAGAATGGGGACATCATAAAGCAAAGACTATATTTAGAAGTATAGCTGATAAGGGGTATCCTGAACTTGATGTATTATCAGCATCACAAAAGTTTGGAATGATAAAAAGAATTGCTACAGGTATGAATGTACATCATGATATACGAAACGAAATTGGGTACAAAAGAGTACTACCAGGCCAATTCGTTATTCATCTAAGATCGTTTCAAGGTGGGTTTGCTCATTCAGAAGTAGAAGGAATAACATCACCGGCATACACAGTCTTAGACTTTCAAGAGGATGAAAAGCATTATGACATTTTTTGGAAATATTTTTTTAATTCAGAAGCATTCATAAAAAGACTTGAGCTAATAACGTATGGAATTCGTGATGGACGTAGTATTAACTTTGAGGACTTTGTAACACTTGATTTTAGTTATCCAAGTTGTGAAGAACAGAAACTGATTGGGAAATATATTCAGAAGACCGACGATCTTATTCTTCTTCATAAGTGTAAGTTGGATAAGCTTAAGAGATTCAAAAAATCAATGTTAGAAAAAATGTTTATATAGATAGAGAAGAGGGGAGTGGTACCATTGACTTTTACAAAAGAAGACGCATTTGAAGAAGCTTTAGTTAATACTTTGACAGGAAAAGGATGGGAAGAAGATATCATTAAATACCCATCTGAAGAAGACTTGATAAAGAACTGGGCAAATATACTGTTTGAGAATAACAGAGGGGTAGATCATCTTAATGATTTTCCGCTAACAGATGGTGAGATGCAACAGATTATGGAGCAAGTAATTGAACATAGGACACCACTTAAGTTAAATGGATTTATTAATGGTAAGACTATATCTATAACAAGAGATAATCCTGATGATACACTCCATTTGGGTAAAGAAGTAAGTCTGAAAATATATGACCGTCATGAGATTGCAGCAGGACAAAGTCGCTATCAGATTGTACAGCAACCCCAGTTTCAATCATCCTCGCCAATCCTTAATAATAGGCGAGGTGACTTGATGCTCTTGATTAATGGTATGCCTCTTATTCATATTGAGTTGAAAAGGAGTGGCGTATCTGTTAGTCAAGCTTACAATCAAATTGAAAAATATGCACATGAAGGAATTTTTACAGGTATATTTTCCTTGGTACAGGTCTTTGTAGCAATGGAACCTGATGAAACAGTGTATTTTGCTAATCCTGGACCAGAAGGTAAGTTTAATAAGGATTATTATTTTCATTGGGCTGATTTTAATAATGAGCCTATTAATGACTGGCAGAAGATAGCAGCTTCTTTGTTATCAATTCCAATGGCACATCAGCTAATAGGTTTTTATACGGTGGCAGACAACTCGGATGGTATCTTAAAAGTTATGCGTTCTTATCAGTACTATGCAGCTAATAGGATTTCTGACCGTGTTTCTAAAGCGGATTGGGACAGTAAGAATGTCCTTGGTGGCTATATTTGGCATACCACTGGTTCAGGAAAGACGATGACCAGTTTTAAGTCAGCACAGTTGATAGCAGATTCTAAAGATGCTGACAAAGTCATCTTTCTTATGGATCGTATTGAGCTTGGAACTCAATCATTGCATGAGTATAGAAGTTTTGCGGATGATAGGCTTTCAGTTCAGGCGACAGAAAATACCCATATGCTAGTGTCAAAACTAAAAAGTTCAAATCCTAGTGATACATTGATTGTTACCTCAATTCAAAAGATGAGCAATATTAAAGATGAAGAAGAAGGTCTTAACCTGCATGATATCGAAAAAATGAACGAGAAAAGAATTGTCCTTATCGTTGATGAGGCACATAGATCAACTTTTGGTGATATGCTATCAACGATTAAAGAGACTTTTCCAACTGCAATGTTTTTTGGATTTACAGGGACACCAATTCATGAGGAAAACCAAAAGAAGATGAGTACAACATCTACTATTTTTGGCAATGAGTTACATAGATACAGTATAGCTGATGGTATTAGAGATAAGAATGTCTTGGGGTTTGATCCATATAAGGTACTAACCTATAAAGATCGAGATATTAGAACTGAAGTAGCATTGATGAAAGCAAAAGCTATAACAGTACAGGAAGCAGTAAGTGATCCTGTGAAAAGTAGAATTTATTATAAATACATGGATGCCTCTGTTATTAAAATGGCGGGCTATTTAGATGGAAGTGGCAAACATGTTAAGGGAATTGAAGATTACCTACCAAGAGTTCAATATGAGCGAATTGAGCATAGAAGCGTGGTTGTAAATGATATTATTGACAATTGGGTTCAATTTAGCCATGGCAATAAGTTCCATGCTATTTTTGCAACAAGCAGTATCCCTGATGCAATTGTTTACTATAGGTTGATTAAGGAAGCAAATCCAGAACTCAAAATAACAGCACTATTTGATCCGAATATTGACAACGGTGGTGGTGTGGCTTTCAAAGAAGATGGTCTTGTTGAAATAATGACAGATTATAACGACCAATATGGTCAAGATTTTAATCTGGCAAAACATGATAAGTTTAAGAAAGATATAGCATCAAGGCTAGCTCATAAGAAACCATATGATCGTATAGAGAGAGAACCGGATAAGCAAATTGACTTACTTATTGTTGTGGATCAAATGCTTACCGGATTTGATTCAAAATGGATTAATACCCTATATATGGACAAGGTTCTTAAGTTTGAGCATATTATTCAAGCTTTTTCTAGAACCAATCGTCTATTTGGACCGGAGAAACCGTTTGGAACAATACGATATTATCGATATCCTCATACAATGGGGGAAAATATTGAGCAAGCAGTTCAGTTATATTCTGGTGATAAACCACTAGGACTATTTGTGGCGCACCTCCGGGATAACCTTAAACGTATGAATGAGATTTATGATGAGATTGAGACGCTGTTTACAAGAGCAGAAGTTGAGAACTTTATGCAGCTTCCTGAAAATTTATCTGAAAAAGCTCGGTTTGCAAAATTGTTTGGAGAATTCAATAAATATCTAGAAGCAGCCAAAGTACAAGGATTTAAATGGAGTAAGTTACAATATGATATCGCAGATGCTGAAGGAAATGTCATTGATACTGTAGATGTTGTATTCGATGAGAATACATACCTGATACTTGCCCTTAGATATAAAGAGCTTTTTGAAGAAGTTGAGGTTGAGGATGGAGATGATTCTGAAAGTGTACCTTTTGAAATCGATGGATATTTGACAGAGATAGATACAGGTGTCATTGATACAAACTATATGAATTCTCGTTTTGAAAAATACTTAAAGATGTTGGACCAAGATGGTGTAGAGCCAGAACAATTACAGGATACATTAGATGAGTTGCATAAGTCATTTGCATCTTTAAGTCAAGAAGAGCAAAAGTATGCAAATATTTTCCTTCATGATGTACAAAGCGGTGATGCCAACTTAAGAGAAGGTATGTCTTTAAGAGACTATATTAGCGAGTACCAGTACAAGGCCAAGAACGAAGAAATAAAAAAAATAGTTGAATTAATTGGTGTAGATGAAACCAAGCTTAAAGAGCTACTTGCTGCTGGAATTACAGAAAGAAACTTCAATGAGTTTGGACGGTTTGATGACCTGAAAGCAACAGTAGATAGGCAGAAGGCTAAGGCATATTTTGAGGAATTAGAAGTAGGAAGGATTCCACCTTTTAAGATTAGTATGCGAGTACATAATCTACTGCTTGATTTTATTATTCGTGGTGGATTTGAGGTTGAAGTTGCTGAAAATGATTTTGTGTATGAGGAAAGACAAGTAAGACCATTGCATGTTGCAGAAGAGTCTGGAGATTTATAGAAGAAAGATAAACTTATAACAGTTAGACTAGGTAACAGAGGTGAGGAGACTGGATATGAATACAGAATTAATAAGGGTACTAGAGAAGTTTGATAATGAGAATAGCCCCAATATGACAATTCTCAATGTAGGAAGAAGGCAACAACGTTTTAAGGGTTATAAAATAGTAGCAGACAATGATATTGTAAAGAAAATATGTAGGGCATACTATGACTCAGCGAAAAATTTGTTAGATACCCTGGAAATTGCGGAATATGATTTTGAAGGAAATATAAATGGTAAAATATTAGAACTTGATGAAGAACTTGTTGACGTTGCAAATATTGAAGATGTGATTGCAGGGCAAGATGACCTGGTTAGTGTGATTGATCGCGAAACCAGATTTGATAAATTTAATTATGTAGTTATTCGTTTTTGCTATGAAGAGCAGGGTTCAACAGAGTTATTGACTATTTATTCAAAGTATAAACAGCCAGCAAAATCCTTTAAGAAGTCATTTAAAGTAGCATTTATGAATGATGGGATAAAGGAGCTTAAATCAGAAGTCATTACATTTGAAGGATATGCAGAAATACTTCAGTTTAATGGGAAGTTTTATATTATACAAGAGAAGACATTAAGTTCATTGTTTGATTATAAAGAGGGGCTCAAGAATTTCATTGATGGACATCAGGAAGAAATTAAAGAGTATGATGTTATGGCTAATTTAGATAGCTTTATAAATGATTGCAAGAATGATGGTAGATATAGTAGCAGACTGTGTAAAGCTATACAGACAAGCGGGTTTAAATATGTTCATGATGCAAAAGATAATTTAGGTAGATATTTTGAAAATTTTGGAATTCCTCTTACGCTGAATTCAGACAATGAAATTGAATATAACAATAAAGATGATATCAATGAGATCCTTAAAGTTTTGTTGCGACACTATGCATTTGATGGGTTAAATGGAGATAAGTTACTCGTAAAAGGTGTTGACGAAGTACTTGCATAAGGGGGAGTTATGAAAAAAAGTTTATTATATTTGTCTTCTTATGTACCTCTTTATTTAGTGTTAATTTTGAAAGAAGTTATTACAAAGGCAATGACGCAATTTGAAGTCTTAGGAAAAATAGATATTACGAAAGTAAAATGGTTTAACCATTTCGATGATTGGGCAATTGTAGCTTTATTTGTCTTATCGTTACTAAGTATTTTTATGTTACGCTATACTATTGATAACTCAAAAAAATTGGTGCAACAGGATTACAAGATTCTTGAAATTGAAAACAAAACAGCAGATTACTATTTTGAATATGTGGGTCTATATTTTCTTCCATGTATAGGCCTCTCTATTGGCAATCCTGTGGATTGTTTTGTTATGGTTTCAATAATTGGTATTCTTGGAGTAGTGTATGTGAGCAATGAGCTGATGTACATTAATCCAGTACTAACACTTTTTGGTTATAAGGTTTTTGCTGTAGAACTTGCTCCTGCTGGAGTGAATTCGGATGTTAAAATACGTAAAATAATAATTACAGATTGTGAGAATCCTATGAGTATGATCGGTGAAAAAGTAAAGATGATTGTTGCTGACACAAAATATACAATGGTACTAAAAAAAGACCAGACCAGAAGTGTATCAGAAAATGATTAGTTATCCAAAGTACTAATTGGATAGATATTACTTGAGTTATTAGGCGAAATATATTAATTATTGATTCGAATATTTAAGGGTGAGTATATGTCAAATAAAACAAAATTGCTAATTGATGAGGAAATTAAAAACATAGACAAAGTTATTTGTCGTCACATTGATAACCTTGCAAAATCTGAGAGAGGTGTGATTTCGCAGGATATATTGGCACAACTGCGCAATTTTGTTGAACATATAATGGTGAAGGTATATGGCAATGGAAAAGATATTAGAGCTGACTGGAACACAATTCCAGAAGCTGAAAAATATATAAGACCTCAATCCAAATGGAAAGATCTGACAAGATTTCATGATTTTCTGCAAATTTCGGTTTCTCATTATACACCGGATGAAGAGACTTCTGAAAGGTTGATGTTGAAGTACTATATGTATCTACTGAAGATTAGAAGAATTCTCTATGATAGGTTCTCTCTTGAAGTCCTTGATAATCTTGAGAAGTTTCCATTGAATACGGATGAAACTTTACAGGAGTATTATGAAAAAATTGCTAAGAGAATAGATACTTATCAAAAGACAGATAACTTATCATCTGATAAGTATTATATTAGAAAGATTAAACCATTTTTTGTTTCAGGCAAAATATATTACGAGATTACATTTACCCCTGCAAATGATTATGCCAGCAAGTTCAACAGAGTCATCGCCTTTACGAGTATAGAGGTAACAGATTTTTATGCAGTGAAATTTTCTTTGGAAAGAAGTAGTATTGACATACTTGGCAAGACAATGTCCATCTTGGTGATTACAGGATGGGAAGTAGCTATTCGAAATTGTGAATTTTATAATTTTACAACTTTAATTAGAGGTACAAAAGTGACTACTGCCTATCAAGAGCAACAAGGTATATCTGAATTTTTAACTTCCACAGGATTTAGCTTAATTGAACTAATTGAGTTTTCAGAAGGATATTTTCTACAAGTTAAAACAGCGGCAATACGAAAAAGTAAGAAAGTTGTATTTTTTCAAGATCTAGAGAGGTGTCGGGAGATTATTAGTGGAAATAATCCGGGTAGCAACCTTTTAAGGTATTTGCTGTATCATATGAACAACAAGGTAATAAAAGCACAGTTCGATTCAGAGCAAAATACAAGATTGTCAGATTTATTCGCTAAATATCAAAGTATACCTTTTGACACTATTCCATTCAATTTCAATCCTTGTGAGGGCATACCGAGATTGAGAGATTTGTATGCTTGTATTCCTGTTGAAGGTCGAGAACATGAATTACTTGCTCGTTATGTAAGGAATAATACTGAATCAAAAGGACAACTGTTTACACCAGTCAGTGAAGTGAAAGAACGATTTGGTGAAGATGTTGTGACGCTTATTTCTTCATATAATTCAGCACTGTATTATAAACATCGACCACAGAGTAAACTTGTCATTGAAAAAGGTCATGTTTTTATAAATAGTTACAAAAACGATGTTCACTATATTATTGGTGAATTAGGAAAGTTAGCAAAAGAAGGAATACAGAATTATTCAGCTGCAGCTTCTACATGGCTAAAGGAACCAAACAATGGTGTGGATTGTGAGCAAAAGAAAGAAGTACTCTCACAGATGTTTGAGAATTCAAGGGTGGCCATGGTTTATGGTTCTGCGGGAACAGGGAAATCAACGCTTATAAACCATATTGCTCAATTCTATGATAAGAGTAGTAAACTATTTTTGGCTCATACTAATCCTGCTGTTGAAAATCTAAAAAGGCGCGTGAAAGCCTCAAATAGTGAATTCTATACAATTACAAAGTTCTTGCGATCAAGTTACATTGGTGCTGATTACGATATTGTTGTTATTGATGAATGTAGCACAGTAAGTAATAAAAATATGCGAAAAATAGTTGAAAAACTATTTGCCAATGCCGAAGAAAGTAGCCATAGATTACTCATTTTAGTTGGTGATACATACCAGATTGATTCCATTGAGTTTGGTAATTGGTTTGACATAGCAAGGAAGTTTGTTCCTGAAGCATCAACGTGTGAATTGACAACACCATGGCGTAGTACGGATGATGGCTTATTGAAATTATGGGAACGAGTTAGAAACATGACTGCTAGAGAGCCAGACGCAGTACTTGAATCCTTGACTCGTCAAAAATATACAGTGAACCTTGATGAATCAATTTTTACACCAGCTGTTGAGGATGAAATTATTTTATGTCTCAATTATGACGGATTATACGGGATAAATAATATTAATCACTTTCTACAAGAAAGTAATCATAATTCCGGAGTAGTGTGGGGAATACAACGGTACAAGATAAATGATCCGATTCTGTTTAACGAGTCAGATAGATTTGCACCAGTGATTTATAACAATATGAAGGGTAGGATTGCCGGTATAGAAATTCTGGATAAGGATACTGCTAGTGAACGAATTCAGTTTGATATAGAGTTAGATATAGTATTGATGGGTACTGATGCATGGGGACACCCTTTTGAGTTGCTTGAAAATTCCGAGAATGGTAATTCGGTTATTCGTTTTGAAGTAGACAAGAGTCAAAGTGCCGATGAAGATAACTATTGGGGATGGGGATCTAAGGATGATATTGTGCCATTTCAAATTGCCTATGCAGTTTCAATTCATAAATCCCAAGGTTTAGAATACGATTCGGTTAAAATTGTTATAACTGATGAAATTGATGAATTGATTACACACAATATATTTTATACTGCAATTACCCGTACACGGAGTAAGCTGAAAATTTATTGGACACCTGAAGTTGAGAAAAAAGTGTTGGAAAGTATAGAGCCAAAGAATATTGGGCGAGATGTTTCTTTGCTGAGAAGTGGGTTTAAGGAGATGTAGTATAAAAAAGTGTTTGGGGTGTGTTTTTTGAAGAGATAAGTATTTATGTATTAATGAAACATTGTGTGAGAAAAAGTAATAAGGGAGTGAGATAGTGGCATCTATTGAATATGGTATTGATGTAAATGGAAAAAAGGTATATGCAAAGCAGGCTCTTGGTGGTAGAACATATAAATGCCCGTATTGTTTTGATAATATTCATGTAAGAAAATGTCATACGATAGATGACTACTTTGCTCATGAATCAATATCAAATAGAACACCACAACAACTGATTTGTCCTGGATATACAGGAATAGGAAGCAATGAAGATTCGGAAGATCATCTATATATTGTCAACGGTGGCGTGCCATTACATTTAGTTGAACGTACCAAACAAAATTTTGAGTTGGTTGCATTCTTTCCGCCTTTAAGTCAATCTAATATGGAGTTATTAACGAAATGGAACGTAAAAGTTAAAATTTCAGATAGTGGGAGTGAAGAAGTTTATAGTGCATCAAATTTAAGGAGGTATCGTGTTAGAAGCAATACTAAATGGATTTCTGTAAAGTGTATAAATATGTGTGGAAAAGTACCAGAAGTTCACAAAAAGTGGGAATGGGGTATTAGAGGTATTGATTTTGATAACGATTTGTTTATATCGGATTTTGGTGGTGGGACTAGAGTTTCACAGCATTCTAATATAGTACTTGGTAAGGAATATCTATTGGTTAGTAAATCTGATAAATTTTTACATATTAGAGGGATGGAAGTGCAACAAAAAGGTGAAGTAGTCTTAAGTAATATGCGGTATAAAAAAGAACATACAGTTCTTTCTATTACAATTACTGAAGCTACAGATGAAGCTATTGCTTTTATACATAGTAAAGGCTACCAGTTAATTGAAAAAAACGATGAAATTATACCCATATGGCCGCCAGCCATAATAGAAGGTAAAGAACTGATATTTAAAAAGAACCACTCAGAAGCGATTTTATATCATGAAAAAAGGTCTAAGCAAGAAATTTACTTATGGGACAAAAAATTACCTATACATATATCTGAAAAGGATAACTTGGTTAAGGTCCCTACTAACAATAACTTACTAATAGTATCTGATTATGTATTTCATTCTTTTTCAAGAGAGATTAGATTTTTTCTTACGCAAGATAGAGACAATTATATTGAAGTGAAAACGTTTGAATCAAATTTGTACTGGAAATTTAATGATGGAAAAGAAGAAGAAGTTGGAGATGAACTTCCTGGTGAACTTTTGTCGGAAAGCATAAGAATTCAAGGAGAATCAAGAGTTACAGCGATTACTACTTGGAATAATTATGTCTTAAGAAGTTCACATAGTAAAATTGAAAAGCTAAAAAAAGGGCAAAAACTATACATAGATAATCAACCATTCAACAGCATTATCTTGGGTGTAAAGATGAATCGAGTTGAGAAGCGATCAGAGAATGACGCAGCAATTATAAAAAAATATGTAAGTAGATTACATAATTGTAGACTTGATAACAAGGCAAATGAACTTTTGATAAATCAATGGATTTTTAGAACACAAGGATTGTCAGATGAGCTATCTAAGGTGCTACTTTATTGGAAGTACATGGGGAAAATGCCATTAATGGCTGAGAAAGTATTGATAGAGCTAGAGGAGGTATTAAATGACTAAGGAAATTGACTATGGTATTCTTGATAAATTAACAGAAGAGGATCTAGATATTGTAAGTAATAATATTGATTTAGATATTTTACTTCATCCAATTAAGCATAATACGAAACATTACAGTAGGTATACACGCATACTTGGTAGACTGGATAGAAGGTCTGCGCTTGTGCAAAAGAATATGCCAAAGATAGCATTGGAATTATTTCATAAAGAAGATAAAAACTTTTATCATATATTTGCATTAGAAGTAATGAAGCTAAAGAATGTCTTTATGGAGATTGTAGAAACGGATCTAGAGGATAATGTTACTTTAGAGGATCTAACTGATTATTCCATTGAAGAATATATTGTGCTGCTTAGCCAGATTGATAACTTACCGAAACATAACATTGATATACGACTGTTTATTTTGCAGTTAAAGTTAAATGGTTTAGAAATTGATAACAATAAAGAACTTGATTTAGTTAATCAGTGGAGATATCACTCAGGAGTCAAAAAGTTAAAAGAAGAGTTTCAAATTGAAAAAGAGTTATTAATTAAGGAAAATAAAATTGATACGAGTAAGAAATTAAAAAATCTAAAAGTACATTTTGAAACACTTTTAACTGAAAAGGAATGTAATGAAAAGTTATTGAGTGAATGCATTGAAAAAAGAGAAGAAGAAATAGTTAATTTAAAAGGTGAGCTTACAGATAAAAATAATGAACTCTTGAATGCTAAGAGCGAGAACCTGGAAAATACAGAACATGTTAATTCAATGATGGAAGAATGCTCAAAACATTTGGAAACGATAGAAAGCTTACAAACATTGCTAAATAAGCAAAATAAAGAATATTTTGTAGAGCTACAGAAAGAATGGGAAGTAAAGAATAGTACTTTGATAGAAGAAAATCTGAATATAGAGGAACAGATTGTTAATAAGCAAAGTGTGGTTGATGAGCTAAGTCAAAAGGAAAATGAGTTATTAATTTCTCTAGAAAGTATGAAAAAGAGAATGGATTCTTATGCAATAAACATTGAGCAACAGATAACTAATAAACTAGTAGCAGCAACAGTTGAAAAGATAAATGAATCAAATAAGCCAAAAAGATCAATAGCTTATGGTGGCTTATCGGATTTATACATAATAGAAGGTTCTACTGTACCACATAATACGTTGTTAAGTGATAATGATGAGTTTCTTGATATGGTTGATGATAATTTAGAAAATGTTGGATGTAAGAGCAAGTCAAATGATTTTATAGATAATATCAGTGCGACAATCAATACTAATCTTGTGCCATTATTATGTGGATTCGGTGCAAGGAAAGTTGCTATGGCTTATATAGCAGCTAGATATGCCGAACATCCAACTGTGATTAGTATTCCTAATGGCTTTACTAATACGGGACAATTGGAGTCGGCAATAAATGAGTCGAAAACAGAGTGTGTAATTATTGAAGATGCATTTGGTAAAATGTCAGAGAATATTCTGTTGCCGATACTTCGCAATAATCTGAAAAAGCAATTATTTTTCTGCTGTGAAGATATTAATGATTTGAAGTACGTAGATAAATATTATTATAACTATATTCAACTTACTAAAATTACAAAAATGAATAATTTTAATTCAGAGGAATTAAACTATGGTGATGCAAGAGAGGTATTCAATACTGTTAAATATGATAATAAGTCAATTGGACAGCAATTAGTACGATATATTATCGCTGAAATTGATTTACTAGACACATATAAGATTACACGAGGAAATATGATGTCATACTTAATAGAGAACTTAAATCATCATAAAAAAAATGTTGTTAGAATGTGGATGGATCAGGAATTGAATAGTTTGCTTTCTGATGAAGAAAGAGATAAAGTACTCGAGACGATTGAAAACAGTGCTACAATTTTGGATGAGAATATAAAGGTTAAATGATATGAAGAATGAATTGCAAAAGAAAATAGCAAAAGATCTGAATATTGTCAAATTCCTAAAAGAAACAGACAATGAATTTAATCAGAGGCTTATATATTCTGCGTCATCGTTGTGGGTAAAAACACTTATCCATGGAAATTCAGCAAATGACATTAGACAAGGGAAAGTGCTCAATTTCCCGGATATTATGTATGTGCAGAGTCATCTCAAAAAAGTGATAAAAGCATTTGTTAAATCCCTTACCTTGAATATAGATTGGATTGAATATCAATATAGCTGTATTGATGAAATCGCAATGGATTTTGCTGGTATTGTTATTCAAGAAATGATTTACATGAATAATATTGCTGAAATTAATAATAGAAAAATGGCAATGGTACCATATAATTATTATCGCTACGGCAATTGGTCTCAATTAAGAGGTGAAATGAATTTTAGCGATGAGTTGATATCCTTGGGTGTGTCGCAGTGGACACAATCAGTGAGAAGTGAAAATACGATTGAAGAAGATAAGGTTATTGATGTGAAAGGATACAAATATTATGATTTAATGTTGCGTAATTTTGTATGGAAGAAATCATCTTTGAAATCGAACTATTTGATTTTTAAAGAAGGTTCAACTAGAGCGTATTCTAAATGTTGGGTTCCATATATTCCAGAAAAAGTGAAAAGTGGAATACATATTCTAAAAGAAGTTTCTGAATATAATGGGGGATATGTATTAGTAAAACATGATGATGATAATACTCAAATGGCAACGCTAGAGCCTTGGTATATTGAGTCATATGAGATCTATCGTATCTTATATGCACTCAATTTTAAAAATGGTACTCGAGCTCAATTTAAAGTAAAAGACAAAGGTGAGTATAAGATACTATATTTTGCAAGTAAACTTCCTTTGTACGAGAATAGAATTATACTAAGTATTTCGTGGCCATATAGAGATTATGCTGATAAATATGTAAGGGTTATACCGGATAACATTTGGTCATTGGCAGAACAATTATTAAGTGATTTGGGTGTAGAAGTCATAATGATTTAAGGTAGAGAGTGAGGGACAGTATGGAAGAGATTGGCATTAGAAAGACGCATGACAATTTGAAAACAAAATTGTCTGATTACATTAAGGCACAGTATTTTGCTGAGAATGATTTACTAATTGAGGCTTCAAAAGAAATTCTGAATAAAAAAGGGATATTATATCAGGAACCTTATATTGAAATGTCTAAATCATATAAACAATCATATACAGGATTTGCTACATCTTCTTTAGATGGGAAATATAAAGATATTCTTAATGAACTAACTAAATATAAGTTGGGTGTTTTCAGTACACCATTTATACATCAATTAAATGCAGTAGAAAATTTTTATAATGGGAAAAATATTCTTGTTACAATAGGAACTGGTTCAGGAAAAACAGAATGTTTTTTATGGCCTATATTGACTAATTTGATATATGAAGCAAGGTATAATTCAAAAACCTGGGAACAAGAAGGTATTAGAGCATTAGTGTTATACCCGATGAATGCCCTTGTATCAGACCAACTAGGTCGATTAAGAAATATTATTGGAAGTGAAGATGATTCGTTTTATAACTTGCTTTCACAAGGAGAAAACAGAAGACGTGCAAGATTTGGTATGTATACCGGTCGTACTCCTTATGCAGGTAAAGATGATGAGAAGAAGAATAAGAATCTTGCTAAAGTTATTGATGAAAATTTTATGCAAAGTGAGGTCTATGATGAATTAAAAAAAATTGGACGAATACCATCTAAGGATTTAGGTGCATTTAAAGATAATTTAGCTAGAGGGGTCCAGGTAACAGGAAGTGATGATTCAGAGCTATATACTAGAACAGAAATGCAAAATATATGTCCAGATGTTTTAGTTACAAACTACAGTATGCTTGAATATATGTTGATGAGGCCTATTGAAGATGCCTTTTGGGAAAAGACAATTGAGTGGTTAAATGAGTCAAAAGATAATAAGTTGCTGTTAGTTATTGATGAAGCGCATATGTATAGAGGTGCACCAGGTGGTGAGGTATCACTACTAATTCGTAGGCTTATGGATAGATTGCATATTGATTCAACTAAGATGCGTTGCATATTAACTAGTGCGAGTGTTCCGATGGATAAAGATGAAGAATTGCAAAAATTTGCATATGGCTTGATAGGTGCTGATGAAGGTGAAGATTTTGCGATTGTAAGAGAAAATCTTGTGGACATTAATGGTTACAAAAAAGGATCAAGGCAAGAAGCAGAATTTTACTCCTCCCTATCTCTTAAAAAATTGCAAGGAGACTTAAAAAATCAAGTTGCTGAATTATCAAAAATAGCAGATTATTTTTCATGTGAAAAGCCTGAAGAAAGTCATGAAGGTATTCAATTGTGGTTATATAAGCTATTGGAAGAAGTGCCTTTAGTAAATCAGATTTTGTATATTTGCAATGATGGAGGGAAATCATTGTCTTTAATTGCAAAAAGGTGTTTTGAGGACGGTATTTCTGCTAATCTTGCAGAGAGTGCATTGGAAGTATTGTTGCAATTAGGGATAATGGCTAAATCAAAAACAGGAAAAGTGCTGATGGGCTCTAAGGTGCATATGTTATTTCGAGGTCTGCAAGGCTTATATGTATGTGCAAACCCAGACTGTGAATGTAAAAACGAAGGTATGGGTATTAAATTAGGATATCTTACAAATGAGAGTCTTGAGGTATGTCCAAAATGTGATAGCCGTATGTTTGAAATAATGCTCGATAGAAAATGCGGAACTATATTTTTACGTGCTTTTGTTGATGATAGAGAATATAAAAATTCCGATTTTGATTTTTTATGGTCAAGACGTAACAAAATAATTCAAGAACCAAAAGAACTTCACTTATGGCCAATGCCCTTAAATAGACAAGACTTTTTTAAACTTAATAAAACAAGAGGAAAAGGTAAAGATAATTCCGTTGTAGGTTATTTAGATGCTAAAACTGGGATGTTATTCAGAGAAGAATCACATGAAGGAGATAAGCATTTTTTAAAAGTACTTATATCAGATTATTATAATGATGAGATTAATGCACTAACTTTTGGGACATGTCCAAATTGTGGTAAAGATCATAATACAATTACACCATTTGTCACAAGAGGTAATGAACCATTTGCTAACATTGTTAAAGAACAATTTGAGTCACAGGTAATTAAAGATGATCATTTAACAAATGAAGGGAAGAAGGTTCTATTATTCTCAGATAGTAGGCAAAGAGCTGCAACTTTAGCAAGAGATATGACAATTGCCGCAGATGGAGATGCCGGGCGTCAGGCGATTTTTATGGCTCAAAAATTACTTGATGAATCTAGAGATACAGAAAAAACGATTGATTTACTATATTATGCCTTTTTGAAAGTTGTATATGATAACAAGTTAAACTTTTTTTATGGAAAGGAAAAAGAATTCTTTAGTAATCATTTAAATAAATATAAAAATCTGTATGCAGATAAGCCAAAAATTAAGTTCAAAAGAATGCAGAAAAATATAGGAAATCCACCAGACATGTTTTATCAATTGCTGTTGAAAAATATAAGTGATAGCTATCGATCTTTTAATAACTTAGGGTTAGGCCAAATTGTACTTGCTGAAACGGAAGATGGTGGTGAAGAAATCGAAGAAGATGTTCTTGAAAAAGTTGTATTCGCGACTGGATTTAATTTACAAGAGATTAGAGATATTTATAATGCTTGGGTACAGTATTTGGTAGTTAGAAAGATTGCAGTTTTTCCAGAAATTGGAGACGATGTAAGAGTAAGTATTTTATCTTTTGAACGTGGGGGCTTCGGAATTGATGAAAAGCCCAAATTTCCTGAATTTATAAAAGAAGTGTTTAAGATGAAAAATATTGAAGAATCTAAAACAGAAATACTATTAGAGCAGTTTGAATTATTATGCCAGCAGTTAGAGAACGTTGAAAGAAACCATAACAGAAAGTATATATTAGGTTCACGTCTAGAGTTAAAGACAGCTGAAAATGCGGTGTGGTATAAATGTAATCGTTGTGCTGGAATGTCTACTTATACCTTATGGGGTCATTGTATCCATTGTGGTAGCGATAAACATATAAGAGAAGTAGATAAAGAACATCTTCAAAGATATTCATTGTGGACAAAACCAGTTCTTGATGCTGTCGCTGGAAAGCGTATTAGAAATATTACGACAGAAGAGCATACGGCACAATTATCACATAAGGATGAAAAAAATGAAATCTGGGGAACAACAGAAAAACATGAACTTGCCTTTAGAAATATTGCTATTAGTGAAACCAATGAACCTATTGACATACTAAGTTGTACTACTACAATGGAGGTTGGTATAGATATTGGGTCATTAACAAGTGTTGGACTTAGAAATGTTCCTCCAATGAGAGAAAATTACCAACAAAGAGCAGGGCGAGCAGGACGAGCAGGAGCAGCTGTATCTTCAATTGTCACTTACACTGAAAATGGACCGCATGATGCTTGGTACTTTAACCATCCAAATGAAATTATATCAGGAGAACCAAGAACACCTTGGATTGATACAGCAAATCAAAAGTTAATTAAAAGACATATCAATTTAATTCTCCTTCAGGGGTATTTTAGAGAAAAAGGTGTTAGTATTGACGTAGTATATACTGCAGATTTCTTCGATGAAAACAATGACACTAATTATCGTGAATGCTCGGACTGGATAGCTAGAAATATACCGTTTGAGGAAAAAAGAGCATCTACTTTAATTTCAGTTAGAGGATTTGATTGGCACATATATAAAAAAGAAATAGTTAACCAATTAGATGATATTTATAAAAAAGTTCAAGAGGCAGAGTTTATGTATACACCTGCTACTGCTGATGAATCAAGATCAAATGCATATAAGTTAATGGACGTGTTGTTTTCAGAAGGCTTATTACCAAATTACAGTTTTCCAAGAAATATCGTCAATTTTTGGATTGAAGATGTGAATGGAAAAGTAAAAGAAAGTCCGGAAAGAAGTATTGACATTGCCTTAAGTGAATATGCTCCAGGTAGAAGTCTTGTTGTTAATAAACAGACATATATTTCTGGTGGGTTATTTGATTATTATACAAAGTTTCAGAAAGATAAACAGTATAAAGCGGCGAAAGCATGGTTAGAATTAGACGAACATAATAAGTCAGTTCAATGCTGTTCCAATTCTGCATGCGGTTGGTTTGGTGTGAATGAAGGATTTGATACTTGTCCTCTTTGTGGCAGTGTAATACAAAAGCATACAATGATAAAACCATGGGGCTTCGCAGCACGTGAAGGAAGAAGTATTGCAGAAACTAAAGACAGTCAAGAAATGTCATTTGCAAGTAAACCATCATATTCTTCAATGCCATCAGGTAATGAAATGATTAAGGTGGGTAAATCAGGATATCTAAGTATAGAGAATCGGGATAGTCAGAAATTAGTAATAATTAATAAGGGACCAGATGATGAAGGTTTTGAATTATGTTATGAATGTGGAGCAATTGAATCAGCTACAACAAATGATAAAGAAAGACAGAATAGAAAAAGACCATATAAAATTCCATATAAAAAAGATGATTCAATGAAATGTAGACATGACTATCAAAATATTTATCTTGGTTATGAATTTAATACAGACATGATGGTTCTAGAAATAAAGTTGGATAGAAATAAAATAGATTTATCTGTAAATTATTCTTTATGGCTTATACCAGCTTTAACTACTTTTTCTGAGACCTTAGCACTTGCAGCTAGTAAAGAATTAGATGTAGAATTTAATGATATGAAATCTGGTTATAGGATTAGAGCAGTTGGTGCACAATTATATGCGGATGTTTATTTATATGATAGCTTAAGCTCGGGTGCAGGCTATGCAAGAAGAGTTACAGATTGTATAGAAGTTGTTATGTCAAAGATGGAAGAAATAATGGAAGATTGTGATTGTCCACAAGCGTGTCCGAATTGTTTACAACATTTTGGAAATCAAAGGGAAAAAGAAAATTTGGATAGATTTGTTGGCATAGACTTTTTAAAATTTGTTAGAGATGGTGATTTAAAAACAACATTGACTAACAAAGAACAATACATATATTTTAATGAGATAAACAAAATTGCAAAGCTACATAAAATGGAGCCGATAATAAATGAGATTAATGAAAAATTCTGGTTAAAGACTACTGCTGGTCGGAAAGAAATAATAGTCTACCCATCTATGTATAATATTAAAGGTCAAAAAGAAAATGGGAAGATTTATCTGTCAAGTAGAATGTGCAAAAATGCGATATCTGAAGTGTGGAAAACAGTTTATGAATTAATATAGAAACCAATATATATATCATATTTATTTTAATATTACTTAGAAGGAAGAAAAAAACGATGCTAAAAATCTCAAATACAAAGAATCTAACAGGCATTACTATAACAGGAACCCATGAGGACATCTATGAACTATACGAAAGCATAGGACGGGTAGTCGGATCTGGACTTGAAATTGATAATGATAGTTTGCCATTTTTGAGGATACTAGGTGTTAACTACGATCTTCGGCATTGCTTTATGGGCAACAGGGAAGTGGCATTTATAGATAATGGTTATTTTCCAGAACTCCAAAAGTATCACGGAAAAATTCATCCAGAGACCAATGTTGAATATTCGGTTAATATTGTTTGGCATGAGGCCATGTTTACAGCATTAGCTTTGGATGATTATATTATCATTCATGAAGACGCAAACGATTTAAGAATAAGTTGGCGATACCTGAATTACCTGAAGAACTAATAGAAGAATTTCATCAGAATCGATATAAAGACATCGCTATGGCACGATTATATCAAGAACTTATATGGGAAGCGTTTAGAGAAGCTACTAGCGAAGCAGCATATAAGCGATTGAGAAAAAAGTCTAAAGAAGGTCAGGACGTTTACTATAAATCTATGAACTATACTGGGTTTGCAACTCAATATATAACCCTTTTAGAGATGAAGTACATTCACGCTGAACCTGAGAAGAGAAGTAAAATGTTAGCTACCCATATCGGTAAGATCATTAAGCAAAGCGATGATTACCAGAAAGTGGCCAAAGAAGTTAGAGAAGTGGCCACTGAACATGGAATTTCACCAAGTGACGTAAGATACGCTAATGAAGAATGGCCAGAAGATCTTGAATGGTAACGATTATGAAAGAATGAAGCAGGTGATGAAATGCCTTTTGAAATAGTAAGAAACGACATAACAAAAATGCACGTTGATGCCATAGTGAATCCAACAAATTCAAAACTTTTTGGAACTGCTGGTGTTGATGGTGCCATACATAAAATCGAAGGATCCAAGCTAAGAAAACAGACTGAAAAGATAGGTCAACTGGAAGCTGGGAAGAGTGCCTTAACCAAGGCATATAAACTACCTGCAGGTCATATTATTCATACAGTAGGACCAATATGGGATAAAGGTACTGGTGCAGAAGAAGATCTTCTAAAAAGCTGCTATAAGAGTTCCCTGGAACTGGCAAAGGAGCAAGGTTTTGAAAGCATTGCATTTCCGTTGATTTCATCGGGTGCTTATGGTTGCCCAAAAGATGTGGCACTTAATATCGCGGTAAGTTCAATTGGTGAATTTCTTCTGTTCAATGATATGATGGTTTATTTGGTTGTCTATGATAAGACTTCTTATCAGTTATCTGAAAATCTGTATGCATCAGTTGAGGCATATATAGATGATAACTATATAGATGAGCATTTTTTACAAAGAAGAAACAGGATTCAAGAACCATCAGACTATCTTAGGTATGAGGAAACAATATCAGAATCATTTAGTATAGAGCGTTCAGTAAAATCTAAAAGTAGCAAGAAATCTCTTGATGATATTGTCGATCAATTGGATGAAACTTTTTCAGAAATGTTATTGAGATTGATAGATGAAAGTGGATTGAAAGATCCAGAGGTCTATAAAAAAGCGAATGTTACCAAGCAGACTTTTTCTAAAATTAGAAATAATAGTAACTATAACCCAACAAAGCCAACGGTACTGGCATTTGCAATAGCTTTGGAACTAAACCTTGATGAAACAAAGGATTTATTGTTGAAGTCAGGTTATGCATTATCTAATAGTAGTCGTTTTGATGTGATTATGAGCTATTTCTTTGAGAATGAAAACTATGACATATATGAGATCAATGCAGTTCTTTTTGAATATGATGAGAACCTCTTAGGTGTCTAGGTAGAAGCAATAATATCGAGAAGTCAATTGACAGGTTACCTTTTGTAATGCTGTAAGTAGTATCCTTTAATCATCAAATAAATGATTGGAGGCAACATCATGAAAAATGGATTAACAGAATTAGTATTTGTATTAGACAGAAGTGGATCAATGAGTGGTCTTGAAAGCGACACCATCGGCGGATTTAACAGTGTGATGACTAAGCAAAAAACAGAAGAAGGTGACGCTAATGTGACCACGGTGCTGTTTGATGATCAATACGAGTTATTACACGACCGATACAATCTAAAGAAGATTGATAAGATTACAGATAAAGAATATTTTGTAAGAGGGACAACAGCCTTATTGGATGCCATCGGCAAAACCATCCATAAGATGGGTAATGCCCAGAAGTATGCTTCAGATGACGAAAGAGCAGAAAAAGTCATGTTCGTCATTATTACAGATGGCATGGAGAATGCAAGTTCAGAGTATAGCTATGACAAAATCAAAAAGATGATTGACCGACAAAAGGAAAAATATGGTTGGGAATTTATCTTTCTAGGAGCGAATATTGACGCAGTAGAAACTGCCAGTCGATTTGGTATAGCAGAAGATAGAGCAGCCAATTATCATGCGGATGGTGAGGGTACAATGCTTAATTATGAAGTGATTAGTGAAACCGTAAGTATGGTCCGTGCAAAACGTTCAATTGATGGGACTTGGAAGGATAAGATAGATAAAGATTATAAAAACAGGGAAAGGCGGTAATTATATGATTGGTGCAATTATAGGAGATATCGTCGGTTCACGTTTTGAATTTGATAACCATCGTTCAATGGATTTTGATCTATTTACAGAGGACTGTTTTGTGACCGATGATTCTATTATGACATTGGCTGTAGCCAAAGCAATTATGATGACTGACCAGGAAATTCTAAAAAATATAGACAGCACTCGTATAGATAAGGCTTATCTAGACCAACTTTCAATAAATACAGTCAGATCTATGCAAAGTATTGGAAGAAAGTATCCAGAGTGCGGTTATGGTGGTAGCTTTTATGGATGGATCTTTAGTCCGAATCCACAGCCCTATAATAGTTATGGCAATGGTGCAGCTATGAGAATAAATCCAATTAGTAAAGTGGCTAATTCAATAGAGGAAGTAAAGAAACTATCAAAGGCTGTAACGGTTATCAGCCATAATCATGAAGAAGGTATCAAAGGTGCTGAAGCGACAGCAATGGCAGCGTATTTAGCAAGAACCGGTCAGACTAAAGAACAGATAGGAAAATATATCGAAGATCATTATTATAAGCTGGATTTTACAATAGATGAGATACGAGATACATATGAATTTAATGAGACATGTCAAGAAACTGTTCCACAAGCAATTCAGGTATTTCTAGGATCTGAGTCGTTTGAGGATGCAATTAGAAAGGCGATATCCATTGGTGGAGATAGTGACACTGTTGCAGCGATTGCTGGTGGTATTGCTGAAGCGTATTATGGTGTACCGGAAGAATTAATGGATAAGGCTTTGACCTATTTGGACAGTGATCTTTTAGAAATAATTCAAAAATGGATATAAAGAAAGGTTTGGGAGGAAATAATTGATGGGAAAGCAATTTACATGGACAGAAATCTATACGGAGTTTGCACATGAGCTGTTGAAGTACAAGAATAGACGACAAGAGCTAATTGTAATAATGAAAGAAATATTTAAAGCGTCCGATGCCAACTTCTATATAAGTGACGGTAAAGGGTTAGATCTAACGGATATTTGCCCTTTTACAATTTTTGGTACTTTCAATAGAGGTATAACGGATGATAAGAGGATTAAGCTACTACAAGATATTAAAAAAGATTTTCATCTTCAATCACCTGTGCCCGAAGATTTTGATGGAATCCCTATTCTAAACAATATTAACTCAATGTTCTTCCGCTATAAAATTGATCAGGATGATGGTGATATCGATCGCTTATGGCGTATGTTTGAGACTGCACTTCATTACGCAGATGATGGTAAGCTAGAATCAAGAGAGGCATTTTGTCATTCCTATAATGACGTTATAAAGCAAAAGGGCGTCTCTTGGAACCTGACCATGGCACTCTATTGGATTGCACCTTTTGATTATATTAATTTGGATCAACGTAATAGAAGTTCAATAGCAACAGTTAATGAGACATACTTTACAGGAAAGTTGCCAAAACTAAAAACCTTGCCAGAAGGTAAAGTGTATTTGGAAATTGTTGATACATTTAAAAAGATGTTTAAAGATGACAATTTTGCTAGTCATTCTTTTCCAGAGTTTTCATATGGAGCTTGGCAATTGACAAAAGAAGTTTCTCCCCATGATCTTATTTCAAAAGCTAGTTTTCTAAAATGGTTTGAACCTCTAATAAATGCACTTAAAACTTTAGGAGGATCAGCAGCTCCAAATGAAGTCCGTGATCAAATAGCAAAAGATTTGAATCTTGCAGAGGATGTTCTTAATGAGCGAAGGGGTAAGACTCAAACTAAAAAGTTTGACAATGAACTTGCTTTTGCTAGGAATTATTTGGTCTATGAAGGAATTATTGATAAATCAGAAAGAGGCGTTTGGGCACTTACTGAGGCTGGTAAAGAAGTGGAAATGGATATGTACCTAGCAAGTGAAATATTCAGGCGAGGTATAGCAAATCAGAAAGAGAAGAAGGAAACTGAGGGTAGTAGTATTTCAGTAGGTGCATCTACTGATAAGGGCAAAAGACACTGGTTATATGCACCTGGAGAACAGTCCTATAAGTGGGATGAGTTCTATGAAAAAGGTATCATGGGAATTGGTTGGGATTATCTTGGCAATCTCAATGAATATCCGGATAAAGAAAGTATTAGAACAAGTATTCGAAAGCAGGAAGGTGGCAGCGGTTCTCATAAAAATGCTGTTCATGCCACATGGCAGTTTGCAAAAGCAATTAATATTGGGGACATTATATTTGTTAAAAAGGGTAGGACAAAAGTTATAGGTTGTGGCATTGTTAAGTCAGAATATACCTATGATGACGCTCGTGAAGATTATAGACATGTGAGGAAGGTTGAATGGACTCATAAAGGACTATGGGAACATCCTGGTAATGCAGCGGTTAAGACTTTAACTGATATAACTGACTATACAGAGTACCTTGAGAAGTTGACTACCTTATTAGATCTTGAAGAATCTACTGAACCAGATGATGAATCTGTAAAATATGAACCATATGTTGAAGAAGATTTTCTTTCTGATGTATTTATGGATAGTGATCAATATCATGTGTTAAAGCATTTACTTAAATCTAGAAAAAACATTATTTTGCAAGGACCACCAGGCGTAGGGAAAACGTATGCGGCTAAAAGGTTAGCATATTCACTGATGGAAGAGAAGGACACCAGCCGTGTGATGATGATACAGTTTCATCAAAGCTATAGTTATGAAGATTTTATTATAGGTTTTAGACCATCAGAAAGTGGATTTGAGCTTTCAAAAGGTCCTTTCTATTCTTTTTGTAAAGAAGCAGAGGAGGATGATGAAAGAGATTACTTCTTTATTATTGATGAAATAAACAGAGGGAATCTGAGCAAAATTTTTGGTGAACTTTTAATGTTGATCGAAAGTGATAAACGTAATGAACACCTGCGTCTTCTGTATTCAAATGAAAGATTTACAGTTCCAAATAATGTTCATATTATTGGTATGATGAACACTGCAGATAGAGGTTTGGCAATGATTGATTATGCCTTAAGAAGACGTTTTGCATTTTATGATATGGAGCCAGCTTTCGAGTCTGATGGATTCAAAGCTCTAGTTGCAATTGCAGGAAGTGAAAAGTTTGAAGTGCTGGTAAAACTTGTTCAGCAACTTAATGATGCTATTGAACAGGATGAGTCCTTAGGTAGCGGATTCAAAATAGGTCATAGTTTTCTGTGCGCTAACCAAGATGTTAATGATATTTGGTTACAGAGTGTCGTTAGATATGAATTGATTCCACTCATTAATGAATACTGGTTTGATGAAACAGATAAAGTAAGGCATTGGCAGGACCGTTTATTAGGAGCCATTAATGATTAGGGTTGAGAACATCTACTATATGCTTTCCTATGCTTACCGAAATATAACAGAATCGAATAATGAATTTGTTAGGGCTGAATCATTTGACAATGCAGCAGACTTATTGGCGGCTATTCTTGCTAAAGGTTTAAGTGTCCAAATCAAAAGAGGAATTCATAAAGATTATATTGATAAGACAGATGTTTTGCGTACCCCAAAAGGTAAAATCAATGTATCCTCTACGATTACTAAGCAGCTGATGGTCAAAAAACAAGTTTTATGTGATTTCGATGAGTACACTGCAGATATACTTATGAATAGAGTATTAAAGTCAGTTGCCTACACCTTATGTAGCGCTGATGAGGTAGGTAAAGAGCGAAAAAAAACTTTGAAACGTAGCCTATTGTATATGGAAGATGTTAACTTTATAAACTTGAAAGAAATACCATGGAAAGAGCTTAAATATCATCGAAACAATACCAGTTACAGGTTTTTAATGAATATCTGTTACTTGATTACTGAAGGACTAATTAATTCTGAAAATGGTCGTTCAATGAAAGTAAAGAGTTTTATTGATGATCAGTTGATGAGTAGACTTTATGAAAAATTTCTGCTAGAGTATTTTAAAAAACACTACACTGATTTCAAAGTAACTGCTTCATTCATAGATTGGCAGACAGACGATGGCATTATTGATCTACTGCCTTTGATGAAATCAGATGTTACCATAGAATATAATGGCATAACAATGATTCTTGATGCAAAATACTATGGAAAAACACTCCAGGGTAATCAGTTCAGTGACAAGAAGACAATTCATTCCAATAACCTGTATCAGATTTTCACTTACGTAAAGAACAAGGATGATATGGACGCTGGTTCGGTAAAGGGGATGTTACTCTATGCAAAGACTGATGAAGCTATCACTCCTGATGAGAAGTATGAAATAAGTGGGAATTCTATTTATGTTAGAACTTTGGATCTGGATGTTAAGTTTCCGGTGATACAGAAACAGTTGGATAATATTGCTAAGATTATTCAAAGAAATGAGGTAGAGGTGAATGTGTAAAGCATCAGAAGTAGTATTTGATCTATTCAGGCGTAATAACAGCAGCTTGGAGATTGAAACTCTAACAGGCAAAGTACATAGATACTCATTAAGTGCTGATGGAACATACATAAAATCAAAGAGTGCGCTTGGAACCCAAAGGTTAGGCCTTGAGTGTTTTGATATCGTGGTCGATTTGCTTGCTAATAACGGAGGTAAGGCACATAAAGGTGGTGGACGAGGCAAAGAAAACAAAGTAGGCCAGGGGAAATGCACTGAGGATACAGTCTGTGGCTATATTGCTACAAAGTATTACGGTCATAATTATGGAGATTCAACTTTCGATCCAGTATTTGCGGTTGGTGCGATAATGGAACATGCGGGGCTGATAAAAAACCAAAGAGGGTGGTTTGAGGTAGTATAAGATTTGTCATTCTATAGTAATTAATGTATAAGAAAATATTGACAAAAGTCATATAGGGGAAAGTAGAACATGTTAAGAAATTTTGAAGTAATTAGAGAGCTAGAAGCACGACATGGGATAGTTATCAAAAGTTCACAGCAACTAAATAAAACCTTAGAAAATATAGGTGTTATTGAAAATATAGGAGGTGATTGGTGGCAAACAGATTTTGGTATGCGGTTTTCACCATATAGATCAAAGACATTACGAGCAAATGAGTGGATGGAAGATATTGTTGATTATATTGCATCGAATATATAGAGATTAGCCTAGTTTACAATCTTTTCAAAGCAGTTTCTGCGCTCGTTCAGAATCCTTATAATATAGGTAGATAAGTAACATTGAAGAACTGCCAACTATAGATTCTGATAGTTGATTCATTTAGTAGTCTTGCAAGAAGTGCTAAGACTTGTTGAATCTTATTTCTTGTTTTCAGGATATGGGAGCAGAGTTTGCGTCGATTAAAGGACGATAGGCAGAAGGAATTGCTATTGCTAAGCAACAAGGTAAGCATAAAGGGCGTAAGAAGATTGAGATCAACAAGGATATGAAGGAATATCTCGGATTATGGAAAAAGCGAGAAATCACAAACATGCTGGGGTTTGTCAGATTAAACGAACACAGTTAATCACTATCTATATACATCCAGACGCTTTGATGAGATTAAAGAAAATGAATCCCTTTTGTCGGGTTGATTTCCTGATAAGTATCGTTATATTAGCAAATGCTCATTACAAGGTTATATTGATACTGTAATAAGCAATTCAAGCAGGTGTCATAATGAGCACCTGCTTGAATTTAAGAATTTAATCATCCATTTGGCGGGAACGGGTCTTTGCCGTGTGAGTCTTTATCTCTAATTTGTCCATTAGGACGATGAATTACAAGCTCAGACTCTTGGTTTCTAGAAATACTTCTAGCAATATCAATTGCCTGGGCTTGAGTATCGGTACGTTTAGTGGCTCTGTCATTACCGGCACCTTTAACTTGCCAGCCACCATCAGGATGAGGAGTTACATGTTGATTCTTTCCCATAATGTTACCTCCTATTAAGCCTTATGGCAGTCAGGACAGCAAGTGGCACAGCCGTCAACGTTTGTATACGATTCTTTTGCCTTTTTAACAGCATCAGAACAAGAAGTGAAGTAGCCAAGATAATCTCTGTTGTTAACTGATGGCATCCATTGACAGCCTTCCTCGTGTACTTCATGATTGTAATTAGGGTTACCGGTAGTTTCTTTGTTTACGTAATAGTGTTTTGACATATAATGTCCTTTCTGCTTCATTTGAGCATAGAATTTAATTGAAAGTGCTGTCTATGTTAAAAACGGAAACAGAATAGCGATGCCTTACATTACACATCCTTCATGGTAGTATTTTAGCCATAAACATTGACATAAAGTCTATTTAGTGATATTATCAGTTCACAATTTATTTGATAAATCAGTAAAAAATATGTTCATGAAAGTCTTATTGAGGTGCGAACTCAATAGGGCTTTTATTCTGTTTATGTTTGAGTTTTATTCTTCATTAAACGAATCTAACAAATCGAATAATGTCTCTTCATTTTTTTCTTCCTTTGCTTTTTCTTCCTCTTCGCGAAGAGATATTATTGCTTCAAGTCTTTTGCCCATTTTTTGATTAATAATATGAGCAGTCTTTAGGTCGTCAAGTTCACCATGATCAGCTGTAGCTAATAGTAACTTCATTGCAAACATATATCTTGACATTACCTTTTTAAAGGGCATATGTTCAAGCATATCTGCAAATTCATCTGCTTTATCTCGAGGTTTGTCTGAAGTCTCTTTGATTTGCTTTTCTTTGTTAGCAGAATCTATGAGCATCCTGCAACGTTTATCATCAAGATTATCTATCTCATAAAAACACTCAGGCCCTATACCATAAAATATTGAGAGTTTCTCAAGTTTGGTATTTGATGCTTTTGTTGCACCAGTTTCCCATTGCGAAACTGTAGATCGATTAACACCAGCAACCTTTGCAATTTCTTCTTGTGTAGCACCATATATTTCGCGTATTCGTTTCATATTATTAATTTGTTCCATATTGATACCTCCTTAGGTATAAATACATACTAACACATAACCTAACAATTGTCAACAATATATGTTAGGTTATGTCTGGAATGTTAGGCGCCGTGTTAGGGTGTTCGCTTTGTAGTGTGGAGAAACTTGAGTAATAAGATGTTATTGAGAATGAACCTTTTATTATATAGGAAGATATTATTGCTGAGATAAAACTATATAAAGAAAAACGGAATTAAGAAGGCAGATTCAAGAAGATATCATATGTTATTGCGTTAGAGGGCTTTCTTGTGAGGTAAACAACAGAGAAATATTTGTGTTGCAAATATACATACATGAGGTCTAGTATATTCCATATCAATGTGAGGCAAATGGCTTATTACAAACTATAGCAGTTAATTGATACATGATTTTTAGTAATCTAAGTGAGCAGAATGCTTGCAAAATGAAATATTCTACCTGATTGTGGTATTAAGATTTAAAGATAATTAGTCGTTGATTCTGATAAGAATAAGGAATATACTAGAAAAGGAGTTTAATATTTCTACGAGTAATTGTGATTAACGATTACAAGAAAAAGGGGGAAAAATGATATATTTAATCCATATTTCAGACATTCATTTTAAAGAAAACACAGAATTGAATAGTAGGTTTGAGGCTCTACTTAGCAGAGTGAAAAAAGAGACAAAGGATGATGATAATATTATTCTGGCTATAACAGGAGATATTGCACAATCTGGTAAAGAAGAAGAGTATAATGTGGCACAACAACATATTGGTATTTTAGAGAGCAGGTTGGAACGTAAACTTGATGTTGTTATGGTGCCAGGTAACCATGATTGCGATTTTACTAAGCATAATGCAGTTAGAAATGCTTTGATCAAGGAACCTAGTTATGAGGATTTAGGTTGTGACTCAAGCGTTACTGATACGTGCCTTAATGTTCAGGAAGACTTCTGTACATTTTTCAATGGTTATGACAAAGACTATAGTAATGGAATGTACTACATAAAAAAATATGAGTATCAAGATATAAAACTTTCCTTTATTTGCTTGAATACAGCATGGATGTCAAGTCTTAATGAACAACCAGGAAGTATGTTTTATCCAATTAGTAACTATAAAGAAGAAATATTAAGTCGAACTAATAAGGATATAACTGTTTCGTTAATGCATCATACTATTAATTGGTTTAATCCATCGATTCAGAAGACAACAAACAATAAGTTAGAGATGGAAAGTTTTCTTAATGAGAATATTGCCATCCAGCTTGCTGGACATGAACACGAAGGTGATGGTATAAGCGTAACAAATCACTCTACTAATGTTACAAGTCATGAACTCAAAAGACTAATATTTAATGACAATTATTCAGAGCAATCGCAGTTCAGTTTAATAAAAATAATTAACGATAAAAACATTAAGTATAAGACATTCGAGTTTGAAAAAAATGATTATATTCAACAAGATGGATGGAAGGACTTAGTACTAAAAAATAATAACAGAGACGCAGTACTTAAAAAAGAACAAATAGATACACTTCTACAGATAGATATCCCCATAGGTAATTTGAAATACGGAACTACAATAATGGATATGTTCGTATACCCAGATTTTGATAAGAAGTCTACAAGTATTAAAAATGTTATTGGTGTTCTAGATTCACAAGATATTTTGTTTGATGATTTAGAAAAAGTTACCTTGATTGAAGGAGAAAATCAAAGTGGGAAAACTACTTTATTAAGATATCTTACCAAAGACTTATATGATAAAGGATATTATCCTTTAATGGTCGATGGAAGTGAAGTGAATTTTATATCATATGATAATGACTTTGCATATCAATATAAACTACAATATAATTTGATGAGTGTCAGTTCAGAAGAACTATATGGTAATTCAAGATACAAGAAAATTCTTCTTATTGATAATTTTGAGACCATAATCAAAATAAGTTCAGACACAAATCTAAATGAGGTTTTTTTAGCATTTGATAAAGTTATTATAACTATGGATAAAGTTATCAATGTTTCACCACGCTTAATGTCAAAGATAAGTGAATATAGTATATATGATTTACTACCTCTAGGTCAGTATAAAATGAACAAGTTGGTAAATAATTACATAGTAAATTCTGACAGCTATACTATGATGTCTCCAGAAGATATTTTTTCCAAAGTAAGGGAGTCATTTGATAAAGTAAGAAGATTTCTTGGTGAACAGATTTTACCACCGTATCCTTTCTTTGTTATCTCATTATTAGAGATGTTAGAGAATGCTAGTTATAAAATACAAGGGACTTCATATGGAAATTGCTATAATGCTCTATTGGTGACATCACTCGTAAATAAAGCTGGTGTTAATAACGATGATCGCTCAATAAATACGTATATTAACTTTATCCAGAATCTCGCTTTTGAAATGTATAATCGTAATGAGAAAATGATTTCTAATGATGACTTGATGGAGTTTTACCTTGGATATAAGAATAACTATAAGACAGAAGACTTAGATCTACTTAAAGATGTTTTAATAGAGGCAAATATTATACGAAAAAGAGAAAACTATTTCTCATTTTCGTATAAGTATATTTTCTTTTTTCTTATTGCAAAATATATTGCTGCTCTTAAAACTGCTGAAGGAAATGTTATTATTGACGAATTATTTGAAAGTATGCATAAAGAAGATAATGCTTCAATCTTAGTTTTTATCACTTATCATAGAAATGATATTGATTTCATTGAAGAGTCTGTAATGCGAGTTATGAGTATATATGAAGACCGCAATGAGATTACATTAGACAAGAACTGTAAATTAACAGAGGAAATTGGAGATTTGTCAAAAATCATTAGTGATGAGATAATCGAACATGAAATAAATCCAATTCAAAATCGTGATAAAATCTTGAAGAAAGCAGATGAACAGAGAACGTTAGTAAAAGAGAATAAAAATAAAATGACTGAATTTGAAGATGATTTGAATCCAGAAATACTGCCCTTTTTAAAAGCATATCGTGCGATTGATATAATGGGTCAAATCATGAGAAATAGAAGTACCAGTGTGATGACTGATGATTTGGTGTATTATTATCAAGAAATATATAGGACTTGCCTTCGATCTATTAGCACTTTAACTGAAATGCTAGCTGAGTCAAAAAGTGTAATCATTCATGATTTGACAGAAAGTATAAAAGAAGATTTTAATAAAAAATACCCTGAAAAAAATGTACATAAAATTGAAGCCAATATTAGAGAAAAAGTAACTAAATTTATGCAAATGATGAACCTTCACACATGCATAAGCGTGTTTCATAAGATGGTGGAATCCTTAGGAATGAAAGGGTTTGAGGAAGAGTTTGATAAAGTTGCAGAACATATTGATTCGCCTGCAGCTAAAGTGTTATCATATAGTATAAACTCATATTATAACGGGACTAATCCAGATAAGGTGAAGAAAATAGCTAAAGAGTTGGAGGATTTTCCAGTAGCATTTAGCATACTTCAATCAAGAGTCAGGTCACATCTAAATACAAACTACGTGAATTATAGAGATAGGGCATCGATTGCTCATAGTTTAAGGTTGAGTTTGAAACCCCAACCAAAGAGGATAAGTAAATAGACAAGCATATTAAACTTAGTATAAGAATAATCTTATGAAGATTTGATATGAGCGGTATTAAGTTATTTGATGATTGGAAATATCATTTGTGAGAAATTAGTGGAGCAAATTTACCTGAGATAAAGGATAATGAGTGGCGTATTGTGAACTTACATCATGCTTGGAGCGTTGAGTTTGATAAAAAAAAGAGATGCTTGTTTATGATGTTTGCTCTGAGGCATATTAGTGCTAGGTTATAATCACAGTAATACCCTGACTACAGTCATCATATTGACTTTTTTATAAAACAATATAGTTGAAGAAGATTATATTTGTAAAAAAAGTACTCATAAGGCAGATGAAAAGCCTATATTTAAAGATGTGTCTACCAACCTATAGGGCCGATTAGCGTGGTGGTTTTTGATGTGAAATTGATTGTAAATCGGACTTAGATATGATAAAATAATCAGGTCATATATCTAACGCTTTCTTGCGTGTATGACAACCCTTATTAATTATTTATACTCCCCTCATAGAGCCCGAAAGGGTTCTATTATTTTGCCTGAATTTATTTTATGTAGCTATTACTTCGAATTATTGTACTGAAGGCTATTACCTGAACGGAGATAAGTATCAAGATCTTTACGTAATTTACTTACCTCAAAGATTTTTTCCTTTGTGGTAACCAGAGTACCATGATACTTATGAAGTTTAAAATTGAGTTCATCAATCTGATGATTAATGGCTGATTGTGAACCGAGAAGAGTATCTGTAATGGTTTGCTTCAGTGAATGTTTTGCTGCTTCGTACATGATGAGTTCCCTTTCATGAGCTCGGAAGAAGGCATCTTTATCTGAGGACGACAAGTACTTCGAATTGATTTCTCTGTAACGTTTATAGGTAGCGATATTTCGAATCAAATCCTGCTTTTCTTTTATCTCGTTCTCAATATTTCTAATATCCGTTTGCAGACTTGTAAGTTCATCATGTATTTTTTCAATGGAATTATAGAATGACTGGATATCGCTTGCGTCAGTAATTTCAGACCATGACTTCGATATGACTTTTAGGTTTTGCAGTTTAAGCCATCGGGCAAAGCCGGCTGACTTCCCAGCAAGTTTGTTGGATGAAATATCAACGACTTTACTTCTTGATTTTCTGAACGTTGCTATCTTATCCTGCCTAGTGCTAACAGTAAGTTCAATTCTTCCTTTGATTCGATCCTCCAAATAATCATCGCCTAAAGTTTTAGATCTTGTAAACCTCTCTTGTCCAACCGCTCTAAAAGAAATATGTTTCCCATGTTTGATTTCATATCCTTGAGATTGAAGTATTCTAAGAAAATCATCCCAATCAGATGCTTTCCTGATTGCCAGATCAATGGCATATTGAAGTTTGGCTTTGTAACTGTTCCCTTTTTTTCTTTCTTGATATTCTTTATATGAGCTTCCATTTGTTTTATTTCTAGTTTTACTTGTATTGGATTCTGTAGCAATAGATAGCTGATGTTCTTTGCAAAGTGAGTCACTAATATTTCGAATCTGGTGGTAACTTTTCTTATTAGAGATGTATGCTTTTCCGTCCTGATGGCTTACGTTACTAAAAATAATATGATTATGAATATGACCTTTGTCAACATGGGTTGTTAGCACATACTCATATTTTCCTAGTAGGTGTTTGTCGCATAGTTCTTGTCCAATAGTGTGAGCAAGCTCTGGAGAAACTTCACCAGGCATAAAAGATTGTATGAGATGCCGGGCAAGGTTTTTACTTTGGCTGTTCATCTTTTCTTTTGTTTTTGCAAACTCAATAGCAGCAGTTTTATGACCACAAAGAAAAGATGAAATCAAAATTTCTTCATCTGTTTTAGATGGATCACAGATGTAATCTATACTTAAGTTTAAGGTAGTTTTAATAGGATGGATTTTAGTGATAGCCATATTGCATTCGTCATCTCCTTCAGTTCTTTTATATCATCCCCGTAAATTGAGTCCGTTGAATTAACTCTTTTGGCGATTTGATTTATGTTAGTAGCGATACCTGTCATTTGTGATGATACAACTTTCAAAGGTGCATTATCCAGTTTAAATATTTGTCCATCAATTGCTATTTTTCTCATATAAGCACCGGTATTACTAAAGCCGGCTAGCTTTCTTTTTTCTTCAATTAATTCTTTTTCTTCTTCAGTAACCATAATATGTACGCTATATGGTCTTGATCTATTTGCCATAACTGTGCCACTCCTTTCGTATTTATTTATGGGGTTTGGGGATACTCCCCAACAAGCTTTTCTATTTCTAGCCAGAGGATAGGAGTAGGAAATTCCGGAAGTGTGTCTACACTTCCTGTGCTTGCTAAAAAAGATTTCTAAAAAAGATTTAGTACTTCTAATCAATTATGCCTTCGGCATTTTAAAACCAGAATGCTAGACCATTCTTGAAGAAAGCTAGCAAACCTTGAAAGATAAAAGGTACGAGGGTAATAACAACCGATATTGCAAAAGCAATCAATGCCATCATACTTGCTGGGTTCTCTGTAATGCTTGTCCCATACAATACGATTGAGGCAACAATGATTAGTAAGCATAAAGAAATAAATGTCCCAACTATAAAAGTAGATAAATGTTCAAATACTGTAGTTAATAAAAAGCCTGCAAGTGAAACTGCGAACCCTATCAGGAGTAGTATTTTTAAAGGTAAAAGTATTATATTTCCGAAAGTCTTCATTGGTTCATCTCCTTAATTCTATATAGCAATTGTAATATCAAATGAAAAAATAAACAAGACAAAAATATAGTCTTGTTTTCAAAAAGAACTTTAAGACATGTAGGAAAAGTGGACATAGAGGATGTCTTGTATTAAAATGTACGTAATTAGAAAATATTTTCGATGCAAAGGTGATAATTATGAAAACAAGTAGAATTCTTGAAATGATATATATTATGTTGAATGAAAGACACAAAACAGCAGAGGAGCTTGCTGATCATTTTGGTGTCTCTCTTAAAACGATATATAGAGATGTAGATACATTAGCAAAAGCAGGTATTCCAATATCTAAACAACAGGGTGTTAATGGTGGGATTGTACTTAATGAAAATTATGCAATTAATAAATCGAAATTAACTTCCTCTGAAGAAAAAGTTTTGATAAAATCATTAGATGAAATTAAGAAATTACCAAATGCCCAGTTGGAATACGCTTTGAAGTTAATGAAGCAGTTTTTCAATGAAGCAGCCACCTTGTGGGTTAATACTGACGAAGTATCTCTGGAAATGCTAGAAAAGTTTAACGTAGTAAAAAGAGCTACCATAGAAAAAAATGTTCTGGAGTTTCAGTACTATTCAAATGGTGAATTCTTGAAATACCGAGTTGAACCATACCAGATAAGGATAAAAGATGGCAAATGGAAAGTACTTATTAGGAACATTCGACAAAATACATTTGCAGAGCTTTTTATTTCAAGAATGACATCAATAGTGGTGAAAAGCAAAACTTTTTCAAAAAGAGATATTCCTTTAGAATTCCAAAGGTCAAGAAGACGTGAGTATCAAAATGTGGAGTTCTTGATTAATGGAGATATAGATAAACTTTTAAATAAGTATCCCATTGAATGCTTTGAGTTTGGACAGGAGAAGACAGTTCTTAAATTGAAAGTCTCATCAGCGGACAGCTTGGATGAATTACTCTCCACCAATCCATCATGGAAATTACTTTCAGAAAAGGAATAGGTGATGCATGAAATTTGATAGAAAATATATTGAGCTTAAGCACAATGAATTACTAGAAAAAGACCCTATTAGAATTAGTAATCTAGTGGTACCACTTAGTAACGGCAAGTATAGATTGAAATCTAATGTATTACCAGCTACTGGGGCAGTGTATATTTTTTGGTGGTTAGGGGATTGCAGCGAGTTTTTTAAACACAACATTAATCAAACAATACTATTTAAGGGACCTAACCAAAGAGAAGTGGGAATTGAGTTCACTCAAGATTGGTTGGCAAGTATTAGCATAGATGGGAAAATTCCACTCTATGTTGGTAAAACAGCAGATAATGTTCACAAGAGAATTTCATTACATTTACAATTAGGAACACAAAGAGGATTGTCGTTGGGAAACGGATGCTTGTATGAAAAAAGAATGACCTCCAGCAATCAACTAAGAGATAGGATTGAGAGAATATTTATTAATTGTGAGGATACTAGAGAAATCGTTCTTAAAAATGTTGGGGTATCCTTTATGCATTTAGATAGTGATGAAGAATCTGTTACAAGGTTTTATCTAGAGGATAAGGTCATAGGGGAATTATACCCATTGTTTAATATTGATATCGAAAGATAATATGAAGCAAAACTAAATATTAGAAATGACCCTTGATTCAAGGGTAAAAGAAGTGAGTTGGTTTTAATTGCCAGCTCACTTTTTTTATTTATTTTTAAAATTCTTTCAAAAAAAGAGGACTTTGGTTGTTGTATTAGTTGAAGGAAGAAATGAAAAATAATCATCTTTAAATAAGCTATTGGCTGAAAAACGGGGAGGAGGTGGTTTCATTGGAGCTTACTCCTTCAGAACGGCTAATTGTCAGTATGAAATTTGACAGCTATATTAAGAAATGCTGCAAAAACGAATTAAGAAATATAGAGAAATATAATAAACGAATTCGGAGAAGCGGAATTTGTCAAGCTAGTTGTCCATCTTTCTTGAATTTATGATGCTTCACTTTCATCCA
>ASRQ01000026.1_pt1 | contig 66101 bp, 58 predicted proteins | sample 693318 | NCBI WGS metagenome assembly ASRQ01 (sample SAMN02169246, study PRJNA158439) | bioreactor metagenome | isolation source: day 168 sample from continuous culture bioreactor inoculated with sediment... | place: Germany: Bremen | reverse complement strand
CTCAAGCCGCCGCAGAAAAAGCTGTTGTTCTTCCAGTGGCTACAGCTCAAGACGAAGTCAGTGAACCTCGTGTTGAAAACTTGACTTTTGCAGAACTTATTCGTGCCGTTGTCATCCAAATCGAAGGTGAACAACCTATGATCATGGATACACACTATGCTATGCCATATATGGCTAAGGCAAATGAATTAGGTTTAATTACACAAGCACAATATGAAAACCAAGAGCTTTGGAATCAAGCAGTTACTACCAATGAAATAAGTGCCGTGTTGTCTCTAGCTAACGAAAAAGAGTTCGCTATAGATTCTGATCAAATCAATGCATTGCTTATTCATCAACTTGTTGTCAACGGCAATGTATTATCCGATGTACAAACCGTCGTCCAAAACGGTGTTGTCATGGTTCCTGTACGCGCAGTTGCAGAAGCTTTAGACTTTGAGTTAACTTGGGATGCACAGACAAGTTCTGCTACAATCTTCAATAGTGAAATCACCTCCACAGTTCAACTTGGGTACAATCACTACTTTACAAAAAGCATCTCCACATCAAGTATCCTTGATACAAAAGAACTTGGCGTTGCCCCAAGATTGGTTCATGGTACAACTTATGTCCCAGCAAATTATTTCAACCTACTCCTTGGCAGTTCAGAAGCTGTGAGCGTCAATGACCATGTATTAACCGTTGCAAAATAAGGTATTCAAATAAAAAAGCCAGTAGTCATACCTACTGGCTTTTTTATATCTCCCTATTCCACCCTTCATCTCCATGATAAATCATCTGCTTACTCATGCCTCCATCAACAATAAAATTTTGACCGATGCGTTCTACCAAATGTTGCGCCTACCTTTTTTAAGTCCATTATAGCATATCTATTGGTGACAATGCTCTATGAATATTGAGGTGATTAGACTTGAATTTTATATAGACCCGCTATGTATTTTTCTGCAGATGCTAGCAATAGTGTAATGCTTTCTAAGCCATTGGACGCAAGAAATACCAAGGTGTTACTCGCGTTTAACCCAGGCGCTTTTTCGTCTATTGCAACCATATCAATTCTTTTGTTCACGCCATCCACTTTAAACATTTGGTTATCGATTCGAACATAACCTTTAAATCGATAGAATCCGACACATATTTCCTCTAAAAATTTTTGTAGTTGTTCACGTGTTGGTGATTTCACAAAAGATATAATCAACTGCTTGGGACGATTGTCTTGGGTGTTAATAGTCTCATCTTCTTCTATCGGATAATAAAGATTTTTCACAGGATTAATAGGACACCTTCCATGGTCTGCAACCTCAATTATACAGTGCGGGTTCATGGCAACAAGGGCTTTTTTTATATCCATGATTTTCTTATCACTAATAAGATCCGCTTTATTAATGATAATATAATGGCTATGTTTTATCTGGCGTTCTACATTCGCCAGTTTTTCTAGTTCCTCAAAAAAATACAGACCATCCACAAGACATATGGAGCCCTTATATACATACGATGCATCCTGTACTTTTTTTTCTAGAATTTTTAGGACACTTTCCATGTTTGAAGGGTCGGATAACCCGGAGCTTTCAATATAAATATCATCCAAATCCATTTGTACTAGTTGTATTAACCCTTCTATAAATCGGTCCTTAAGACACGCACAAAAAATCGATCCATTGGTCAATTCCAACACATCAATTCCATGGCTCTCCATAGCGATTGTATCCATACTTACCTTGCCAAACTCATTGATCAAAACTCCCGTTTTTCTAGTGCAATTCGCTAATTGTCTGTTTAAAAACGTTGTTTTTCCAGCCCCCAAAAATCCTGTGATTAAATATATATTGGTCATGAATTCACTCCATTTCAAAAATCATGCGTTCCATATATGCCGTATTAAACCTATAATTACTCGATAGTTCTAAGTACTGACATACCTTAGCAATTCCAACAATTTTTTCTTTCCCCCGACGTTCTAAAAGACAACGTATCGCTCCGCCTAAAGATGCATTTCCAATCACGTTTACCTTAGACTCTAAAGCTTTTGGAATCAGGCCTATCGTAATTGCATGTTTAATATTTAGATGACTGCCAAATCCTCCGGCGATGTATACCGTATCAATATCCTCCACCTGGATTCCGGCTTCATCTATGAGCACGTCAACACCTGCACATATGGCGCTTTTAGCCAGTTGAAGCTGTCTTATATCTTCTGGATAAAATCCGATATGTTCAAAAATCATCTCCGGTGATTCCATATATCCCATCGCATTCACTTTTTTATCTTCAAGTAATAACGCAACCCCATCGACTAAGGCTGACCCATTAATTCCAATGGCTTTTTCTCCACCTAAGGTCACAATTCCATAGCCTTCTTCTTGTCTATGGATCTCACAAATTGCTCCATCCAAAGATCCCATACCACACTTGATATTTGCACCTTCAAAAGCCGATCCGGCAGCCGTCGCTGCTGAAACCAATCCGTTTTCTGTTTTGATCGCCATTTCACCATTGGTCCCTATATCAATAAAAAGATTATTGCCTGGTGTCTGATCAAATTGCGTCATATACATCCCAGAGACAATATCGCCTCCCACATAGGCCGATACCCATGGAATGACAACAATATCAAACCTATAAGGTATATCCCATACATCCTGAGATGAGCAGACAATCGGTGGCGGACAAACGGTTTCAAAAGGCGCTATCGCCAATTTTTCCGGTACGATATCAAGAAGCAGATATATCATTGTCGTATTACCGGAGATAACCATTTCTTCAATCTCAACCAGGGTCTTTGCACCTCGCTGTTGTGCATGGTCTTCCAATAATACTTTTGTTAACTCCCACAACTTATTACGAATGCTCGTACCTAGATCATGTTCCTTATGTTCATTAACATATTGAATACGGCTAATCACATCTGCTCCATAGGCTTTTTGTGGATTGAGTACCTTTTTAGTTGCGATAGTCTCTTTTGAAACTAAGTCAATAAGACTGACCACTATTGTTGTTGTCCCAATGTCTATTGCCACGCCAAAGTGGGGTGTTCTCTCATCTTTTGAATATTTAGGTTCTGTGATTTTATAAGGTGTATACTCTGCTTCAATATGTGTTTTTTGGGGAGTATTCATCTCTTCCATTACCCCTATTTCATTGGACAACATTACTAAGTCCCTGTCCAATTCATGATAGCATGCCAATATAAACCCTTCTTCAACCAGATGTTCTCCTAAAAATGCCCGCTCTACATCTTCTATACAAAATCCATGTTCTTCTACTTGTATTTTACATTTACCGCAAACCTTTTTCCCACCACAAGGTGCATCAACAAAACGATGATTTTGCCTTAAGACGTCTAAAATATTTTCTCCTTTTTTGCCTTGTATGATTTGTAACACTTGTAAGGAATCTGGATTTTTAATTGTTATTGTATGTTTTTTGTTACTACATGGGGTCTGGCAGTGGCTACAATCATGGTCAATGCCAAACGCACACTCGTAGTCCACAAGCTCATAATAATAAACCGTTGACTTTGTCGGATTAAGCATGCATCCTTGTGTAATCGACATCTGTAAATCACAGCTTTTTTGCAACCTTTCAAAAATATAGCGTTGCTCTTGCATCGGTACGTTTAATTGTCCCGGTTCATAACGCATACTCAAATGTTTTCCTTTTGGAACCATCGTTTTAACGGTCTCATACAATTGATTACTGGCTTCATACAGCATCATATCAAACAAGCTATTAAGTAGCATCCCCTCCAAGTACATGTAATGGTCAAAGGCTTCTCTTATCCATCGGTCACAATCTGGTCCCAACGTTACTAAGCATTCTATGCGGTTTTGTTCCTTATATATCTCCACATACCCTTTGGGTGTGATTTTATCTAGATATTGTTCAACAAGTTCATCAAACAATTGACTATATGAAGCATATGATGGATTATCTTTATAACACTCCACCATTGTTAAGACTGCCTCTTTATCAAACGTTCTCTTTAATTTAATGTATTCACCCATGTGCGTTTTCTCCATACCAATATTTTCACTACTTTTATTGTTTTAAATGTTTATCAATCTCGCCAAACAGCTCTTCCCTACTTGGAATGATGGAAGACCACTTTAGCTCTCCGTTAATATATACACAGGGTAGATTTTTAACCCCCATTTTTACGCAGCGAGCTATATTCTCTTTTTGGGTGAATTTGTATTCGATAAGATCGATTTGTTCTTTGTATGCTTCACCTGCAACATTCATAGCATCCATCATATATGTACACGCCGCACACGTTGCTGAATCAAGGGTAAACACTTCAACAAGTGGTTTTTCAAGGTGTTGATAATCCGGAAGTTCTACCTCTATGTCTTCCTTTGGTGCTTCATAATTTTTAACCATCTCACGCACTGAGTCCGTCTCGCGAACTGCCTGGGCTATTCCAATAGTATTTTCTGCCGGAACAGCATACGGCATATCACACCCCGGAGCAATGATGAGATTATCGCTACCTAGTTCGTCCAACATATTCACCACATATTTCATATTTTCTTGCTGGGTTCCATGGAGCATCAATGTGGTTAAGGGAATATTGCCTCCAATCGCAACATTATACTGATCTGTGATGGCTTTTGCCGCTTTCATCTCTACATTTTCATCCACTGAAATGGAATCCGGTCCTGTCTGACACATCACCTCAATCTGGCGCGTTGCATTGCCACAAACAAAAAAGGAAGATGCTTTGCCCTTTGCGCGTATGTAATCATATATCGTCTTAAACGCCTCATGACACATACTGCTAAAGTGTTCCGGTGATATCTGAGAGACCAATGGATCAACGACTGCGATAACATCCATTCCTGCGTCTATATACATGTCACACATCTTAAGCGCTGTCGTTGTTGTGTATTCCATAAGCTTTTTCACATAGGCTTCATCCAAAACCATGTCCATAAAAAGGTTGTTCCCTCTAAGATGTGATGCCAAGGTAAACGGCCCGCAAATCAATCCATATAACGCCGTATCTTCTCCATAGGTCCTATACATCTTCTGCATTACATCCAAAATCATTGGAAGTCGTCCTTTGTCCGGTTCCGGTTGTTTACAGTCACAAAGCATCTGTGTCGTATCTTCCAACGGATGTGTCTTTACTGACGGTGGCGCTTCATCTGCCCAAACCAATTCACACCCCAAAATCTCTGCTTCCACTTGCAAATCAAAAACAACCGGCATCCCATCAGGTGCATATAACTCTTTTACCTTTTTTAACGCTTCAAAAAGCAGCTCACCATCGGTGAGTACTTGGGTCGCATTTTTTCCGATGAGTGCTCCGGCATGAACGCCTGCAAAGGGTACCCACGGCGCTCTATCTGTTGTTTTATGATTTAATGTATTAAGAATACGTTCTTTTCCTGTCATGATAAGGCTCCTTTTCTACTGCACAATGTGCTTAAGCTGTTAATAACATCTTCGCTTCTTCTGCAGCCGTTGCCGCATCCGCTGTATATTTATCCGCTCCGATTTCCAGTGCGTATTCATCTGTGACGGGTGCACCTCCGACCATAACCTTAACCTTATCTCGAATCCCTCTTTCATTGAGGGCCTCTAGAACGGTTTTCATATACGTCATGGTTGTTGTCAATAGGGCTGACATACACACAATATCTGCCTCATGTTCTTCAATTGCCTCGACATATTTTTCCGCTGATACGTCAACACCTAAATCAATAACTTCAAGCCCAGCTCCTGTTAACATCATGGCTACAAGGTTTTTACCGATATCATGCAAGTCCCCTTTTACCGTTCCTATAACAACCTTTCCAATGGACTGAACACCTTCGGATGCCAAGAGTGGTTTAATAACATCTAATCCACCGTTCATTGCCCTTGCTGCTATCAACACTTCAGGGACAAAGACTTCATTGCGTTTGAATTTTCCTCCGATAACACTCATCCCTGATAAAAGTGCTTCTAGAATTTCAGAGGCAGGTGCACCGCTATGCACTGCTTCTTGACATAATCGTACCACTTCCGGCATATTTCCTTTTTGCAACAACGCACTGATTTGCTCATAATTTTGACTCATCATATTACCTCCTAATAATCATTTTAGCTTCATTCTAATCTGTTTTTAGCCGCTATGATAGAAGTTCGTTATCACTTTTGGTAATATTTTGAGGTCTATTCGACCACTTTGTTCCGATACACTTGTCGTACAATTTCTGCCGCACTCCCGGCATCAAGGGCATAATAATCAGCCCCTACATTTTTCGCATAATGCTGTGTCACCGGTGCTCCCCCGACAAAAATCTTAACTTGATCTCTAAGCCCGGCTTGTTCAATCGCTTTAATCGTCTGTTTGATTTGAATCATCGTTGTTGTTAATAATGCCGACATGGCCACAATATCCGGTTGATATGCTTTGATTGCTTCTACAAATGCTTCCGGTTTCACATCAACACCCAGGTCAATAACTTTGGCTCCCGTACCGACCATCAGCATCTTCACAAGGTTTTTGCCGATATCATGTAGGTCCCCTTGAACCGTTCCTATGACAACAACTCCTTTATATTCCTGCTTGGCATCGAGTAAGGGACCCATGACATCAAGTGCAACATTAAAGGCTCTTCCGATGATAAGCACCTCCGGTACAAACAGCTCATTATTTTTAAATTGCCGCCCCACATCTTCCATGACCGCTAACATACTTTCAATAATTTGGCGACAATCACAACCACTGTCTAAGGCTTGAATGACATTTTTACGCGTTTGCCCTGAATTGCCTTGTCGCAGTGAAGAATTTATTATTTCTAATCTGTCCATGTATACCCACCTTTATTTCTACACCATCATTATAAATACATCTTTCGATATTTTCCCGGCGTCATGCCTTCAACTTTTTTAAACACTTTGGAAAAATAGCTTTGATCAGAAAATCCTAACCTTAATGCGATGTCGCTAATACTTTGCCTCGAATCCACCAAGTATTTTTTACTTTCTTCAATACGGATCTTTGTCATATAATCGATAAAGGTCATCTTCATTTCTTGGCTAAAGATTCTTGAAAAATATGTTGGACTTAAGCCAATGGCTTTGGCGACATCTTCTAAACCAATATTATTTTGTAGGTTCTGATTCATATACATAACCGCTTTTCGCATAACCCCGATTTGCTCTTGCTTGTTTGTATCCATCGGAAAAACAAATAAAATAATATCTTCTAAAACTTCCATAAGATTCATACATATAGTCTCAATATCTTCTAAATCATAGGTTTTTAAGAACATATCCTGCGTTACTTTAGATATCTCTTCATAACGCGCGCCACCTTCAACCGCCGCTCTTGACATAACGACTACAAGCTCTAGTGTCATTGCAATGATTTTTTTGTTATCACCTTTATGCATAAAAAATATATAGCCAAGGAGCTCATTAAGAACCGCTTTTGCAGATGATGCATCACCTTTGATAATTGCTAATGACAAATCTTTTTCCAGATAAATCGGATAGCCCTTGCCCGTTGTTGTTGCTAAGGGCAACGTTTCTTTTATCTCTTGAATACGTTCACTAATGGTACGTTGTTCATCATAAAAGGCTTTTTTCTTTTCCAGAACATTTTTATGGTCTGACATAATATCTTTTGCCAGTATTGTCAACAGCTCCAACTGATATCTTGCAACATTTGGAGAGATCATCGGGATTAATCGATACAAGTTTTTAAGCATCTGCTTTTCATGATGCGGTAGCAGCATTTTTTTAACGGTCATATCCACTTCATAAACATCGGGTTCACTCATATGCACCGGACCTGCAATAATCGCTCCCTTAAACAATTTACCGCTGGTTAAGGCAACACTATAGTTAACCAACCCGGCAGGACAATAGGATATATAGGCTTCACCAAGCATCTGTGCCTGCCTGCTTGCCTCTTTATGCGCTAATTGACATGTATACGCACTTTCAGGCAGATTTTGAAGTTTAACACAGTAATTTCTACGCTCACCTTCACAATATAAAATTTTGCCTTCTTCATCAATCAAGATACATGGAATCCCTGTGGTATTATAAAAGATTCCCATAGATACGCGAATATGTTCAAGCTCTTTTTCATCAAAATTCATTGGTATCTTCCACCGTCTTTCATCACCTAGATTTACATACACCTATCTGGTTTCTTGGCTTTGTTTGATAAAAAGGCGCTATTCTCAAGATGAGAATAACGCCCTTCACGTTTGTTTAATACGTACATTTTTTTGCTTCGTCGGCAAACACTTTTATAAGCTCTGGATTTGCATCAAAAAAATGATCTGAAGGGGATAAAATAAATCCGCCACCTTCTCCTGCCTCGTTAAAGCATTTTCTTACTGCACTTCGAACCTCTTGTTCTGATGCGCCCATAAAATACTTTCCTTGATCAAAGCCGCCAATCATGGCCACTTTATCACCGATACGCCTTTTTGCTTGTGCTAAGTCTACATCGCCTCCCATACCAACCGGGGTAAATGTCTCTAGTGCCGCAGGCTTCATCGAGGCCAATTGTTCCAATATGGGCATCATGCCACCACATGTATGGTATGCAATTCGTTGGTTAAACTCCTTTGCCTTTTGAATAATCTGACTGTCATAAGGCAATACAAATTGCTCAAGAATTGTAGGAGAAATAACTGTTGAGGATGCATCTCCACCGCCTAGTTCCAATATATCAAAAGCAGCTTTATCCAACGAATTGACATAGGTCATCTTTCGATGATGAAGTACTTTTAAAAACTCATGTACCCACTCAGGATCATCAAATGTTTCCATGATTAAAGGTTCAATACCAAATAGACACGCTGCATCTTGCCAGCATCCAGGCTGACCATAAAAAGGAAAACTGGGAATCATTCCTCGTATTAGCGCTTTATTGCCTGTCTGTGCTGCAACTTTATTAATCGCTTCTACATCACATTGTTCTATCGGTGCATATTGAGCAATCACATCAATATCGCTTTTTTCTTTAACGAGATGTTCGCCTACCCAACAAGTATATTCATTGCATTGTTTTACCATGGTCAGTTGCTTTTTTGGTGTATGAATGGTATATCGAATCGTTTTATAATCGGGGTCCGAAAGCTCTTGAGCTGTCACACGCCAATTTTCACTTTGCAATACCCCATCTTTTAGGAATGTTCCCTTATTATCTGTGCCTTTGATTTCATGTATCCAAACAATCGGATCTAAGCCGACCTCCTCAAAAAAATCATCCACACTGATTTCTTTCATGTACTTTTTTAAAAAATAGTCTTGAACATGATGGGTCGTCACTGGCAGCCTATCTACAGGCTTTTTATCCAAGACATTCAACATTCTAATCCTAGATTCCATAATTCTCCTTATACTTTATGTGCGCATTGTCAGCAAGTTTATAGCTTAGAGTTTTCTAATGTAAAACGAACAAGCTCATCGACTGTTGTATATGCTAAGCATGTGACTGTATCTGCTCCACCATAGTAAATAGCAATACGTCCGGTCGCTTCATCGGTTAACGCTGCACAAGGGAAGACAACATTTGGCACATCACCAACGCATTCATAGTCGTGTCTTGGGTTTAATATATATGGTTCTGTTCTGGCAATAACCTTCCAAGGTTTTTCTAAATCCAGCAATGCCGCTCCCATATGGTATACATACCCGTTACACGAAGTCAATACACCATGATAAATCAACAGCCATCCTTCGGACGTCTCAATTGGAACAGGTCCTGCTCCGATTTTCGTACTCTGCCACCAGCCTCTAGGTTCCATAACGTGTCGGTGTTGTCCCCAGTGAATAAGATCCGGACTTTGGCTATAAAAAATATCGCCAAAAGGTGTATGTCCCGAATCACTTGGACGACTTAACATGGCAAATTTTCCGTTAATTTTTCTTGGAAAAAGAACCCCATTGCGGTTATATGGAAGAAATGCATTTTCCATCTGATAAAATGCTTTAAAATCATAGGTGTAGGCAATGCCTATCGTTGGTCCATGAAATCCATTGCACCATGTCACATAATATCGATCTTCAATCCAGACTACACGTGGATCATAGGCATAATCAAATTCACTGACTTGTTCAATATCTCCTATAAATTCTATAGGTTTTTCATCAATATCCCAGTGGACACCGTCTTTGCTAAATCCAGCATGAATACGCATCTCCCTACGTGTATCATCCACACGAAAAACGCCTGCAAATCCATCTTCAAACGCAACAACTGCACTGTTAAATATACTGTTTGATTTTGGCAACAAGTCACGAGGTATAATTGGATTCATGGATGAACGCCATAATACATCTTTACATCCTTCGGGTTTGTCTTCCCATGGAATATTTTTCAATTCGTTTCCTATAATCTTATATTCTTTCATCTTCATTTCTCTCACTTTTTATTATTATTAATTGTTGAATGGGATTGGGTCATTTACATACCCAATCCCATTGGTAACCAAGATTAATTTACTTTGTACTTAACCATTCATCATATTGTGCTTGAAGTCCTTCAATCACTTCATTAATACCTGCTGCTTCTAACTTCTCATTAACCTGTGGTAAATACTCTTCTGGATCCACAAGGCCAAGACTAATACTTGCCCAATACTCTTCATTTACATTGGTAATGGAAGCTAATTGCATCTTATAAGGCTCAAAGTCCGGTGTGAATCCAAGTGTTGGTGCTTGAACACATGCATCATTAAACTCTTCGAACTTTTCCCACTTATCATCTGGTGTTCCTTCAAAAGAATATGTGTTAAACAGATTTCCTACTGAGAATGCAGGGAAGTTATAGTTATTGTTTCCTTGTTCTGTGCGTGCAATATGTGTCTCATCAAGTACTTCATAATGTACGTCTTCAACACCATAATCAATAAGGTTAATGACATATTCATCTGTGTAAAGCAAGTTTAAAAATTCCATTGTTTTTTCTGGATGCTCTGAAGTAACAGATATACCTTGCATTGCGCCTCGCGTTGATCCATTATTTGCAAATGGCTCATGAACAGGTACAAGTTCAATTGGTGTTGATGAGAATACATTGTTTTGCCAAACGATTTCAGCATAAGGTTGATAATGTGCTTTAGCAACAAAATACTTTCCTGCTTGTTTGATGTCACGCGTTAAGCTTACCGTTCTATCTGGGTGCATATATCCAAGTTCACTGTATCTATGCATTGTCTTAGCAATTTCTTTGAATGTATCTGTTGTGTATTTGTTTAAAATTGTGTCCCCGTCAAACTCGATAACAAAAGGACTTGTGTCGCCTAGGATTCCACCATCCATACGAATAAACGGTCCACCATCTTTGTCAAATGCAAGAGGTAGGATTTCCGGTTCATTTTCTTTAATGACTTGTAGTAATGGTTCTAAACTTTCAAGGTCAGACACTTGACTAAGATCCATATCATACTTGTCTACAAGGTCCTTGTTAAAAATCCACATTGCTTGCCATCCAAGCTCTTTATTCGTTGGTAATGCATAAATCTCACCATTCACCGCTGCCCCTTCAAGAAAAAGAGGGTTCAAATTTTCTTTAACTGCCGGTGCATATTCATCGACCAAATCATTCAGCGGTAATAATGCGCCTCTAGCAACATTTGTCGCATAGTCATTTGCCCATGAGCATGTAAACATTAAGTCAAATGGCTCTCCTGAGGCAATCTTAACTTGCATCTTTTGTGTATACTCACCCCAGTCAAATTGTGTAATTTTAACTGTAGCATTAATTTTCTCTAATAGGTACTCATTAAGTTTTTCATTAACCATTCCCATATCCTGTTGTGGTGTTCCTATGGTATACCATATCAACTCAACAGGTTCTTCTTTTTCTGTTGTCGTCTCTTGTTCTGTACCTTCAGTTTTTGAATCGGTTGTACCTTCTTCTTTTTTGCCACATCCGACAAAAACAGATACAACTAACGTCAGTGCCAACATCATTGCTAATAATCTTTTCATGTTTTTCCTCCCTAAATACATTTTAATTGGTTCCAAAGTTAAAGGATCATAGGCTTAATCGTTACCCTTAACTCTATTTAAATTATAACCTTCCCACTTCATTCTACTAGTTGTATTTATTTAGTTTCACTGTAAAAAGTTAACCCTACTATCCAAAGCACACAAATTCTTTTTAAAAAAGCACTTGAATATATTTATATTAACTAGACTTTTTTTAGTTTGTCTGTTTTTCACCACTTTTTATCCTCTACGTATAGTGGACATTCACTATATAACATATTATAATTGATGAAACAAGTAATATTGTTCAAAAGATTGAGGTTATTTATGAAAAACTTATATTCCTATAATGCATCCTTTAAAAAAATCATCACTTTTTATACCATTATAACCATTATCGTTATTATTGGTCTATCCACTTCTTTTCAGACTATGATATATACTCGCTCAAAAAATAATATTCAAAGTCAAAATAACGTAATCAATAACGCCATTATTGAGTTAGTCAATCAAAAATACTTTCAGGCCCATAACGCTGTAAAAACTTTATATGCCAACGCAAACTATCAAGAAACCATTATAACATTTTTAGATATTGGTATGGATGAATTTCTTTTATATTCCCTTGACCAATTTTATAAGACAAATCTCTCGCCAATGAAATTAATGGGTGTGTATTTTGAAAATATTGTTAATGCTGATCCAAGTATTCAAAGCATCTCCTTATATAGCAACAATGAATTTATCTATACTTATGAACGCGCCAATAGTTTTTTCTATCGACAGGGCACGGAAAAAGCAGTCATTTACAGCAAGATCATTAATGAACTTAACCTAAGTGGCAATTATTCTTTTCAACCTCATGTCAAAAAAGAAGACGGAGACTATACCTTTGATATTATTATCCGTATACAAGATTCAAGTACATTAGTAAACAAGGGGTATCTGATTTTTACCCATAATCTAGATTCTGAAATTGATACGATTTTGCAATCCGGTGCAAATGATCATTATGGAGACTTTATCCTGGCTCACAACAACGGAACTGTATTATATGACTCCTCAAACAGATCATTTAGTGCGTCGAGCATTAAGGAGGTTATCGCCACAAGTGACGCCAGCGTCATTGAAAGTTCCAACTTTGATCATCATTTTTTTGTAACCCCTATAGGCAGTACTGATCTTGCACTCATTAATTTTACGCCCACAACATTAGTTTATAAACTCATGCGACCAACATCCTTGATTATTATTGTTAGTGCAATCCTTAGCATTGCCCTAATTGTTTTTTTGACCTTCACCTATTCACGTTCTTATTCCTATCGATTAAAAACGATTACAGATGCTATTGATAAAATTAAAACCGGTGATTTTACTTCTCGAATCCAACTAGACTCCCGCCAAGACGAACTTGGCTCCATTGCACAAAATTTTAATGATATGTGTCACGAGATAGAAAATTATATCGATAAAGTATACGTTCTTCAACTTAAGCAAAAGGCGGCGGAACTTGAAGCTTTGCAAGCTCAAATTAATCCGCATTTTCTCTATAACACCCTAGAAAACATACGGATGCGAGCAGCCATTAACAATGATATGGATGTCAGTAAAATGATCTATATCTTAGCTACCTTCTTTCGAAAATCATTAAACTATGACACGATTATTACCATCGAAGAAGAGATCAGCCACAGTCGCCTTTACCTTCAGTTGTTTCAAATTCAATATATGGATAAACTTCATGTTGATATTGATATTGACCCTGCTGTTTTAAGCTATAGCATCATAAAGCTTAGTATCCAGCCAATTGTCGAAAACTATATTGTTCATGGAATTAATTTGAATCGCAATGACAATAAAATTAATATAAAAGGTTTTATTCGTGATGAAGAGATTTGGATAACCATCTCGGATAATGGTTGTGGAATAGACCAGCAAACATTAGAGTCCATACGTTCTACGCTTGATCACAGTATCGATGCAAAGAGCATCGGCCTTATCAATGTCCATGAACGCCTTCAAATTCAATATGGTAATGCTTATGGTCTAAGCATTGAATCGGCTCTTGAAGTAGGAACCACCGTTACGCTTCGTTTACCTTGTCAGAAGCGCTTAATATAAATTTTGTTTAGCAAAGGAGATTAACCATGCATACTGTTATATTAGTTGATGATGATCCATTTATTGTTGATGGTCTCAATGTTCTAATCGATTGGAACGCTTTGGGATTAGAAGTTATCGGTAAAGCTCATAACGGTTTAGAAGCATATAACTTATATCAAAAGCATCCTGCCGATATCATTATCACCGATATTAAAATGCCGGAAATGTCCGGTATCGAATTGATTGAAAAAATAAAAGCAGATAATGAACAATGTAAGTTCATCATTTTAAGCGGTTTCAACGATTTTGAATATGTTAAGGAAGGGATTCGACTTGGCATTGACAATTACTTAACTAAACCTGTCAATATGGACGAATTACAAGATACTTTAAAAACAGCCACAGAGATACTCGATAAACAGACAAAGCCTTCCTCCTTTTCTGTAAACACGGATGAGTTAAATATGTTGCTTAATACCATCTTGTATCGTTGCGTTACAGGAAAAATCTCTATTGAGGAAGTTATCAATCGAGCGGACTTACTCAGTATTACCGTTGACAGTTCCAACTACTTGGTTGTACTAATTCGTGCTATACCTAATCAAGACGGTGATATTGTCTCAGAAGACATCCTACATGACAACTGTCTAAAAGTTCCAAACATCTTAGAACACGCAATGATTTTCAACGATCTATCGGGAGACTTGGTTATTATTTTTCACGGCAATTCGGATCCATCTGCCTTCATGTCCGTCACTAATGCCCTCCTCGAAAAACTTACAAATAGGTTCAAAGCCAAACGCATCCCCATCCAAGCTACAATTGGAACATTGGTTAATTCTTTTCGTGAAATACAAAAAAGCTACTCACAAGCCCTTTCATTATTTGACTACTTTTTAGTACATCCAAGTAAAACTGTATTAGAGCTTGAAGATATTATCGCTCAAGAGCATTCGCAACCGTTTGATATCGACCACGACCTTATCTCCAAATTAGTTGCAGAAGCAGACCTTGACGGGTTAAACATATACATCGACAGTCTCTTTAATAGTTTATCCTTACACTCTATTTCAAACCCTGACATACCAAGAATTATTGTAATGGAGATTTTTATACAGTTAAGCCGTACCAAAAATTATATGCTTGATTCGAATGAACTGTTTCTTCGAGAAATCAAGTTCCTGTCTGAACTTCATGAAGTCACGGATATAAATGATTTAAAGCGGCGCATTAAGCAAGTTTTTGCTGATTTGTTTAAATATATTTCACAGCAGAATATGGATATGAATCCCATTATCTGTGAAATCATCAAACACTTACAGACACATCTAAGCGAAGATTTATCCTTAAAAAAATATTCTGTAAAGTACAATATCAACCCCACATATTTGGGTCAACTTTTCAAAAAAGAAACCGGCATCTCCTTTCCAAAGTATTTAAACAATTATCGCATCGAAAAGGCGAAATCCCTATTATTGGAAAGCCATGATAAGACCGCTAATATCGCCAAAAAAGTAGGCTATTCAGATCCGAACTACTTTTACCGCACCTTCAAAAAATATGTCGGACTTTCTCCTTCAGACTTTAAAAAAAGATAGAAAACAAGCCATCGGAAATTCCGATGGCTTGTTTTTTCTTACCGTTTTAATTTAGAAGCATCGCTTATGCAAAGGTAATCTTATACGTTTTAATTTCAAAAGGTTTAATCTCAAAACTAAACTGCTGTCCCTCGACTTTTTCTACATCTCCAATGGCTCGTTCCTCAAGATCACATTCAACAACCGTTGCCAATGCTTTAAACATCTTAATATTGCATTGGGTTCTTTTATTATGTACTTCATATACACGAAGAACATATCCTTCATCTTGACTTTCTTTTAGCACTTCACAAACTACATTGTCTTGATCAATATCGACAACTGAAAGTTTTGCCGGAAGCTTTCCGCTCACACCTTCCACAAGCTGTACATACAATTCTACATTCAATTTATATGCTTCTTGATTGGTTCCACCAATTTTAAAATCTCCCTTATGCGGATATAGAGAATATACAAACTGGTGCCGCTCTCGATCAGCATCTTCGTTGGGAATCGTCGGTGATTTAAGTAACGTAAGGCGCATATTCTGATCTTTGATATCGTACCCGTATTTACAGTCGTTCATTAAGCTTACACCATAATTACCTTCGGATAGATCTGCCCATTTATGACCACAAACCTCAAACTTGGCTATGTCCCAACTAGTATTCCAATGTGTCGGTCGTTCCACATTTCCAAATTGAATATCATACACCGCTTTTTCTGTATGAATATCCACCGGAAATGCTGCCTTAAGTAATATATGTGTTTCTTTCCAATCGATATCATTTTCAAAATCAACACGTGGTATATCTCGATAGATATGCATTCTTTGGATAATCGTCGAATTCATAAATTTACGCTTAATACAAAGTGTCCCTTCCAATCCGTTATTGCTTTCAACTTCAATCGACTGAACATCTTCAATTTCCCACATTTTTTCCTGATAATAAATATTAATATCCCAAGCATCCCAGTTATGTGGCTTATCCTCAAACGCCTGCAATACATTGCCTCGCTGCCCGGGAATCAACACTTCGCGCGCCTCTTTTTTATCAAAAAGGGAAACAATACATCCTGTTTCATCTAATTGAATTTTAAAGAATTGATTTTCCAAACATTGCTTTGAAAGGATAAGCGTATTATCGATGGGTGCTTGTGCCAGATCTCTATCTACTATCTCAAAGCTTTTATATCCTTTTGACGGTATCGTTCCATAAAAGGCAACATATCCCTCTTCATAAACACTTTCAATCTCTTGACCATCATCATAGATAACTACTGGATTCGGATATTCAAATCGAACCAAATCATAGCGTTCAAAGGACAATGAATTAAAGACAACAACCGCCTTTTTACCTGTCGCCACTTCTTTTGCTATTCCTTCAAGCCGACTTTGAAGCGTCGCCTCACCGATTTGAATAATTTCCTCGTATTGTTCTTTGGAATCTTCATACACTTTCTTAATGGATGATCCCGGAATAATATCATGGAACTGATTTAAGCAGATAATCTCCCAACCTTTGTCAATAATCTCTGTAGGATAAGGTGTATTATTAATAATCTTTGCCATGGATGAAGCCCATTCAAGATCTTCATATAAAAACTCTGACTTTCGGTTATAGCGCTTATTGCGTGCCATACTCGTAAGCGTCCCTCGATGGTATTCAAAGTAAAGCTCTCCAACCCATCGCGGCAGTTTCTTATTATCCGATACATTTTCATCCAATTTTTCAAAAAACTCTGTCGCTGTACTTAGTTTTACTGTAGGAACCCCTTTGACTCCTTGTTCAAGACGCTTGGCTGTCTCAAGCATTTTTTTCGTCGGTCCACCACCGCCATCACCATAGCCATAGCTGATTAGTACTTCATCGCTAATATCTTTTTGCTGATATCGCTCCCATGCGCCTTTAACAGAATTGACATCAATATTTCCATTGTATGTTGTCATAAATTTTTCAGGAAGATCATCAAAATTGGCAGTAGTAATAAAGTGACTCAATATCTTGGTTCCGTCCAGTCCCACCCAGTCAAAGGTATCATAGGGAAGTTTATTATACTCATTCCAACTGATTTTTGTTGTCATAAAGTAGTCTACTGAGGATTTTTTTAATATTTGAGGCAAAGCCGCACTATAACCAAAGACATCTGGAAGCCAGAGGATTTTACTTTCTTTATCAAATTCATCTCTGAAATATTTTTTGCCCAGCAAAACTTGGCGCACCAAGGATTCACCTGAACTTAAATTACAATCCGCTTCAACCCACATAGCACCTTCAGGTTCCCAGCGCCCCTCTTTGATGCGTTCTTTAATTTCTTCATACATCTGAGGGTCATCCTCTTTAATGAACGTGTAGTTTTGGGGTTGACTTGACATAAAGATATAATCATCGTATTGCTTCATCAGCTCCAAAACCGTTGCAAAACTTCGTCGAACTTTTTGTCGCGTCTGCTCAAGATCCCATAGCCAGGCTACATCAATGTGGGTATGTCCAACACATCGTGCCACGACATTGTTCCTAGGGTCAAGCTTACTGTAGTACTCTTCTTCAAGACACTGGATTGCTTCATGAATGCTTTGATAGTATCCCTGTGTATACGGAATCCGCATATCAATCCTATTTACTGCTTTGGTTAAACATTTTAGTGTATCAATTCGGTCTTTGTCTTGCTTTGGCAGAAGTTTACATGCTTCGAGGGGAACCATCAAATCATAGTATAACTTTTCAATGGTATCATCTAGGATAAGAACTGCCTGTTCACATTCTGACAACGTATCTAGGGAACCGTTATATGCCTGAAGCTCAATGTCAAACCTTTCTCCAAGGATAGAATGGTCCGTTAATAAAAACTCTGTATGATTAATATCCATACCTTGCTTTGCACTTCCATTAACAAATGCAAGGAACTGAGGATTATGAATGTCCCATCCGCCTTCTTTGCCTGTAATCACTCGATATATTAGTTTTTTTCCTGCAAGCTGTTCATCGATTTCTATCGATGACTTAAACCATGCATATTTGCTGTCACGCCCCCAACGTCCTCCCGGTTCAAAGTCACACCACTCATCTAGATGGACACTAGCTTCTTCCGGCGAAAACGCTTTGATTTTTTTATACACTACATCTGTCATTTCAACTTTTTTTACATATTTTTGTTCATTTAACTCTTCTACAATCTTATTTATTCGTTCAATCTCAAAAAACATTATTTACCTCATTTTTTCTCAATATAATTTGTTGTTAATACGTCACCATTACTTATAAATTGATGGGGGTATACCATATTTTTTCTTAAAAGCTACCGAGAAATAATTTGGATCTATAAACCCGAACATCTTTGCCACGTCTTTAACTGACTGCCCATTTTTCAGTTGACTGCAGGCAGCGTGAAGTTTCTTATCAAGAATCCATTTCCCGACGCTTTGATGAAACTGTTCTTTGACAATCCGCTGTAGATGTCTTGAACTAACATAACACTCTCTTGCCACATCCTCGACCGTAATTTTTGCCGCCAAGTTTTCTGATACATATGCATCTGCCTGTATAACAACCTCGCGCATTCTCGCCATATGAACCCGGTCAACTTCTGACGCACCAATAAAGCGTTCTATCATATCCAGGCTCAATAACTCAAGGAGCTTATCTGATAAATCCAATCGGCTTTTTTTTATCTCACGATCAATAAGTGGCAGATAATGAAACAAGTCTTCACAATACTCCACCACTGTTCTATGTCTATGTATAAAGTCTCCGACCACTGATACTTCCTGTTCACCCGTTACTTTTTCAATACGCAGTCCAAAGAAAAAAAGATATAACGCAGAGTCTTGTGACGACTGAATCTCATGAAAGTGATAAGGCTCTGCAATAAAAATCGTCCCTTTGGATATGTTAAAACTTTCCTTATTGTGTATGAATCGCCCTTGTCCATATAGACATAGACAAATTTCGTAATTATTGTGCCGGTGGATGTTGTTTGATAGCATATGCTTAAAGCTCACATAATTGTGATAGTCTATCGTTAGCCGATAGCCTCCGACTGTATACCTATAGGGTTTTTGGCTAGGTACATACACCTTTTCAATAAAACTTTCCGCATCAAAACAATTGTTCATATACACCTATCACCACACTATCTTTTGTCCTAATTTCTAAGATTCTTGACCTTTTTTCATTCCTATCTTTTTCCTTATCAATGCTATAATACGTTCAATATAACATTGATATCCTTAATAAAAACAAACAGCACATGTATATGGAGGTTAATATGACTGGTCGTGAACGCATTATTGCAACATTTGAAAGAAAACAAACCGATCGCACACCTTTTTGGAAGGGTAATCCTATTGATGAACAAGCCAATAAAATAGCTGCTCACTTTAATACAACGCCCCATCCTCTTGATTTATCCGAAACCCTTAATGATGATATGGTTTGGTTAATGGCAGACAAGTACTGCTGGAAGCATCCCGACCAAAGACCTTTCTTTGATTTTCGTCAAGGAGAAACGCTTCATCACCTTGGGGAAGGCGGAAAACTTAAGGATGCGCAATCAATTAAAGACGTCGAGGCCTTTGAATGGCCTAATATGCAATATCTTGACTTTAGTGAATATCGTGAACTCCTTCTTGATGCAAGAGCACGCGGTTTCGCTGTAGCCGGTGGATTCTGGTCACCTTTTTTTCATAATATGTCCGACTTTTTAGGGATGGAAAACTATTTTATCAAAATGTATACACATCCTGAGTTGGTTGCCTATCTTACCAACAAAATGGTTGAATGCTACTTAGAAGCCAACCGCTTATGCTTTGAGGCCGTTGGTGACTTAATTGATATCTTTTTCTTTGGCAATGATTTTGGAACACAAAATGATCTTCTGGTCAGTCCTGAGGCTTTTGATACCTTTGTTTTGCCATATTTTAAACAGCTCGTTGACTTAGGCAATCATTATGGCAAGTATGTTATGCTTCATTCTTGCGGTTCCATCTATCGTGTCATTCCCAAGCTCATCGCTACCGGCATCCATGCACTTCATCCCTTGCAAGCCCTTGCCGCAAAAATGAGTGCTGATGAATTGGTGCAATATAAAGATCAGCTAATCTTTTGTGGCGCCGTTGATGCACAGCATTTGCTCCCTAGCGGCACTCCTGAAGAAATTCATCGCACCATCCGCCAGCTAAAAGAAAAACTTGGTCCCGGATTTATCGTATCCCCTTCACACGAGGCTCTTATGATCGATGTCTCCATGGCAAATGTTACCGCTTTATCTGAAGCCGCTACCGGTATCTTACTCTCCTAAGTGCACAAGCACTTAATGAAAGGTATCAATACTGTAGTCTTTATAGTGAAAGCCAAACCACCGTGATTGCGCTTGTCCAGGATATGATGGTGCAGGCAGAATAATAAACTCGCCTGTATCATCCAATACCTGTGGAACGGTTGTCTTTATGTGTTCATATAATAAGGTTTTTAATTCTTCATACGTCGCTTTGTACTGTGGGTCTGTTGATAAGTCACGTTCCTCCATCGGGTCGTTTTGCATATCAAATAATAGATAATGATCGCCTCGTCTTGAATATACTAACTTCATGTAATCTTTCATGACGCAAAAATTCGTATTAAGGGTATTACCATAGAAGACTCTATCCACATCATCGTTCATGACCTTAAAGAGACTTCGCCCACCCATCGCTTCGCTTGTCGCTTCTATCCCTGCCATCTCAAGAATTGTTGGATAGATATCTGCCATCTCTGCCATACGATCAACTTTCTGTCCTTTTCTTAATTCTTGTCTATTGGTTGGTGGAAGAATAATAAGCGGAACATGTGCCGATCCTTCAAAATATAGATTCTTTTGGGCCGCATGATGATCTCCTAGCATCTCCCCATGATCAGAGACAAACACAATCCATGTATTTTCAAAAAGATTATTTTCCCGTAACGCGCCAAAAATCCGACCTAAGGAATAATCAATTTGCGTAATCAATGCATAGTACGCTCGTTTAATCACTTTAATCTGTTCTTTGGTGTGCAGGTGCATGTTCGTGTTTTCATAGGATCCGGCTAAAAATCCTTGTGGTGTATGTTCAATATCTTTTGACCAATCTCCATATGTTGGTCCCGGAATATCAATATCTTCATACAGAGCCCAATAATTGAAACAAGGATCAAACGGTGGATGGGGTTTTGTAAAGCTCGTCCACAAGAAAAAGGGTCGTGTCGTATCTCTGGTTTCTAAAAAATCAATGGATTTTTCTACAATCCAATGGGTCATGCTATCATTTTCATGGACCGTTGAAATCCCAGGAACCGATGGGCATTCACCCATACCATGCGCCTTCGGCTTTGCTTGATCTTGCTTCCTATCATACTCACGCATATAATCAAGGGGCAATATCATATCCTCAAATCCATAGTTTGCCCGTGCCGGTGTAAAATGCATTTTTCCAACGGCTTTTGTTTGATATCCATTTTCTGTCAAAATCCCCGGCAGTGTTGCTTTTTTTGCCGTTATTTTTTTCATAAAGCTTTCATGATCCGCATTACTAATCACGCCAGACTCAAATCCTCGATATCCTGTCATAATCGTTGTCCTTGACGGAACACATACCGGGCAATCTGCATAGCCTCTCGTAAAGGCAATCCCCTCCTGAGCAAGATAGTTAAGATGCGGCGTGAATATATGCCTGTTACCCAACGCTTGGATTGTATCAAAGCGCTGTTGATCTGTTGTAATTAGAAGAATATTCTCATTCGTCATGATGCGCCTCCTCTTTTATGATGATTTTTGTATTTAGCATTTTTATAGCAATAATACTAAATACACTAATGCCTACAAAATTAAAAATTGGTACAAAAACACTTCCATACACAAGTACACTTAACAGTGCCAAAAGTGTGATCGTCGTTCCTAAAAATTGATAAGCCATCACCGTTGCTTCAAAAAACAACTGTTTAATGGTCCCTGATTTATATGCCAACAAAATCAACGTATATGTGGTGGTTGCTATAATTTGAATCAACAGCGTAAACTGCACTGCAAATATGATCAGCAACAGAACCGGGTTGCTAAAAATACGGGTCAATCGATCCATCTGGGTTAAGTTAATTAAAATTACCGCTATACAACTTAGCATAATCAGCCAAACTTTTGTTGCTATGTGAAACTTATGCTTAAACACTTCAAAAAAGTAATGAAAGCCAATATTTCCCTTGCCTTCATTCTTCCTTTTAAACATAGTCATTAAGGCAACCGTTGCGGCTCCCCCTGTAAATCCAAGACCAATCAAGGTAAACACTATCCATAATAAATTCATATAGATGGCATCAATCATTGCCATTCCCCATTTATACATTATGCCATCAATCGAAAATACACTTTTCATAATGCCTCCTATATCGTTGACACTGCATTGCCTTGTCTCCTAATCTGTGCATCTATCCTTTTACAGAACCTACAGTCAGTCCCTTAACAAAATACTTTTGGAAGAAGGGATAGGCACAGGCAATAGGAACCGTTGAGATAACTACAATTGCCATTCTTAGGGTCTCTGCCGGTAAATCTGCAATAGAGATTGCACTACTTCCGATTGCATCTGCATTTTGGATGAGAAACTGCATCTGACTCTCTATTTTCATCATCAAATATTGAATAGGCATATATTCTGCCGAGTCAATATATAGTAATGCTTGGAACCAATCATTCCAGTACGCCAATGTCGTAAATAACGCAATGGTTGCAATGGATGGCAAGGAAATGGGAACGACAATTTTCAAGAATGTTCTAAACTCACCCGCTCCATCAATATGCGCCGCTTCAATAATAGATTCCGGTATGGTTGTTTTAAAAAATGTACGCATAACAATAATATAAAACGCATTCATTAATAGCGGAAGTATCAGTGCCCAAATTGTATTTCCTAAGCCAAGAACACGTGTAACTACTAAATACGTCGGAACCAATCCCCCTGTAAAGAGCATCGTAAAAAATGCTGCATAATTAAAGAATTTGCGAAAAATAAACTTCGGTCTTGTCAAAGCATAAGAGTAAAATGACGTCACAATCAAGCTAAGTGTTGTACCTATAACCGTAATGAAGATGGTCACACCAAAGGAGCGAAGAATTTGCTTTCCTACTTTGAAAATATAAATATATGCGTTCAAACTATACTTTTCTGGAAATAGTGTATATCCGTTTTGTATCAATGTACTTTCATCAGTAAATGAGGCTACAATCACAAGTAAAAACGGAACAAAACACGCTAGTGAAAATAAACCAAAAAAAACAGCAATGGCTATTTCTGGTCCTCTTGATATGTGATGAAAATTCTTTTTCTTTCTTTTTGCGAACATAATAACCTCCTTCTTTAGAAAATGCTGTTTTCTTTATCTACTTTTCTAATAATTGCATTCGTAAGCATAATCATTATAAACCCAACCGTTGATTGCAAAAGCCCTGTTGCTGTTGTGATTCCAACATCACCTGTTTTCATGAGCCCACGATATACATATGTATCAATAACATTGGTCACTGGAAATAAAGGTCCTGACTCTTTAGGAACATTATAAAACAGTCCAAAATCCGCATTAAATATTCGTCCAACCGCTAGCACTGTAAGCGTTATAATCATTGGCTTTAAATGTGGAAGCGTAATATATAGAATCTGTTTCCACTTTCCTGCTCCATCAAGCATTGCTGATTCATAATAGGCCTTATCAATGCTTACAATTGCCGCCAAGTAAAACACGGTTGAATACCCAACGTTCTTCCAGTTGTTAATCAATACTAAGAACAACGGCCACCATTTTGTCTCTGAATACCAAGACACCGGATCTTGCCCCATGCTTTCCAAAATGTTATTGACTACCCCTTTATCTATACTCAAAAAAGTAAACACAAAGTAAGATACAATAACCCAAGATAAAAAGTAAGGGAAGAACATACTCGTCTGATAAATTTTACTTAAGCGGTGATTAGTTAACTCATTAAGCATAATTGCAAACGATACCGCAAGAACGGTTCCTGTAATAATAAAAATAATATTATAGCCTAACGTATTTCGAATGATAACTTTGGCATCATTGGATGCAAACAAAAATCTAAAGTTATCAAATCCCACCCATTCGCTTTTTAACAAACTATTAATAAATCCTCCTGGAAAATAGCGAAAATCTTTGAAGGCTATGACAACGCCCGCCATTGGTAAATATTTAATGACTAACAACCAAATAAACCCTGGTAATACCATTAGTAAAAAGGGTAAATTTTTCCTCGTTTTATACAGCATATTTAAACCTCCTAATCTAGATATGTAAAACTGATGATCTATCTACAATTATACTTTTTCTAGAGGTTCCTTCCAGTTGCATTTGTTTAAATTAACTGTAAAAATTTCACATTGCTGTATTTTTCGTTAGTATATCTGGATTTATTTGCTTGATTTTATATATATTCACTAGATATTTTTCATTCATTCTCTTTTTAAAAAGATACTCAAAGTTTTTTTCATCATATTACACATATACTTATCACCGATCATTCTTTTCACAGCTAAACATCTTCTCAATATAATATCGAGGTGACATTCCAAAGACTTTTTTAAATACTCTAGAAAAATAATTATAGTCATTATATCCGACTTCAAATGCAGCCTGGGTAAATTCCATCCCATTGACTATATATGTTAGCGCTCTGTAGCATCGATATTTATTGATATATTGATGCAACGTTAATCCGGATTGTCTTTTAAAAATCATACTCAGGTGTTGCGGTGTCACGCCGATTTCTTTACTGAGTTGCATGAGCGACAAATGCTCGTTAAAGTGATATGTTATATACCGCACGACTTCTCTTACGAGCTTTTCTGATTGCTTATTCCCGACTAATTGATGCTGGTTATTTTGAGTTTGAATCTCTAAAAGGTAGCCTATTAATTGATAAATAACCCCCTTAACCCTATAGTAACTCGCCTCATCTTCTCTTACATTAAGGGTTTGAAGCTGTTGCGCAATTGCGCTTAATTGTTCATCATTTTTGATAAATGTCGGAACGTGTTTATACACATCGATAAATGGGTTTTCTTCATCTTCACCATATTCAAAGGCTGTTAGATCAATTTGGACCGTCAAAAATTCTGTCCCCTCTAAAAAATCCATACCATTATGCACCTCACACCAACCAATGTAACCTGTATCCCCTTCAAATAACCACTCACGTTCTTTGTTACAAAAAACTTCAACTCCACCTTTTAAGACAAAGTAAAACTCAATCGCTTCATGCCAGTGCATTTCAAATCCTTTGTCATGTTTATTTCTATACTGCTTTGTTATCCATACCGGCAATCGTTTTTTCCCAATATTAATAAATTGGTGTTTTGGCACGTTGTTCATCATAACTTCACCTCTGTAATATGAATATTGTGCTATTTTTTTATGATTTACTACCTTTTTTCGCTATGCATCTTACTATAGTATGAGTATAACATCAAATATTATTATGTAAAGGAGAAGACCTATGCGACTGTTATTTATCGATATTGATACTTTAAGACCTGACCACATGAGTTGTTATGGCTATCATAGAAAAACAACACCTAACATTGACACCCTTTGCAACGAGGGAATTCGCTTTGATAATTATTATACTTCAGATGCCCCCTGTCTCCCTTCTAGAGCCGCATTAATCAGCGGTATGTTTGGATTCAAAAATGGCGCTGTCGGACACGGAGGGACGGCAGCCGACCGGCGTCTCTCAGGTGCTGATCGTTCCTTCCAAGACTATGTCGACGTGGATAATTTTCACAATATTTTTAGGAAGGCTGGAATGCAGACAGCTTCAATTAGCACCTTTCCTGAGCGACACTCTATGTGGTGGTTTAATGCCGGTCTTAACGAATGCTATAATCAAGGCGGTGGTGGAATGGAATCCGGCGAGCAGGTTTTGCCTACAGCCCTTGATTGGCTAGATCGAAAAGGTTCAGACGATAACTGGTACCTGCATTTTCATATCTGGGATCCTCACACTCCTTATCGCGCACCACAAGAGTTTGGAGATCCTTTTAAAGATGACCCCATAAAAGCATGGTTAACTCCTGAAGTATTTGAAGCACACAAGTCCCATGTTGGTCCCCATTCTATTTTAGAAACAGGAATGTATGACGATAATGTAGGGAATTTTCCTAGACAACCGGGCAGTTGTGAAGATTATGATACCTTTATTAAGTTTCTCAATGGATATGATACCGGAATTCTATATGCCGATTATATCGTCGGTCAAGTCATCGATAAGTTAAAATCCTTAGGCATCTATGAAGATACTGCAATTATCATCACTTCTGATCACGGAGAAAATATGGGTGAACTAGGCATCTATGCAGAACATGGAACCGCTGATAAAGCTACATGCAATATTCCTATGATTATAAAATGGCCTGGAACTAATGGTGGCAAAATTGATACAGGTCTTCACTACAATTTAGACCTCTTACCAACTCTTGCTGAAATGTTAGGGGTTGATAGCGCTTCCCACTGGGATGGCAAAAGCTATGCTTCTGTCTTTAATGGCGGCGACGCTACAAGAGACTATTTAATTCTTTCGCAAAATGCGCATGTGTGTCAACGCAGTGCCCGATTTGGAGATTGGCTATATATGCGTACCATACATGATGGCTACCATCTGTTTGATAAGGAAATGCTATACAACTTAAAAAATGATCCCTATGAGCAATATGATGTAAAAGATGCGCATCCAGATATTTGCGCTCAAGGCGCAAAATTAATCTTAGACTGGCAAGAAGAGTTGTTACTTGAAAATCCGGGCATCACCGATCCGATGTGGACAGTCATGCAAGAAGGCGGTCCCTTTCATACACGTACCGATCTTGAAGCATACATCAAGCGTCTAGAGTCTACCAATCGCTGTGCAGGCGCACAAAAATTACGCGATAAATATTTATAATTTTCTATATCTACTTGGCGCAACCCCCATATGATTTTTAAAAGCATTGCAGAAGTAATACTCGCTATTAAAGCCTGTAACTTCTGCAATTCTTCGAATCTCATAGGACGTCGTCTTAAGCAGAACTTTTGCCCTTTCAATACGATATGCATTGATATATTGATTGACCGAAGTTCCAACATATTTTTTAAAAAGCCTTGAGAGTTGACTATAGCTCATATACACTGAATGGGCTACATCCTCAACCAATATGTCTTGCATATAATTTTCTTCGATAAAGCGAAGAGCCTGATTGACTATATGGTCATGCTGTCGCTTTTTATACATGGAATAGTCCATCGCATCTTCCCGTTGCTGCTGAGCTGCTGCGCGAAAAACAATTTGCAATACTAAAAGCTGTACCTCGGACATGCTCTTGTTTGCTTCACCTGTTTTTAAAAGACTCGCTATGTATGTATGCATGTTTGCATCTTCTGCTGTAGGCTCCAAGGAAGCTTGTTCAAGTGCTGATACTAGCTCTTTTGTCTCGATAGTTTCATTGGTGAACTCCCAACGGATTGCCACTCCAATATGTGAGGAGTCTTCTTTTTGCTTATGTGAATGATACGTTTGTGGAGCAATAATATAATAGGTACCGGCTTCTATTTTATATTCCTCTTCTGCCATCCGTGTATGCACATGACCTTTAATCACATAATGCAATTCAAAAAAAGTATGTCGATGCCTTGTAACTTTCCATTGACTTCCATTATCCATATCATGGATTCCAAGAATTCGAATTCCAATCGTATTGAATTTTATGTCTTGTTGACATATTTTTAGAAGTGGCTCAAAGTTTTTCATACACATCATCCTAACTCAAATAATCTCATCCCATGTTTTAAAGACTTTGGTTACATTTTCAGGCTTTGCACCGGGCCCAAACTCACATTGAGCTATGCAGCCACCGCCATGATAAAGATATTCCTTAATACTGTGCACCGCTTGTTCAACTTCTTTTTCTGTTCCAAAAGGTAAGATATATTGTCGATCAATCTCTCCCCAAAAAGTTATTTTCCCTTGATATTGGGATAAAAGCTTGGGTGTCATACAAAACACTTGAGAATTAATCGCATCTAATCCTAGCTCAATAAGATGCGGAAAAATATCGAGGATATATCCATCTGAATGCATAAATATTTTTTTCCCATGTCGATGAGCGATATCAATATAATCCTTATACATGGGCTTAAATAACTCAATCCATAGTTTTGGATTAATCAACAAGCTTTGCTGTGACCCCCAATCATCCATAATCATTAGCGCATCGACATCTGTTTTTGCCCATTTTTCAAGAAGTTCACAATAAAACTTATGCATGCGTTTCATAAACTCAAGCAAGCCTTCTGGCAATAACATTAAATCAATAAATAGATTTTGTGTTCCACGAATAAACTGTAGCTGCTCAAAGGGTCGCGGGCAACATCCTGCCATAACAAACTTGTCCGTACTGCTACAAAACGCATTAATTTTTTGTTCATCGATGGTCAACCATTCTATGGGGATATGAACATTATCCACGTCTTCCCAGTTTTCTCCACAAACAAGCGGTGTTTTAACCTCACCAATAATCCCTTTTTGATAATTGATAAATCGACACCCCCATGCATCCACAGATTCTCCAACTGCATAGGGGTCTCCTTTTGCTATATCTTGCTCTAAGCAATATCCTGGTGCTCCTGTAAAGTCACTCGGATACTCTTTTTTAAGCCTTTGCAATGCTTGCGAATAATTCTCCTGTGCCCAAGGCAAAATCCACAAATCCCTTGGCACCCGCTTTGGTTGTTTAAATTCCAACGCTTGATATACTAATTCTCTTGATGTCATCTGATTACCTCCAATACATAGCTAACTTTATTTTTTTCATATTAGCAGTATAGCATTGGCGCTTGATTGACATTTAAGATATTCGCTCATGAACTTGTGGATTTCGCTCACCATTGATTAGTACTTTACATCAAACATATGAAAGGCTAGAACCGAGTCATTCATCGCTTTGGCTAAAGCAAAACATTTTTCCGGTTGTGTGTGTTTAGTGGATACTATGCTATAGTTAAATTGATAGAATCCACCTAGAGATGCTTTGAAGTTGGTTTCCCAAAAATTATTCATCACCCACGAATATATAAAGTCCACATTGTTCACCTGGGCTTCTTTCGCTAATTTTATAGGATGCGCTTTTATCGTTCCCATGGAAACTAACGGAGTATCCGGCGTAAGCACCATTATGGATGCATCTTTTCCAATCATAGCAATGCCATTTTGAATACTATAAAAATCTATGCAGCTTCCCGGCAATTGATCAACTCTTGGGCGAAAAGCCACGCCGGACTTGTCCATCCATATTTCTTCTTCCAAACCGGCTGTGAGCGGCAATGCCAGGTACAGATTTTCCGGTTCCCAAACACTCGTCTTATGTATTATTAGCTCAACATCAATTTTGGGCAGATGCATATACCCCGTTAAAATAACGTCACATAATGTTGTCCCTTGTAATTCATAGGACAGCTTTAGGCGTCCCAACACATCACCTTGTTCAAGCACCTCTATCTTCTTAAGCTTTCCTGCATGCCGTTGGGTGCCGGTATCCTTTCGGTTGCGTCCCATCACTCGTCTTTGCTCGCATGGGTCTAGCGTATAAGGTGTGACCTCATAGATTGGTGTAAATACGTTATATTCTTTCTCTTCATGAATAAGTTCACACATCGTTTCTTTATTCACCAAGGAAATTATGCCATCCTCTTCATCAAATGCCATAGAAAAATACGGTGTCTCTAATTGATAAGGTGTTACCTTTAATGGACAATCGCTTGTTGGGGCATATAAGTCAGCGATTCTATCGCTGCCGTCATTTGCCGACATACCCGGTGCGTGAAGTGACGGTGATTTTTTTTCAATAACACGGTAAGTTTTCATTTGTTTCGGTTCTAATTGTGCTAAAAAATTAATTTCAAAACCACGAGGGATTCTTACACATTGATAGGGCACGATATGTCCTGTCTCTTCTTCAACAATATCAAAGCATTCATGGGAAAAAAGAATCTCTAAGTTTACCTTTGCAATCTCAGATACCTTGACGTCATGAGGGTTAACCACCTTAAAACGGTAATCGTTATTCATGCGCACCTCTGTTTCACCATAGGATGCGTTGAGTTGATCTATGGCGCGACTTGTCGCTTCATCCGCTAAGCTCGCATACATATTCTTCCTTTGATCTAGATTATTCACTTGTGGATGCCATGGCTCAATAATGGATGAAGAGTATCCCCATGTATGCTCGGAGTAGAACATTAGGTTGTACCTTGCTGTCTCCATAACATCTGGATCAATAATCTCTCGATTTGGATCAAGCCGTTCACAGATGTTGTATTTTCTCTGTGCTTGTCGATAGTGCTTAACGGTATTGGGCGTTGAACCAATCCCATCTGCCCACCAATCTGTCCAGTCACCTTTAAACGTTTCAATTGTACTCTCATGCTTACGGACATAGGCAAATAATTCTTCTAGCGTGACCATTTTAATTTTTATTGCCTTGCCATGCTTCTCATTAAATGCTTGAATAAAGTTATAGATGGCCTCGTTAGGCGGCGCATTGTCTGTCATAAGCCCTGATACTGTAATCGGAACAAAATCATAAGCATATCCATCTTCACGTAGCTTTTCAACATATCTATAGATTCTTTGTTCTGCTAGTTCAAACGGTGGAATCTTTTCATTTTGCAGACCATCCCTAACCATATAATTTCCAATATTGGACTGTACAAGCCCCAAGTCATTTCCAATATTATAATGTTCCCCTAGCCACACCAATATTTTTCTTCCACTTGGTGCTTCCCAGAAAAACGGTCGTTGTTTTTTATTCGTCGGATAAAATCCATGATGTGTATGTAATGCTGAATAAAAGTTAGAAATCCCCGCATCCAACAAGGCATCTGGATACCCCCATCCATAACCATTGATGTCTGCCGTCATTGCACATGTTAGGTTTAATCCCAATCCATCCATTTTTTCTACAGCTTTGTGGAGCGTCTGTTGATGTATCGTCTCATGTAACAGATCCGTGCAGTTAAGATAGTTGCCGGATACACCTATCTTTCCTTCCTTCACATATTTGATAAAATCATCAATATATTCTTGCGTTGTGTTATCTAGGAATTTTTCTACACACCAAAAGCTTTCACACGTCCATTTAAAGGGTTCCTGTTGTTGATTGGGCGCCTGAGCATTAAGAATATCAATAACTCGTTCAATATACTTAATATGGTGCCACTCAATTTTCTCCTGTCGATCTGTATACCCAATGTCGGTATGTGAATGATGAATGACTAATAACTCCATTGTTTTTTCCATAATTTTCCTCCCAAGATATATCTGTATTATTGCTTACCCATATACTCTTCCAATATATTATGATTTTTCTCGGGTGTATATATAAAAAACCTTTAGTTTGATGTAAAATGTTTAGAAACTCAAACTAAAGGAAACTTAATCATTCTATTATTTTTTATCCATTCCAGCTACGTATACATTGTATGTACAAAGGATACCCCTTCAATATTTTCTATTTGCACTAAAATATCTCCGGATCGAAGTTCCTTTTTTAGCTTTAGAATAAGATTTAACCCAATTTGATTGTTACCTATCTTTGAAGGTACTGATTCCAAAAAAACAATGTGTACTCCTTCAATACTCTCAATTATACTCGTAATAATATTAATTGCTTTTACATCTGATAATTCCAAATATATATCTGCAAAATGTGATCTTTTTCTAATTCCCTTATCCACAAATTTAAGAATTTTTAACAGTATAATAACTGCAGCTCCCGCTACTAATGCACCTGTCGTGTACCCTATACCAATAGCTAATCCAATACAGGCGCACGTCCAAAGTCCTGCCGCAGTTGTTAAACCATTAACTTTTTGATTTTTTGATGTAACAATAGTTCCAACACCTAAAAATCCCACTCCACTAATCACTTGTGCCCCTAATCTAGCTACATCTCCGGTCTGATCATAATATCTATAGATATAATCTCCAATAAGCATCACAAGTGCTGCGCCTATACACACCATAGAATAAGTCTTAAACCCAGCTGACCTTTTTTTTGTTTCTCGATCAATTCCAATAATTCCACCAATAATCATCGCTAACACGATTTTTTTAATTGCAAATATTATATCAGAGTTTAACACTACATTCATCCTCTCAAACCAAAACATAAGATCTTTCCACATTATCTTTTCAGTCTAAACTCAAACATAGTATCAAAAAAAGTTAATTGAGGTTGTGCCAATTCGACCGTCGAAAAATTTTCTTTAATATAGTTTTCTATTTTTCGTTTCATTTCTCTTTGCTCTATTTTCTCTTCAGTATTTAACTTCTCTCTAAGATATGCTAATGATATGTGAAACTGATATGTTTCATGATTTGGAAAATGCAGACCACACGATGATGCAATATCGTCTCTAAACTTTCGAATTTTACTGTCTGTTTCTTCATCCTTAGGCTTCAGTTTTAGTGAACATCCATGCTCAGAAAAATTGATTCCTGTACAAATCATATCTAGACAGGTCGGTTTTTTTACTTGGTTATATTGCTCAATAAAATGTGCATCTATAATGCCAAGTGGACAATCTCTAGAAAATTTTGTTGTCCATACATTGGCGCTAAATATTGGAATAACGCCTTCAATCATTGTCATATGATAACTACTCTGTGGCAATTGAATATATTTTCTATAAAACTTTGATGCATTTAACATCTGTTTAACTCTATTTATATGTGTTCCTACATCACTATCCATATCTACAAAGCATAAAAAAGTATTGCCTGGGATGGTTAATGGTTCTCCATTTTTATCAAATTTTTTTCCGATTACTTCTGAATATTCTATATTTTCCATCTTATATCTCCTATGCGTAATTTCTATTTATTGTCTCTCCAAAGTAGTTTTTTCAGGTTTCTCATTAAGTCCTTATATCCTTTTACTTACCGATACCCTCTGTAGCTCCTGAAATAAAATACTTCTGTAAAAATAAGTAAATTAAAATAACCGGTAACGAACTAAGAAGTGCTGCTGCTGAAGCTTTATTTAGTTGTGGATTCTCTGTAAAAAAATTGGCGACAAAGGTGGTCGCTACTCTTTTATCTTCATTTTGCAATATATAGTAAGAAATCATATAGTTGTTAAAAATTTTTACGCCATTTACAATAATTATAGTTACTGTCACCGGGATGAGTTGTGGCAATATGACTTTAAAAAATGTTTGAAACTTATTACATCCATCAATTTGTGCCGCTTCATCCAAAGCAATAGGTATTGATCGAATAAAATTTTGATAAATAAAAATACTTAAAGGCAATGAGAAAGTGCCTATGGTGACAATTGCCCCAGCTAACGTGTTTACCAAATTCAAACGAATAAGAAGTTTATATAGCGGAACCATTAAATTAATGGTTGGTACCATCATAACTCCTAGCGAAAACGAACTAATAGCTTTACTTAATTTTGTATCTAACCTTGCCAGTGCAAAACCAGTTATTGCCCCGATAAAAATCACTATAGCTAGCGCCCCAAAAACCATAATAAATGTATTCATTTGAGACACATAAAACGACTTATTTTTTAAAACAGCTATATAATTCTCAAACGTTAAATTGCTATTAATAACCCATTTAGATGACAAATCTGATTTCTTCTTTAACGACGAAGAAATCGCCAGGTAAATCGGTGAAATTGAAAGCGCTATTGCCAATATCCCCAAGACATTTAAAACTTTACTTTTAACTCTCATAACTCCACCTCTTTACTATTAAAAAATCTATTGGCACTATACGATATTACAAAAACAATAAAAAATAAAACCAACCCAATCGCTGCTGCTCCACCAGCATCTTCATTGTTAAAGTATCGAACATTAATGAGCGTTGATACTGAATTCGTAGCCCCACCTGGACCACCGTTTGTTAATGCCATAATCACACCGTATAATTGCAGTCCTCCAATTAAATTAATAATAACAGACGATCGAATTGCCGGGATTAAAAGTGGAAATGTGATCTGACGAAATACCTGGAATTGATTTGCACCATCAAGAGAACTGGCTTCAATTAAGTTTTTAGGAATTCTTTGTAATCCAGCTAAATATATTAGCATGGCAACACCGACAAATTGAATGGAATTAATGATAATGATAATCCACTTTGCTCTTGTCGCTTCTCCTAACCAGTCAATTTTATCTAATCCCAAAAGTAGCATAATATCATTAAGTGCGCCCGAACTATATTGAAAAATATTGTACATCATATAGCCCATAACAAGACCAGATATTATAGATGGCAAATACACAAATGTTCTAACTGTATTTTTGAGAATAAACTTCTGATTAACGAGCAAAGCATATACCAATCCAATAATATTTTGAATTAGAGTACACACAATTCCATATGTCAATGTATTTATTAGCGCTTTTTTAAAACTAGAATCGGATATCAGCGATTTATAATTGTTAAATCCTACAAAAGTCATATTTTGAGAATAACCATTCCAATTATAAAATGTCAATTTTGCTCCATCAAAAAATGGCCAAATCACAAAAACCAAAAACATAGCTACTGCTGGTATTAACATAATGTACATCTGTTTTGTGTCTTTTTTCATTATTTCACCTCATTCTTAAGTGCATAGCTTATGCGACTAGCTATGCACTTAGTCAATACTTATTGCTGTCTTAATCTAAGATAATTCTCTTCCATTACCTTAGATGCTTCTTCAGGTGTATAAGCCCCCGCAACAATACCCTCTCCAACATCCTGTAATACGCTCCACATTCCCGAAGGCAACATTACTCTATCAAAATATGAGTAAATCGGTGTACTCTCATTTGAATATCTCTTAAAGTCTGGTGTTAAATACCCTAGGTCTACATCTATCTCTTTCGTTCCCGGCGCATTCCCTCTTGCTTCACATATTTTTTTAATGTTCTCAGGCTGGGCCACATAATTGACAAATGCAAGCGCCTGCTCAACATGTTCACCATCTTTCCACACACCAATGGCCTCTCTCTCTCCTCCAACAAACTGTCGGGAATCATCTTCATAAATAGCTGGATAAGGAATAAACCCAAGTTCAGCCGACTCATTGTATTCTATAATCCCCTTTATTGTATTATTGCCCCCAAAAATAAAAGCAATGTTGTCCTTAGCCATTTCTTGAATCACGGTCTCGGAGTCAGCTGTTAATACATCTACATTTAGGTATCCTTTCTCTTCTAAACCAGCCAATGTTTCAGATATTTTATTCCATAACGTCCAATCAAATGTTCCATCTTGAAGTTGTTGACTATAATTATTGGTCGGGCTTGTTACATAAAATGGATTGGCCATTACATCTAAAAAATATGCGAATGTACGTGGATCTTTTCCCCACATTCCAATAGGTACCTGTCCATTTTTTTTAACCATCTCACATGCTGTAATAAATTCATCCCAAGAATTGATCGCATATCCATCTATTCCCGCTGAAGAAAGAACTTTTTTATTAATAATTATTCCCGCTTGATCTGCATCAATGGGCAATACAAAAATTTCGCCTTTCTCATTTGAAATAATGGGAATCATTGAATCAATTATATCTTCAGCCCATGGTTGATCATTTAGCGGTCTCATGTATTCGCTATATCTAGCCACTGACCAGCCATGTGTTGCAAATACGTCAGGGAGTTGATTAACAGCCATATTGGATTTCATTAATGACTCGTAGTCTTTTCCCTGACTTGATACATTGACTGTAGTATGTGGATTTAAAGTCATAAAATCCGTTGCAATTTCCTTATACATATTAAGTGTTACTTCATCTGCATTGCTAATAAAATCAATTTCCACTTTTTCTAAATCATTTGTATCCTTTTCCCCTGAACTTTCACTTTGACTGCTGTCTTTTGAATTATCGACTTTACCGATTGTTTCTCCATCATTCATGGTAGTCTCACCACATCCTGATAAAACAAACGATAATACAATAATAAACGTTACTAGAACTTTTTTCATATACAGATCTCCTTTTACTTTTGTAGTGTAAAGTTGTGAATTGATTATCCATACGATAAAAACAATCCCTGTACCAAACATGTGATCATTCATGGAAACAAAACATATGTATAGGTACTTTTCACCATTAGCTTCTCAATGACACCGGTGTCACTGAGGCAATAGTAACATTATATTTCAGTAGTGTCAATATGTTTTGTGCTATCACATCATATTTTTCTGACATGTAGATACTCTGATAGATAATTTTCAATTTTTATGTTAAAATTTAAGTATTCAATTTAGAGGTGAAAACATGAAAAAAATAACGATTAATGATATCGCTAGAATTTCTGGATACTCAAAAAAAACTGTTTCCCGGGTAATTAACAATGAAAAGTCCGTAAAATCTTCCACACGTGAAGCTATTCAAAAAATTATTGATGAATATAACTTTAAACCAAATATTAACGCAAAAAATTTAAATTCAAAAGAAAGCAAAAATTTCCTCGTTTCTATACGCAAATCAAAATCAGCTATCAATGAATGGATAAATTTACTTCTTATTGATTTAGTTAATGAGGCAAAAAAAGAAGGATACCATCTGATTGTTGAAGATTATTATTTTGCAAAGGATTTCCAAAATTCAATTATCTCTTCCTATAGTAATTTTATTGATGGAGTTATTATTTTCTACGAAGAAAAAAATGATGAGCGAATTGAAATTTTGAATACACTTAATATTCCTTTTGTTGTTTTTGGTATGAGCTATAATACAAGTGTATCTTTTGTTGCAAATGATAATTATACTTCGTGTAAATCTGCTGCACATGAACTAATCCGTTCTGGTATAAACAGTTGCCATATTCTGATTGCCAATAAAATACCAACAAATATTGAGCGCAAAAATGGTGTCATCGACGCCTTTAGCGAGGCAGGCCTTGATAATATTAAAGTGTTCTATGACATCACATGTGCATCCGATGCCTACGCTCTTGTTTCGTCAGATATTTCCAACCATAGACTTCCTGATTTATACTTTGTATCCGGCGATGATAAAGCTATAGGGGTCATTAAAGCTCTAAATGATGGAAATATAAAAATTCCTGAACGCACATCAGTCATTGGATATGATGACATTCCTTCTTCTGAATTTTTGTCTCCTAGCTTAAGCACTATTCGACCTGATTATATCGAGTTAGCAAGATGTCTTGTTGTACACTTAGTTCGCCAGATAACCGGAAATCGGAACACATCTAACTCTATCATTCGTTCAACTATTATTTGGAGAGACAGCACACCAAAAATATTATAGCTAATTACTCCATCACATCCTCATCTTTGACCGTGAAAAACCAACCATAAAAAGTGCGATTTCTTGATTAAGCATCGCACTTTTACGGTTTACTAGACTTAGTTTAGTATTGGATGAAACCACTTGTTTTTCACATAAAGTAGAACTTTTTTATACAAACGACAAAAGAGCATCTTATTAGATGCTCTTTTTAACGTCCCCACTAGGAATCGAACCTAGAATTGAGACTTAGGAGGTCCCGGTTATATCCATTTAACTATGAGGACAAATAAGAACAAAGCTTTGATGCGACTAGTTTGTCGCATCATTATCTTCGTCATGGTTTTCAAAATCATCATGCAATTCAAAGTCAATCTGACCATGTACCCAACAGGTTCCTTTAAAGCGCATGCCGCGCATGGGTTTGCCAATAAGGTCCTCTGAATTAATGTACGTATCCACAACAATGTTCATACATCGCATACGTATTCGCCAAACTTCTTCCTTAGTAACTCGGTTGATCAGTTTTTTTGCGTCAATAATCGTGCCAAGCACTGAATATACGTCTTCTGTATCTCCTAATGGGATAAAAAAACCTTCCAAAATTGTCAAGAGGTCTTCATTTTTAAGTCGCTCCCGTAAAATGCGTGTTGCTTCTAGCGCTTCTTCTTCAAGGGCGTCCATAGCATCTTCATCGCCTTCACGCGCTTGACTAAGCAACTCTTCTCGAATCAACTGCTCCGCAAGTTCCATATCTTCATCGTCTTCATCTTTTTCGATAGGAAGAATCACCGTGCCTTCCACCGCAAATAAAGATAAGCGAACCCCATCAATATATACATGTTCATCATCTTGAATTTCAATATAATCAATCAGGTTTTGCAAATAAAAAGATACCGGCGTACCTGATTTATTCTCTTCACAAAATCCACTATAACTCATCGTATCATCATTGGCTGAAACATCAATCTCATGGGTATCCATCAGGTTGCGCCCTTTTGCATAAGGAATGACGGTATGAATTACCAGTTCCTCTTTATCATCCATCTCTCCACGCACCACAAGACCAAAATCTTTGCCATAGGATTTATAGTATTCGACTTTTATTGCATCTTCTTTATAGTTTGAAATATAACGCGTTGTGGGTTTGTCTATTACTTGTTGTACAAGTTTTTCCGCTTTTTCTCTTGTATCATATTCACTAAATCCAAGCGCTTTGATATAGAGCATCATAATATTACCTCGCTTAATCAAAAAATAATCGCTTCCCATTTTGATACGTTATATCTTCGACGTCTTCTGGGGATATTCCTTTTATTTTTCCGATTTCTTCTATAATGTATTTCAAGTATCTAGAATCATTGCGTTTTCCTCGATACGGTTCCGGTGCCAAATAAGGCGCATCTGTCTCCACAACAATACTTTCCATTGGAATGGCTTCAACCACTTCACGTAATTTTTTACCATTTTTAAACGTAATTACACCGCCAACCCCAATCATATATCCAGCTTTTATATAATCCATCGCCATTTGGGCATGCCCTGAATAACAGTGAATAACTCCTTTGGGACGCTTAGGATTACGTGCACTTTTTAAATCGGCTTCCATGAGAAGATCAAACGTATCTTGCGATGCCTCTCGACTATGTATAACCACTGGCAAATCCAGCTCATTGGCAAGCTTTAGTTGCTCTCTAAACCAAAGCTTCTGCACACTTTTCGGTGCACTATCATAGTAGTAGTCTAGGCCAATCTCTCCGATTGCAACCACTTTTTCATATGTAGCCAAATGAATCAAACGCTCTAAGTCCTCCTCTTTCATTTCACCAACATCATGAGGATGTACCCCCACCGTTGCATACAAAAAAGGATAACGTTTGGCAAGTTCAATGGATAATCTGGACGAACGCATGTCCGCCCCGATATTGATTACATATTGAATATTTTGTTTTGGAAACTCTTTAAACATTGCTTCTCTATCTTTATAAAATTGTGGATCATCATAATGTGCATGACTTTCAAAAATCATTTAATCACCTTCTGTCAAAATCTATCGAACTTCTGCTCCACTATTAACGGCCTTGTCCACAGTTACAAGACTTACTTTTCCATCTTCTTTTGATGCGGCTAAAATCATTCCTTCTGACAACTCACCTCGAAGTTTTACCGGCTTTAAGTTCTTCACTACAACCACTTGCTTACCAACAAGTTCTTCTGGCGTATATGAATTTGCAATCCCAGAGACGATTTGGCGTATTTCCTCGCCTAATTGAACTTTTGAGACAAGAAGTCGATCTGCCTTCGGATGTTTTTTACATTCAAGGATTTCTCCTACTGCAAACTGTACCTTTGCAAAATCATCAATAGTAATCTCTGGAACCTCTTCAACTTCTTGAGGTTGTTTAGGTTCTTCAACGACTTTTTTGGGTTGCTTTGCCTGCATTTTTTCTTCAATCATGTCTAATGTTTTTTTCTCATCAAGACGTGCAAATAATGCAACACCTTCTCCAACTTTATCCCCGGCATGAATACCATCAAAGTTGCCAAGAGAATCCCAATCCGTCACTTGCGTATTGAGTTGTTCAAAGATTTTTTCTGCAGTCTCTGGCATAAATGGCTGCAACATAACTGCAGACATACGAATGGATTCAAGCAAATTATATAGTACGGTTCCAAGACGTGGCATTAATGCTTCATCCTTAGCCAAAATCCATGGTGTTGTCTCATCAATATATTTGTTGGAACGACGAAGCAATGTCCATATCGCATCCATGGCGTCGGCAACACGAAGATCATCCATTTTATCCAACACTTTACCTGGTGTAGCCAAAGCTAATGTCCGTAAGGAATCATCAATCGCTTCTTTCGTATCCGGCGCTTGAATCACACCGTCAAAATACTTATTCACCATAGCTACTGTACGATTAACTAAGTTACCTAATATATTTGCCAAATCAGAATTAATACGTTGAACCAACAATTCATAGGTTAATGTACCGTCTTGACCAAAAGGCATCTCATGTAATAAATAATATCGAACCGCATCAACACCAAAAAATTCTACGAGATCTTTGGCATAGATAACATTTCCACGGGATTTACTCATCTTATCCATGCCAATCATTAGCCATGGATGTCCAAACACTTGCTTAGGTAATTCAACCTCAAGGGCCATCAACATAATCGGCCAATAAATAGTATGGAATCGTAAAATGTCCTTACCTATAATATGGACATCCGCCGGCCAGTACTTGTTAAATAAGTCTCCATGATTGCCCTCTGGGTCATAGCCAAGTCCAGTAATATAGTTTGATAAGGCATCAATCCATACATAGATAACATGTCCTTCATCAAACGTTACCGGAACCCCCCAATTAAAGCTCGTTCGTGACACACATAAGTCTTGTAATCCAGGCTTTAGGAAGTTGTTTACCATTTCATTTTTACGTGATTCTGGTTGAATAAACTCAGGATGTTGATTGATGTGATCCATTAATCGATCTGCATATTTACTCAATTTAAGAAAATAGGCTTCTTCACTGGTTTTTTCCACTTCTCGACCACAATCCGGACATTTTCCATCGACAAGCTGGCTTTCAGTAAAAAAGGATTCACAGGGTGTACAATAAAGGCCTTCATAGCTTCCTTTATAGATATCACCTTGATCATATAATTTTTTAAAAATCTTTTGAACAGTTTTTACATGTTCATCATCGGTTGTTCGAATAAATTTATCATAGCTTGTATTCATTAAATCCCAGATTTCCTTAACTTCACCTGCGATTTTGTCTACATGTTGTTTAGGTGTAATGTTCTCTTCTTGTGCCTGAAGCTGAATTTTTTGCCCATGCTCGTCCGTTCCTGTTTGAAAAAAAACATCGTATCCCAACAAGCGCTTAAAACGTGCAATACTATCTGTAATAACTGCTTCATAGGTATTTCCAATATGTGGTGTTCGCGATGTATATGCGATGGCTGTCGTAATATAATATGGTTTTTTAGCCATAATAATCCTCCTTATGATTAACTAGTACGATTATACACTAATGAAAAAACGAAATCAATGAATCTGCCCCTTTTCAAAACTAATTTTCGCTTTCTTCATATACTCAACCGCTTTTTCATGTTGGTCTAAATTCGCATAGCATTTACTTAGCTCTTCAAAAATCATAACTGTTAAGCTATTATACATTTTTTCCTGATAATACGTGATCGACTTCTCCAAGTATTTAATGGCTTTAAGATAGTCCTTGAGATTAAAATAGGCGCTTCCTAGCACCATATTATATCTGGCTTTACTATAGTCATCTAACATTTCAAAATCAATATTCTTGGCTGCGCTGATTGCCGCTTCATTATCGTTTTGTGAAAACAACAAGTACACATCTTGAACTTCTTTACCTGCAATCAATCGGCGTATTAATTCTTTGGCTTTTTGGTTATAATCCATTGCTTTTTTATGATCCCCGGTCATTGTATATGCATCTACTAGCTTTACATATAATTCATATGCAATGAGTTCATGATTAAGCAAGAGTGTATTCTCATTTTCAAGTAGTTTCTCGTAATAAAAAAGCGCTTGCTGATACTCACCATTTTTTATATGCATATTCGCTTTTTTAAAATGGCAATTGATATATATATCCTCAATAAAGTTGGAATTAAATATTGCTGGGGATTCAAAACGTAAGGCTTCCAATCGTTCAAGAACTTCGATACAATTATCTTCTTTATAGTCAGACATTAATTCTTTGGCCAACTTTGCGATTTGCTCTGATTTTGTTTCTTCGCTCATAAAATAATCTATCGTTTTATTTAAACGATTCGCCAAATACGCCATCGTTGTAATTGATGGTTTTGCAAGATTATTTTCAATTTGACTCAACATATTTCGAGTTATAAAATTACCTGCCAACTCTTTTTGTGTCAGTTTATTCTTTTTTCGCTCATCCCTTATTTTTTGTCCTAAGGTTCTCTCCATATGACTGACTCCTTAAGTTCATATCGGCTAATAAGCCTAACTTAAAATATTGTATCATTAAACCTTGATAAAAACAAGATTTATAGCCCCAACTTCCCCTTTTCATGACTGAAAAAATCATCCACTTTTGTCAATGCTTTCACCAAAACATCAAGCTCATCTTCTTCTAGTCGATTCATCACTTCTTTTACCATTCGATCATGAAACTCGATATGATGTCGAAAGGCTTTTTTCCCTTGCAACGTTAATGAAACTAAGACAACCCGACGGTCTTTCGAACTTCGGATCCGTTGAACAAAGCCCTTTTTAACCAAATGATTAATCGCAATCGTCAATGTACCTACGGTAATCGATAAATCTTTGGCTATCGAAGACATATTACGGGATGTATTTAATCCAATCGCTTCAATTGTATGCATATCTGTAATAGTAAGCTCCTTAAAAGGACCTTGAGCCAAGGCTTTTTCTTCTACTTTCATAATATCATTAAACAAATGCACGAGGATATGATTAAGCACTTCATATTTTTGATCCATAACTTCACCTAATTTTCTATTTTTTCTCGAATCTGATTATATATATTTTGCAAACTATAACTTTGAATGGTTGATACATTTCCTTCAATCCGCTGCTTTTTTTCATCGTCTATATCTTGATTAGTTTCAAAAACAACTGTACTTCCTTCAGCCAGACTCACTTGTTCTAGCGCCTCTGGATGCGCATATAAATACTTATACATCTGAGTTATCATCGTTTTTTTCGCTTCTCCGTCAGCACCGATAATCGCAAATCTTGATACCATCATACCCGAAATATGATTATATAAAATCGGATCCACATCCATTGTCTGGGCATTATACATTGCCACTGCATCGGCTAACAGCTTTTCATCCATTTCAATAGCTTCATACTCCGTATCAAGGATATCTCCTCCCAAACCATAGTAAAGACCTAGAACTATTTCTGGCGAGGATGCACTAGATACCTCATTAGGTCGAATAGTAAGCGGCAAGACATATGTTTTTCCTTTGAACCTTCCGGCATTTAATGCATCACCATAATACGTATACGCTTCCATATCCATGAGCTCATCAACGGCTAATGCGATCCCATAAGCTGATACATCCTGAGCAAAGTTTGCCTGACTGATTAAGACATCCGGTAATTGACTATAATCAACTTCACTTAAGGTTTTATAAACCTTTGCTTGAGCATATATTCCTTCACTCTCAAGTGATTTAAACAGGTCTTGATACGCTTGATTTACCGATGCTTCAAAATCAAATAGTGCGATTTGAATTGTTGCCCCATCCCTTGGCATAGGGTTTTCTAAGTCTTCTTGATCCGTCCCATCTTCTCCAGCGGTTTCTCCGGGAATTATATCCGGAACTTCTTCCGGTGCTTCTTCTGGTACGTCTACATGTATTTTTCGTGTTGTTGTTGGTCCATATATTCCAAAACGGTTCATATACACGACCGATAACTCAACGTCACCCTCTTGCCCTTCTAGTATGACTTTTTTTGCAGCGATTCCCGTATCCATAGGATTGGAGCCGTCAAGGGTATACTTTAAGGTCAAACCTCTCGGCTCTTTTAAATCAATTGTCTCTTGAGGCATGTAACTTGTCCCAATTGCTGTCAAATCCGCATGCTTAGGTTGCAATTGATTATACCAATATCCTACGCTCACTCCATGACCCATCAGCTCATGTCCATAGCTCAAAAGTGATTGCAGTGCTTGGTCCTTTATTTTATCGGGTAAGTTTTCATTAACTTTAAGCATATCAAAATACTGATATAAGGTTATATTCGCTTTATAATAAGCTTTTTGCTCTATCAACTGCTCAATATAGGCGTCCCACATATCAATATTGGTCGAATCTATATCAAATACTGAGATTTCTGTCTTTTCTTGACATCCTGATAATAAAAAAATAAGAACAGCCAACACACCGATATTAAAACCTTTGAGCTTCATAACTATTTTTATCCCTTCATAATCTATGATATAAAAAACGTTGATTTAATTTTACACTACAACCCCTTAATTAGCAAATAAAACGAATGTGTTTTCCTAGCTTGACAGCATCCAAAATTCCCCTGTACAATCTAATTAGGACTACACAAAACACTTGAAAGGAGCACGTTTTTTATGGCCGCGATGAAGCGCAAAAAACAGCCACTTCATTAGCTGGCTGTTTTTGCAGTTGTTTTAATTTTTTCATATGGCTGCTTTGACAAAAAAAGAAGAAAAATTTAAGCATTATTTCTTAACCAGGTGGTTATTTTGCGAATGAACTCTGTACTTCGAGATAATTCTGATGGTTTATTATCCATTAACCATATTTGTTTGAAATCCAAAAACCAATATTCAATGCGTTCTGCCAGTTGCCATGCATCTAAATCTTGTTCTAATTCAATACCTTGAGCGTCTTTTCGTACCAATAGGTAAAGCATGTTCATCCATTGTATGCCTTGTGCTGAAACAATAAATGCATTCACATGTTTTCTTTTTTGTGTGTCCAAACCTTGCATACTGTCTTGGAGTGTATGGATAATATGCTCAATGTCTTTATTACATGTATACACATGTTCTTCCGATACATTGATACGCTTAATGTATTCATCATTATCCTTTTCAAACCATCGTACAAACGAGGTGAAATCCATAATATGTTTGTCGGATAATTGCATGAGCAGTCCCATTATATCGTTGTTCGTCTCATAAAGCATAGCATTTACTGCTTGATTCATCTGTTCAATCGTGCGACTGTCTCCCCAAGAAAACGCCGCTCCATATATTAATCCAGGGAAGGAGTTGTAGATAAAGTTCCAGTGTCCAAAATCGCCCCAATCTGTATTTAATATACCGATAGCATTATATTTCTTTCCATAATCGGTCATCATCTTTATATTGTCATAGGCCATTTGATGATTGTTCATAAAACGATTCCATCCGTTAACCCCTGGGCACATATATTGAGGAAATCCATACTCTGCAATCGCTTTAACTTTTGCTTCCGGATATTCAGGTTCATACCACCAGTTTAAGCAGACTAAATCTTTAGGCAACTCTTTTGCACACTTTGAATGCTCCAAAATCATATCGCCCCAGAACATAATTTCTTTATCATACGTACGTGCATGGTCAATAATTTGATTCAAAAAGTCAACATATAAGCGACTTTTTCCAACTTTCTGTGCCAGTGCCTTTGTTCTTCCTTCTCCAAGGTCAAAAGTCTCATCTGCACAAATGTTGAGTTTGTTGGAACTAAACAAAGGAACAAAATCATCCATCATTTGTTTTACGAAGGCAATGCTTTCATCCAATGTGGTATTTAGTGTATGGTGAAGCATCCGATCATAAAAACTAAACTCATCTATTTTTTCACTTTCCGAAAGATGCTTAAAAGAATCTGTTTGGAGTGCTTCATACAGATGTCCAAACGTTGTAATTGAAGGAACCAATTCAATGTAGCGCTCACGACAGTACATATCTAGCTGAATAATTTCTTCTGCCGTCAGTGGGTCTGTTACCGTCCACACTTCGCTTTGTCCGCTAAACAAAAATGTATGCTCCACATAAAGCTGTAACTGATTTAACTTAAAAAAAGCCATTGTATCTACAAGTGACTGCATCATCTTAAGAGTAGGTACTTTTCCGCGTGTCACATCATGATAGAACCCTCGATGATTAAATAGGGGTTTGTCTTGAATATGCATTTGTGGAATATAGCGTTTGAACTGAACAATCAGCTGTTTTAACGACTGCATTCCATAATACAATCCTTGATCATCGGGTGCTTGAATTCGAATGACGTCACACTCTACCTTCAGTTCATAAGCATTCTCTGTCGCCATATGCTCAAAAATAATTCTACGCTTTGCCGACAAGGAAAGATTTATGTCTAAGCCCAACTTCTCCTTTATAAAATCTTTTAATTCAATCGCAAACTTGTTTGTTTGGCGCTGATTGCTTACAATAAGTGCTGTTTGAATATCAATGACAAATTGCCCTTCGTATATTTCGACCTGCTTTGGCTTTGGTATTATATTCATAGTTCCCTCCAGTTTCAAAAATTTACTATATCTTTCAGAATATATCCTATCCTTTTATACCTGTTAATGCAACCCCTTCAACAAAATATTTTTTAGCACAATATTGACCTCGACTTTTTCTACACCGCACTTTTTCGCTCCAAGATAGGACGCTATAACAGACGATTGCTACCTAAAGAAAAAAGAATAAGGAAGCCTTTTATATAAAAAGCTTCCTTATTCTTTTTAATCGTTATTCTTTTTAATCTTTATGCTTCTGCCCAATTGAGCTTGAATTTTCGTACTTTCTTATTGTTATCATATTCAAAATGCTTAGCCATCATATCACTACGTCTGATAATCCCTATAAAGATTCCTGTATCATCCACCACCGGAATGAAGTTTTGATATTGCGTCAATTCCTCTACAACAGAAAACTCTTCATTAATTGACACCGCTTCAATACTTCTAGATCTTTCTATTTGGCTTATATTAACTTTTTCAGAATTTTTTATACTTAAATCCATATGATCTTTAACATACCACAGAATATCTCCTTCTGATAATGTATATCTATAACGCCCTTCATCATCAATGACTGGAACAGCTGAATACTTATGATATTCCATCTTTTCCATGGCTTGTCGTAAAGTCATTGACTCTGTCAGTGTAACTATTTCATGCTTAGGCGTTAAGAAAAATGCGATATTCATTGCCTCACCTCGTCATTCTCATAATCTATATCTATATACTACTTCTTTATAATATCAAATAAATATGACACAATGATGTAAAAATTCTTAGGATTTCATTAAAATTATCATTATTTTTGTTCATATGTACTATTTTAATCCTTCTACAAGTGATGCCACAAACCCTGCAATCGTATCTGAATCTCCTTTGGATTCATGTATTTTTTTTACGATTGCCGTTCCCACAATAACCGCATCCGCCAATTCCCCCATACGCTTGACATCATCCGGCGTCGATATGCCAAATCCAATAGCTATCGGCAACGTCGTATACGATCTTACCTCTTGAACATATGTATCCAAATCTTCATAAAACTCCGACAAACGCCCCGTCACTCCCATAGATGAAACGGTATAGACAAACCCTTGTCCTTGGTTTAATGTAAAGTGCATGCGTTCTTTTGATGTCGGCGTAGCAAATGGAATTAAGGCAATAGATGTATTTTTTAAATAATGGCTAAGTTCCTCTTGCTCTTCAAAGGGTAAGTCGGGAATAATTAATCCATCAATACCTAACTTAACACACTGTTGAACAAACGCTTCGACGCCATAGATAACAAGGGTATTATAATACACTAAAAAAGCAATAGGCACTTGAATAGTATTTCGAAATGTCGCTACACATTCAAAAATTTTATAAATCGTGGTTCCCCTCTCAATCGCTCGTTGTCCAGCGGCTTGAATCACTGGTCCATCGGCTAGAGGGTCTGAAAAAGGGATACCCATCTCAATAACATCACATCCACCTCTATAAAGAGCGCCCACAATACTTGGTAAGGCTTCTATTGAAGGGTCTCCTGCCGTAAAGTATCCAATAAAGCTTTTTAGATTTTGCTGTTTTTTTGTTTTTAGTACTTGTTCAATACGATTCATTTTTTTCCTCCTAGCATTCAATAGCTTTATTTGTTCAAGCGTTCCAAGTCTTTTTTTCCTTGTTCAAAATATGCCATGACCGTATGCGTATCCTTATCTCCCCGTCCAGACACGTTGATAACAACAATATCTTCTGGCTGGGTCGCTTTTATTTCTCGTATCGCCAACGCAATGGCGTGGGCACTTTCAAGTGCCGGAATAATCCCCTCTGTCCTTGACAATTCTTCGAAAGCTTCAAGGGCTTCTTGATCTGAAACGACGGCATAACGTGCACGATTTATCGAATCAAGATAGGCATGTTCCGGTCCAATTCCCGGATAGTCTAATCCTGCTGATATCGAATGTGCCGGAATAATATTTCCATTTTCATCGGCTAAAAGTGCTGTTTTCATTCCCTGAAACACACCAATGCGACTCTCAACCTCTTTGGATAATACTACTGCATGCTTTCCACTCGCTATACCAAGTCCTCCGGCTTCTGCTCCAATTAAGTCCACCTTGGTATCTTCCAAAAAGGGATAAAACATTCCCATAGCATTACTCCCACCGCCAACACAAGCATAGATACGATTAGGTAGACGCCCTTCTTGTTCAAGAATCTGCTCACGAGTTTCATCACCAATAACCCGTTGAAAATCTCGAACCATTTGCGGATAAGGATGGGGTCCTACCACGGAACCAATCACATAAAATGTATCTTCTGCCAAGCGAACCCATTCCCTGATAGCTTCATTGGTTGCGTCTTTTAATGTCGCTGTCCCTGATGAAACCGGAATCACTTGCGCTCCTAATAATTTCATTCGAAAAACATTAAGCTCTTGACGCTTTATGTCTTCTTCCCCCATAAACACACGACACTCCATACCAAAAAGGGCGGCACCCGTTGCTGCTGCAACCCCATGTTGACCTGCTCCAGTTTCAGCAATTATCTTTGTCTTTCCCATTCGTTTAGCTAGGAGGATTTGCCCCAACACATTATTGATTTTATGGGCTCCTGTATGATTTAAATCCTCCCGTTTGAGATAGATTTTTGCTTTCTGATATTTTTCTGTTAAGCGCTTCGCAAAATATAAGGGTGCCGGCCGCCCTACATATTGCTTTAGATAATACCTATATGCATCCATAAACCCTTGGTCGTTAAGGGCCTCTTTGTATGCTTTCTCTAATTCCTTTAAAGGATTCATCAACGCTTCCGGTACATATTGTCCTCCAAATTCTCCAAATCGACTCATATCTTCAACTCCTCAAATAATTTTTTTATTCTTCCATAGGTTTTATACCCATGTACTTCAATTCCTGAATTCACATCAATAACATTAGGTTGCACCTTGTTTATTGCTTCATAAATATTTTCTGGTCTTAGTCCCCCGGCAAGGATCATCTTACTTTGCTTAAAAAGTGTAAAGGGGATGCATGACCAATCAAACTCAACACCTGTTCCTCCATGCATATCTTTATGATAGGTATCCAACAGCAGTCCTTCCACAGTTCCTAGATAGTTTTGCACCCCTTCAAAACTGGATGTATCTTCAACCTGAATGGTTTTCCACACCCTGCAAGGTATTTTTTGAATATAATCCACAGTTTCCTTTCCATGTAGTTGGATAACATCCAATTTGCATACATTCACCGCACGTAGAACTTCTTCTATCGGACTATCCACAAACACACCTACTTTTTGTATATCTTTTCGCATGGATTGAATAAGTGCCCTCGCTTGGTCAATAGACACTTGACGCTTTGAGGGTGCAAAGATAAATCCCGCATAGGCTATGGGAAACTGATTAATGATATTAATCTCTTCCTTGGTTTTTAATCCACAAATTTTAACGTCGATAGGCATTTTTTAACTCCTTTGCACTTTGCTTAATGGATGTGCTTCGCATAAAATTCTCTCCCACAAGAATTGCGTCAATATCCACATAGGATAGCACTTCGACATCAAGAGGAGATAAAATCCCACTCTCGCTAATGACAATACACTCTTTTGGAATATATTTTGCCAAGTCTAGTGTCACATCAACCTTGGTTTCAAATGTGCTAAGATTACGGTTGTTAATCCCTATAATCTCAGCTCCGGCACATACTGCTCGTTCTATTTCTTCTCGTGTATGTGTCTCTACCAAGGCATCCATCCCTAGCTCTTTTGTTAATTGTAATAAATCACCTAGCTGTGTATCTGTAAGAATATGGACAATCAATAATACTGCACTGGCACCAAGCGCTTTCGCATTGAAAATCTGTATCGGATCTATAATAAAATCTTTGCACAATGTCGGTAGCGTAATGGCTCGACTAACCTCTTCCAAATAAATATCTGACCCTAGAAAATAATGTTCTTCTGTCAATACCGACACCGCATCAACGCACATTGCATACTCTTTTGCAATCGCCACCGGATGAAAATCTTCTCGAATTAAGCCTTTGGACGGCGAGGCTTTCTTAATTTCCCCAATAATGGACAGTCCCTTTTTTTGTAGAGCTTCTTTGAAGCTTGGTCGAAAACCTTGCTGTTGAATCCGCATATCTAGTTCTTGATAACTTAATTGACGCTCTTCTAGTCGTACACGTTTTTGATGGACAATCTCATGTAAATATAATGCCATCTTATCACCCCGCAATCGAAATACGTTTAAGCGTATTAGTAACCTCAACGAATTCGTTTAACTTATGCATTGCTTTTTTTGTATCAAGGATATGTTCTGCCATATTGATACCCTCTTTAATTGTTGCCGCTTTTTGACACGTATAAAGCGCCGCTCCTGCATTGAGTACAAGAACGTCTCGCATTGGTCCTTTTTTTCCCTGGAATATATCTAATAGAATCTGAGCATTGGTTGTACTGTCACCACCAACAATGGTGCTTAAAGGCGCGCGCTTATACCCAAAATCTTCTGGGCTTATGGTTTTAAGTGTAATCTCTCCTTCTCGAAGCTCACAAATTTTTGTCTCCGATGCAATCGTAATTTCATCAAGACCATCCATCCCATGTACAACCATTGCTTGCTTAACTCCTAGCTCTTTTAAAACTTTTGCAAAAATCATAAGGAGTTGTTCATCAAAGACACCTACTAATTGATAGGATGCGCTCGCCGGATTCGCCAATGGTCCTAAAATATTAAAAATCGTACGATAGCCCAAGGTCTTTCTAACCGAACCCACATGTCGCATCGTTGCGTGGAAAATAGGTGCATATAAAAAACCCATCTGCGTTTTCTCAATACACGCTTTAACTTGTTCAGGTTGGAGTTCAATCGCAACCCCTAATGCTTCCAATACATCTGCACATCCACACTTACTGGATACGGAGCGGTTACCATGTTTAACAACACAGACACCCGCTGCTGCTGAAAGAATCGCTACACCCGTACTAATGTTAAACGTTCCCAGCGCATCTCCCCCTGTCCCACAAGTATCAAGGGTTATCTCTTGAGCAAGGTCTATCGTCATGGCCTTTTGCCTTAACACCCGTGCCCCAGCAATAATTTCAGCCACTGCTTCTTTTTTCATTTTGAGGGCTGTCAAAAAGCTTCCTGCAAGAATCGGGTCTATGGTTCCACTCATTAACCCTTCCATAACCTTTGTCATCTCATCCATTGTTAAATCTTCACCTGACATGATTTTTTCAATATATTCTTTCATGCACAAACCTCCTTAACTAAGCAATAAAAAGTTTCGAATTATATCCATCCCTTGAGTTGTCAATAATGACTCCGGATGGAACTGCAATCCATAAACCGGATAGTCTTCATGTTTCATCGCCATGATTTCATCTTCATATATACTAAGAACCTTCAACTCCTTGGGCAATGTATGCCGATCTACAATAAGAGAATGGTATCGCGCCACATCGATGGGTCCTTCAATTCCATTAAAAATCGGATCTGGGTCAAAGTTAATGCAACTTGATTTTCCATGATAGAGTACGTTTGCATGCTTGACTATACCCCCAAAGGCTTCTCCAATACTTTGGTGTCCAAGACATATGCCAAGGATTGGGATCTTATCATAAAATTGTTGAATAACCTCAAGACAAATCCCCGCTTCCTTTGGCGTCTTAGGACCAGGCGATAGTACAATTTGTTCAGGTGCCAGTTGTTCTATCTGCTCAATCGTTATCTCATCATTACGTACCACTTTGATGTCTTTTTTAAAGTGTCCAATATATTGATACAGATTATATGTAAAAGAATCATAATTATCGATTAACAATAGCATAGCCTACCTCCGTTCCTCCAATAGCCGCCACCAAAGCTTTAGCCTTATTTAGGGTTTCTTCATATTCTTTTTTCGGATCCGAATCAGCAACGATTCCTGCACCCGCTTGAATATGAATGATGTCATCTTTGATAACCATCGTGCGTATAGCAATGCACATGTCCATATTCCCGTTAAACCCAAAGTACCCAATGGCACCACCATAGATTCCCCGCCGTTTATTTTCCAGTTCATCAATAATTTCCATTGCCCTGATTTTAGGAGCTCCAGACAAGGTTCCTGCTGGTAAAAAACTCATCAATACTTCAAACATACTCATACCCTCTCGCCGTTTCCCAGAGACTAGGGAAACCAAATGCATCACATGCGAATAATGATGTACTTCCATCAATGCCTCAATCTTTACGGAATCAATTTCAGCAATTCTTCCCATGTCATTGCGTCCAAGATCGACTAACATCATATGTTCTGCCCGCTCTTTTTCATCCTCAAGTAACGCCTTAGCCAACGCAGTATTTTCCTCATCGGTTGCACCTAATTTTCTCGTCCCGGCTATCGGACACGTGCGAATGCAGTCTTTTTTGATGGAGACTAACATTTCTGGCGAGCTCCCCACAATCGCATAGTCACCCATATTAAAGTAATATAAATATGGAGAAGGATTAACCTGTCTCAGCTTGCGATAGAGGTTAAATGTATTCACATGTTGACTTTTCCCGCTTAACCGCTGGGATAAGACGACTTGAAAAATATCCCCTTCATAAATATAGCGCTTTGCTTGATGTACCGCCTTGATATAGGCTTGTTCACTCATATTCGTTGTAAATTCTACCTCTATAGGTGCACATGTCTTACTTAAATTAAGAGGTTCATGCAACTGTGCCTGCATACGATTAAAGCGCTTTTCACTGCGTTTTTGTCCTTCCTCATCATCACTATCGAGACAAATCAGATGTATCTGATGGCGGTAATGGTCATAGGCAATAAGCTCTTTAACAAACAGTAGATGCGCATCGGGTGTACCAATAGTATCTGGATTATTATCGGGAAGCACCTCATAATCACGAATCATATCATATCCTACTGTTCCGACGGCTCCCCCAATAAATGGCAACTGGGTCGTATTACATACTTTAATATCATCCATCATCGTTTTGATATGCTCTAATCCTCGTCCATAGGTGACTTGCGTTATATCCTCTGTTGTTGTTTCAATACGGTCTCGATAAATACGAATCTGCATATATGGATTAGCTGCCATAAATGAATACCGTCCCTTAGGTTGCTCTTTGCTTTCAAGTAAAAAACCAACCTGTGTATGTACATATTTTGAGTAAATAGAAATCGGTGTCTCCGTGTCTCCTGAAAGTTTTCGTTCATACGTTCTTAACTTCATCTTCATCATCGTCATCCTCCTCTTTAACTTAAAAAAAGACATATTCACCCCTTCCTTGGGACGAATATGTCTTCGCTATGCCACCCAAAATGGTACAAAAAAAACACTTCGTTTGAGACGAAATGTTCATAAGCCACTCAAAGTCATTCTGTACGGATGAATCATCAATGCTTCATCGATACTATATCTCTGTAACGGGAGAACCCGGCATCGGATACTGAACTTCACCTAGCATCTCATGGAACCATTCACTAACACTGTATGTACCGTACCTCACACCACCGACGGCTCGCTGAACATCTTAATCTTAGCTACTTTTTCCACTCGTAGATATTGTCTACTATAATTAAAAAAAGTATAGCACAATTCTTTACCACTGTAAAGCGATAATTCTATTTTTTCAAGAACAAAAGAAGCCAAGTCAATAATGACAAGGCTTCCCAGCTTTTATAACACTATTTTCATTCATTAAATGAAGATGGACTCAGATATTTTTTAGGGCTATACGCCATACCTTCTTGGTATTTAATCGTAACATAAAGGACTTCTTGTCCATTGGAAAGCTTTGCATAACATATACCATCATCATCAAATTTTTGGGTAATATCAATTTTTTGATCAAAGTAATCAATCCAAACCGAACCGTCCTCTTCATATCGCACATCCGGATCATTGAGGTGATCTATAATCTCCTCTTGTGTCAATGGGCGTTCACTTCCATCCGCATTAATGGCCACGCCTCCGCCTCCCTGGTTAATCGTTTTGCCTTCACTGTCTACATATTCCATTGCATAGCTTCCGTCAGCTTCAAACTCAATACTGACTTCTGTCTGATCCCCGTCTATCCATAGTTGAAGTGTGCGCTGGATTCCACCCAAATCAGTTGCATAAGCAACGGATGAGCCTCCGACTAAAAGTATACAGGCAACAATACCTGCAATCATTTGATTAAATCTTTGCTTTTTGTTTGTCATTGTTTTTACCTCCAAAGAAAAGTCATCCGAGATATGCACTCCTGAAAACGCCTTCTTATATTTTTCCTTATTCGTCATCTTCCCATACCTCCTTTAATGTGTTTTTTAGCAACTTTCTTCCACGTGACAATCTGACCTTTACATTGCTCTCAGAAATTTTTAAAATACTGGCAATGTCTTTGACAGCGTAATCTTCGTAATAAAACAAATGAATAACAACTCGGTATTTTTCTGGCAGTTTAATGACCGTATCAAACAGTTCAAAAGACTCTGATGATTCAAAAGTCAATGTTTCCATATAGTTTTCCAACGGCTCGATTTTACGTCTAAAAAAAGTTAGGTTCTTATTCTTTGCTTTGTTGATTGCTACCCTGATAAGCCATGCACGTATGTGTTGCTCTGTTTCAAATTCTTTTTTAAATGTTATATACTGAATGAAGGTATCTTGAACAACATCTTCTGCATCCTGAATATTTTTGCAAATGTTAAATGCAATAACATACAAGTTATTCTTATACGTTTCAATCAGTATCTCTACTGGTTGTCTCATGAGCTTACTCCTTTGTTGTTAAAAAGCTTTTCACTAATAATACAAACGAACCCTTTAAAAGGTTACACTTTTTATAAAATAAACATGTTTATTTTTTTCCCAAGTCTAAATAATCCAGTGTTATGGCAAGAACTCTCCACTAACACTGGACTTACATTTCAGCTTATACAATATTTCCTTGAACTAACTAAATAGATTCATGACCTTATTTGTCCATCTTAGGGCTTTAAGATATCCATCGGATAGCAACTCACAATCCATGTTGATCTTCGCTGCCAAGTCCGCCACTTCAACCCATTTTCCTTTTTCATAGGCCATGATTAGTTGACACATTATGGCAAACTTTCCCTCTTTATATACCAATGCATCATAAATATTTTCCGGCAATAACATACCTTCAAGTGCTGATGCCATAGACTGCTCTAAAAGGACATCCAGCATACTAAACAGACACATCATGGCTATTTGATCACTGTATGCATTAAGGCTACTGTGTTGCGCAATATACTCACTAAACTTAGCTCTGATTAATGACAGACGCGTAAGCTCTGCCGGCTTTTCTTGGGAAAACTCTTGTAGCATTAAGACATTGATCCATCGTTCTAATTCCTTAAATCCCATGACCAGCAAAATTTTCTTGATGGAATTATACATGTCATTTTCTTTTTTATGACTCATCACTTTTAGCAAACGATACGCTAAATTTAAGTCGGATACAATAATCGCTGTTATTCTGTCAAACGATGGCTCTTCTTGTTGAAGCTCATGAATAATTTGAGAATACTGAACTTTAGACGATTGCTTGATATTAGAATTTCCTATGATTTTTGGCTTACTAAAAAAAAAGCCTTGGAATAGGTGAAATCCCATTTCTTTAGCCTTTTGAAATTCTTCATTTGTTTCGATTTTCTCTGCTAAGATGATTTTGTGTTGGGATAACGCTTCCTTTACATCGTGTTGAATGGTTTCTAGAGGGGTAACCATAATATCATATTTGATGATATCAGCAATGGGAACAATCGGATAATCAAGATAACTTTTATCAAAATCATCTAATGCGATTTTATAACCTAATTTTTTAAGATCGTGAAGGCGCCTGATAAACGCCTCATCAACCTCTACGGTCTCAAGAACCTCTATAACAAGTGTCTCCGGGTCAATTAATTCCATACCCTCTGACATGATAAAATCATAATCGAAATTGACAAAGGCTTTGGAGGTTCCGACAATTTGTTCTATTCCATTTTCAAACAAACCTCCCACAACAGATGCTGTCGCCGAAATCGATGAAGACTGGTTAAACTGTTGACTATTCACATCTGCCCTAAACAAGAGCTCATAACCATATATCTTCAAGTCTTTATTAAAAATTGGTTGCCTAGCTATAAACATAAAAATACTCCTTGCAATAATAACATATCTATATTGAGAGAAGTATACCACTTATATCAATTGATTGCTAGGGAACAATTGTTGCTTAGCATCGCTTAATATACAAACACACTATCGCGTGAATTGAAAAATCGATGAAATCCAAGTATAATATATCATAGAATAAACATAAAGGTAGGTATCGTATCGATGAAAAAAGTCGGAGTCATTTTTACAGGCGGAACTATATCCATGAAAGTTGATGAACGCCTCTCTGCAGCTATTCCAGCTATGAGTAGCGAAGAAATCATGTCCATGGTTACGAACATTGATCAAATCGCTGAAATTGAAGTTATCCAGTTTGCCCGTATTCCCGGTCCACATATGACGCCGGATTTGATGTTAGCGCTTTCACAGTGTATTCAAACAGCATTATTAAGGGATGATATCTGCGGCATAATCGTCACCCACGGAACAGATACACTCGAAGAAACTGCATATTTTTTGGACCTAAACATTCAAAGTCACAAACCGATTGTCGTCGTTGGTTCTATGCGCAATGCTTCTGAACTTGGTTATGACGGTCCAAGTAATCTATCGGCAGCCATCTGTACAGCTGTAGCGCCCGATTCACAAAACAAAGGTGTCCTTGTTGTCCTTAATAATGAAGTCAATGCTGCTTCTGAAGTAACCAAAACCCATACCATGAGCCTTGACACTTTTAAGTCTCCAACCTTTGGTCCTTTGGGTATTGTTGATAATAATAAAGTTATCTATTATCGAAAAAAAACACCTACACAACATATTCTTAGCGATACCATCGTAAATGATGTAGCGCTTATAAAAACGTGTGCAGGTATGGATGATGGTTATATTCATTACTGTCTCTCAAAAGGCGTGAAAGGGATTGTTCTTGAAGCCATGGGACGTGGTAATATTCCTCCGTCGATGCTTGGTGGTCTAACGTCTGCCTTACAGCAAAAAATTCCTGTGCTCATTGTTTCAAGATGTCCCATGGGACGTGTTCTAGATTCCTATGGCTACGAAGGTGGCGGTAAAATGCTTCGCAATCTTGGTGCGATTTTTGCCGGAGACCTCAATGGACAAAAAGCCCGAATCAAACTGATGCTCATCCTTAGTCAAACCTCAGATTTAGAACGTATTCGCAAACTCTTTGAAGATGAATTTTATGGTTAAATTGTAACCACCGATTCAACCTGCTGAGTGATATCGACAATCTCTTCCATCCCGCTAACTCTACCAACTTTTATAGTATCAGATAATCCATAAAAATCAATACAGGTACCACAGGCAACAAGATCAACGCCTGCATCTTGTAGACCATTAAGCGCATCTAAATACATGGAGCCTTCTGCTAAAAGTTTGACTGCCGAATTATAAAAGATGATGGCATGAGGTTTTTCTTTTCGGATCCACACTTTTTTTAGAAAAGCTCCCATCAGCTTATGCCCTAATTCGTCATCTCCATGTCCCATAAATTCATTGTTCAAGATATACACTGTTTTCATCTTTTTTCATCCTTTCGTATTGTTTTTCTATTTATTTTCTGTAGAATTTTATTATTTTTTGTATTAGTCATTGGTAAAATGGGCATATACCTCTCTCTTATTCATATGCCGTGAAGCTGCAATTTGCTTTATGGCCTCTTTTTTAGATAACCCTTGGTCTAATAATGCTTCCATCTGTTCTTCAAGAGAAATCGATGCATATTCCTCTTGCTCTATGTGCTCACGCTCTTGTTCTGACATGCCTGCAACCACCAACACGTATTCGCCTTTTGGATCTGTCTGGGTATAGTAATCCATGGCTTCACCCAAGGTCATCTTTTTAACCTCTTCATACATTTTGGTCAATTCCCGAACAAGACTTATGGAACGCTTAGCTCCAAACGCATTCACAAAATCTTTTAATGTTGCCTTCAAGCGATGGGGCGCCTCATAAAAAACCAGCGTTCGCGTATCTGTCGCTAGTAAGTCCAATCGGATTTTTCGCTCCTTTTTTTTTGTCGGTAAAAACCCTTCAAAAATCATCCGATTGGTATTTTGCCCAGATAGCACCACTGCATTTGCAAAAGCGACTGGTCCTGGAATAATGGTATAGGGAATCTGGTGTTCTTGACATAATGTAACCAAATAACTACCTGGGTCAGAGATTCCGGGAGTACCTGCATCTGTGACTAATCCTACCGCTTTACCTTCGTTTAAATCCTGAATTATAGATTCTGCTTTTGTATATTGATTATGTTCATGATAAGAAACCAACTTTTTAGAAATATTAAAGTGGTTTAATAATTTTATAGAATGGCGCGTATCTTCCGCCAGAATATAATCAACCGCCTCTAATGTTTTTACTGCACGAAAACTCATATCATCTAAATTTCCAATAGGCGTTGCAATCAAATAAAGCTTTCCTTGAACTATTTCATTCATTGGTAGGCAACTCCTTTCCATAGATTTTATATATCTCCGAACTATATTGATTTTTATCTGAATAAATAATTAATGGTGAATGAACTTTTAACAATGGATTGCCTCCACGTATGGCTTCAATTAAAACCATCGTTGCTTCTTTGTGTGCATAGGAATGCACCATGCGAATCTGTTTTGGCTCTAGCCGATGTTTTTTTAGTGTTGCAAAAATTTCCATTAACCGTTGAGGACGATGCACCATATAAAACCGTCCACCTACACGAAGCAGTTTTGATGCATTATAGATCACATCTTCAAGAGAGCAAAGTACCTCATGACGTGCAATCGCTTTTGCCGAGGATGGATTCATCAACCCTTTACCGGAGTTCATATATGGTGGATTTGATGTTATAACATCAAACGTAGATAAAGGAAACAGCTGGGCCGCTTCCTTTATATCACCATGTAGAATTGTTACTTTATCGGCTTGTCCGTTCATCTGAACACTTCGTCTTGCCATGTCGACAAATTCTTCTTGAATTTCTAATCCCATATACGCCTTTCCCTTGGTTTTAGCTTCAAGAAGAATCGGGATAATCCCAGTTCCTGTTCCCATATCAAGTACAGTTTCTGCTTCTTTTACTTTTGCAAAATCACTCAGCAAAACTGCATCCATTCCAAAACAAAAGCCTTCTTTATTTTGTATGATACGATAATTTTGAATATGTAAATCATCCACACGTTCCGTTTTATTTCGTTCCATAAACTTGCTCCAGCATTAATCTTCTAATTTTTTATCACTCTCATGTGCTTCAAGCTTTTCTAATTTTTTCAACTCTAGATACTCTTCTTTTGGTAAACGGGCATTTTTATTTCCACGCTTTTTCTTAATCTTGAGCTCATCGAGTTTAAACTCAACAATATCGACATTATTATCTGTACGAATAACCGTTTTTACGAGTTGTCGAATAATGTTAACATGCTTTACTTCAGCTTCAACGCCACCTGGTGTAATAACGATATCACCAATGTTTGGCAGTTTTTTATTCAGTTCCACATACGTCTCTTCTTCATATTTGAGGCAACACATCAATCGTCCACAGACTCCAGATATTTTTGTCGGATTAAGCGATAAATTTTGTTCTTTTGCCATTTTAATAGACACTGGATGAAAATCAGATAAGTGGCTAAAGCAACATAACGGGCGTCCACAAATACCAATACTGCCCATCATTTTTGTCTCGTCACGCACACCAATTTGTCTTAATTCAATACGTGTCTTAAATACCGAAGCCAAATCTTTAACCAATTCTCTAAAATCCACACGCCCATCTGCTGTAAAATAGAAAAGTAGCTTATTCTTATCAAAGGTATACTCGCAATCAATAAGCTTCATCTCCAACTTATGCTTTTTGATTTTTTCAAGGCATATCTTTGCTGCTTCTTTTTCTTCTTGTTTATTGATAGATTCTTGAGCATCATCTTCTTCTGTCGCTATTCGCATAACTTTTTTTAACGGATGTACCACTTCTTCATCAGGGACTTCCATAATTCCTTTAACCACTTTACCGTATTCAACCCCTCGGGCTGTCTCAACGATAACGTGTTCATTTTCTTGTATGTTTAATTCATCAGGGTCAAAATAATATATCTTACCCGCTTTTCGAAAGCGAACACCTATGACTTTTATCATGTCATTTCCTCCAAAATCTATTGCATTATTGTTCCATATTGGTTAGCATCACCGTTACTGCTAATGAATAGTTCACATTGAGCCGGAGTTGATTAATCAGTGTGTAACTATTATATACAAGCCGAATCAATCGGTTAGCATTCACCCTTTGACTCAGTCGGATAATTTCTTGTTCAATATCTTTATGGATAATATTATCGATATCTTGGGTCCCATGATAGTACAAAATATCTCTGCTCAAACTAATCAATATATCAATATTTTCTAAAATATCCGCTTTGATCTCTTCAAAGAGTTGCACAACCTCTATTATATCATAATCTTTCCCATTTATAAATATTTCTAAACACTTGAGCATATTTTGTCGTTGGGTTGTAAAGTTTTCTGATTCTTTTAAGATTAATGCTTTTCCAAGATTTCCTCTTGAAAAAGACCCATATACTCTAGCTTGAGTATAGTTCATACCATATTGTGTCGATAAATATTCTTCAATTTGCTTGGTACTAATTGGTTTTAAAGACATCTTCACTGAACGGGATAGAATGGTTTGTAAAAATTTATGGCTATTGGAAGATACCAAGAAAAACAACCCGTATTCTGGCGGTTCTTCGATAGTTTTTAATATACTATTTTGAGCTTGAACCGTCATAAGTTCTGCCTGCTCAATAATATAAATCTTATACTTACTTTGATATGGGCGTACTTTAATATCTTTAACAACTTGCTCACGTATATCTGTAACACCATATCCTGTTTTTTTTGTTGGGCGTACATAAGCGATATCCGGATGATTTCCCGATTCAATTTGCAGACAAGATGCGCAGACATTACATGGTCTACTTTCTTGTGGATTTTCACATTGAAGCAACTTGGAGAATGCCTTAACCAGTGTTTTTTTGCCCATGCCATCTTCACCTTCTACAATATAAGCATGAGACACTTTCCCAGTTAAAAAAGCATTCTCCATATGTTTTATTATATTCTCATGTCCAACAATTTCATCAAATGAATACATTTATTCTACCTCTATATAACCATGTCAAGTAGCAATCCTCTAATTTCATCGACTTTTCCTAAGATGTTCAAATGATTTTTTTCATCTTTAATAAGTTCTTGTGCCAATTCATCTAGATTCTTATCTACAAGTTTTACGATACCATAGACACGGTGTCGTCCTCTGCGGTCCAAAAAATTCTCGCGCGAAAATTGATGTGAATGTGTAACCACTTCATTGATAAACTCTTTAATAGTTTCGCGATATTTACGCATATCACGCACATCCATATGCTTGGAAATCTTATTTCCTTGTTCGGTAATCGATTCAATCATACTATTGAGCTTTGATTGCAATTGTGCTTCATCCACTTTACTCAAAAGCGTAAATTTAAAATCACTTTTTGGCGCATCATTATTTTTTGATGCACTCTCAATATTTTGTACATTTTGAACCGAGTTTACTTTCACATCCATAAGATTTCCTCCAAATAAAAACCGACTAAACTTTTAAGTATTGATCCACATCCAGCACAAAAATCGTTGCTCCACCGACGGTAATTTCAACAGGATATGCCAACATATTATCCGGCACATTCGACACTGGTGGGTTAACAAGGGACATTTTTTTACTGGTTTTACATATCTCTTTGATAAGTTCAACGACTTTATCAACTTTATCTTTTTCAACTCCAACAAAAAGGGTTGTATTTCCTGTCTTTAAGAGACCACCTGTGCTTGCCAATTTTGTTGCCATAAACCCCTCTTTTGTTAATGCTTCCATTAAACGATGGGAATCTTCATCATGAATCACTGCCATTACCATTTTCATACTATTCACTCCTCGTCATTATATTTATCGGTTATTATTCCTTTTTCTTTAAGTCCCAAAAGTATACATTGGTGAACTTCTTCAATCGACTGGCTTGCATCAATATCAATCATACGCTCTTGATTAGCTTTTGCCAATTGTTTATATCCATCACGTACTTTTTGGTGAAACTGCTCTTTTTCCCCTTCAAGGCGATCTAGCTCTTGCTGATTCTTCTTGCGCTCCATCCCTTGTCGGTGCTCTAAGTCTAAGAAAAATGTAATATCTGGCTGTAACCCTTTGGTTGCATATTGATTAATCGTCGCAACCATTTCTTCACCTAATTCGCGTGCCATTCCTTGATAGACAATAGATGAGTCCACAAAACGATCACATATAACAATGTCCCCTTGTTCTACTGCCGGTAAAATATATTCTGCAACATGTTGGGCTCTAGCCGCAGCATAGAGTAATGCCTCTGTCACATAATCCATCTCTTGATAATTTACATTGAGTATAATCTCTCGTATTGCTTCACTAATTCTTGTTCCTCCAGGTTCACGCGTGATACGCACGTGCTTTCCTTTTGTTTCAAAATACTCTTTTAATCGATTGATCTGTGTTGTCTTTCCCGAGCCGTCCATGCCCTCAATTGTAATAAATATGCCTTTCATATATACCTCGCAACGTGTTATTTTAGAACCTGTATTTCTCCTTTTATTATACCATAAATCTCCTTGTCATGCTTCTCTAAACCTATAAGATAATCAATAATCTCCTGAGTTATTGCTTCTCCAGGAAGTATCAAGGGAATCCCTGGTGGATATGGTATAATCATATTTCGAGAAGTATATCCTTGTGCATCCTTTAGTGCAATCCACATCCATTCAAGGCTTTGTTTAGCTTGATGCATGAGCATCATTTGCTGGGGTAATTGAGTTCCTATCGCCTGATTTTTAATGATATCATCCTGCATTGTCTTATGGTCAATCCCGCCAAGACATGCTTTTATCCCGTCTACAAGCTCAAGAATATCTTCTAATGTATCTGCCAATGAAGTGATTGCAACAATATGTTTTTCACCTGCCATCTCTACCTGAATCTGATGCTTGTTACGAAGTGCCTCGCTTAACCAATAACCACTAACTCCATTTTGCTGTATAACAAAAGTAAGCCGTGTAGGATCATCGCTCATCCAATATCCTCCTTGGATTGGATGTGTTTTTAATAACAATTGTAATGCATCAATCCATTGATCATACGCATAACGATGGTTATCCATATAGTCTATTCCTTGTTCAATGGAACTCATCAAAAGATATGATGGTGATGACGACTGATAAATCGCTAGATATTCTTTAAGAATTTCTCTTTCTTCATCTGAGAGTTTCTGTGTATGTAGTATCGCCGTTTGTGTAAGGCAAGGTAACGTTTTATGTGTGCTTTGAATAACATAGTCCGCCCCCTGTTCAATCGCTGATTTAGGTAATTTGTCGCTAAAAGTAAAATGCGCGCCATGAGCTTCATCCACAACTAATGTTGCGCCATACGCATGCACGATATCACTAATGGCTTGAATATCTGAAGTCATACCTTCATAGGTTGGTGATGTAATAACAACTGTATGGATATCTGGATGTTCCAAAAGCATTTTTTCAATGGATTTTGGGCTAACTTCTCCATAAAACCCTTCATCTGCATAATATGAAGGGTAAATATAGTGCGCTTTTATTTGATGAAGATATATACTATTGTACACCGATTTATGACAATTTCTAGACACCAAAACAGAACCTTGTTGACGAGCGCGTGTTGCCATCGTCGCCAAGATTCCTGCTGTACTTCCATTGATTAATAAATACGTTTGATCGGATCGATATATGGTCGCGATCCGATCTTGTAACTCTTTGATAATCCCAGTAGGGTGATGCAAATCATCTGTCCATGGAACTTCAGTAACATCCAAGGCATAGACATCCTCTAATGTCTGAAGCTTTCCATTTTTATGTCCAGGCATATGAAAAGACTTTATTTCATGGGTATATTTTTTTAATTCCTCGTACATGATGGACCTCTTTATAAAGGTTGACCTGTTTTGATGTGAATTTTTTTCTGAACTTTTATGGCTACCTCATCAAATATTCTCATCATCTCTTCAGACAAACGATTCTTTTGTGTAACTGCTCCATTAATTGGTAACTCCGCTAAAAGTTCAACTTCTTGATCTTCTAAGAACGCTTCAATATCATCGCTTTCAAATACTCGAATTTTATCATCGCAATGCGGGCATGTCATATAGCTCATATTTTCTATAACGCCAAGTACCTCTACATTTAATCGCTTGGTCATTGCAATGGCCTTTGAGACAATCATAGATACCATATCTTGAGGTACACTTACCATGACAATACCATCGAGTGGAAAGCTTTGCATGATTGTCAATGCAATGTCTCCTGTCCCAGGTGGCATATCAATGATAAGATAATCGAGTTCTCCCCATATAACATCTTGATAAAATTGTTTGATTGTATTGGTGATAATTGGACCTCTCCATATGACAGGCTTCTTTTCTTCATCCAACAAAAAATTCAACGACATCGCTTTAAGATTTGTCTCAATCTCAACAGCTTCTAAACCATGAGGATACATTAACGCCTTTTTATCTTCTGCATTAAAAATTCTTGGAATACTTGGACCAGTAATATCTGCATCCAAAACTCCCACTTTATATCCTTGTCGATGTAAAGATAGTGCAAGGTTAGCAGCAACTGTCGACTTACCAACACCGCCTTTTCCACTAAGTACACCGATAATATGTTTAAACTGATTATTGGAGTTTGTTCCTATTACTTGACATTCCGACTTATTTTCTACATTACAACTTTCTTTTGATGAACATGAATCACAATTTGAAGCCATATGAACCTCCTTATGTTTTATGTGGCATATGCCAACTATAATAATCCTATTAATATAATCTGTCAAGTCTATTATACTAGATATGTCAAGTTCTTCTGATTCATATCTGATAATGTCTTAAGTAACCACATTTGATTATGTCCCAAATGGAAA
>ASRQ01000006.1_pt1 | contig 137633 bp, 110 predicted proteins | sample 693318 | NCBI WGS metagenome assembly ASRQ01 (sample SAMN02169246, study PRJNA158439) | bioreactor metagenome | isolation source: day 168 sample from continuous culture bioreactor inoculated with sediment... | place: Germany: Bremen | reverse complement strand
ACAATTGACCGAAGCAAAATAAGTATTAGGAAAAGTGACAACAACCTTGACATCTACCGTACAGAAGAATTGCATAATTTGATAGAGCAATTAGATAGTGAAGACAAGTACAAAGCTATTGCCTTTGATGACATAAATCCTGTGTTGATAAAGGCTATGTCTGATGACGAGAGATACATGCAGATTTTACATGTGATATTTAAAGATTATTTCATGAAGAGTGGTAAATATTATATGGTAATTGATAAAGTAGCTTTTAAACTATCATATGGCAATAATGAAATTAAAAAACATCTTGCTAAAATATATAATAAGCCTTTAGGATACGATGAAACAATGAGAATGTTACAAGAATCTTTTTTAAAGATATTTACCTCACAGAAATTTGATTACATTGTTCTCGAGGAAATAGGAAATGCTATGACTGATATAGTTAATAAAATGTTTATCACAATATAGTTTTTAAAAGGGCAGATACAATCGTCTGCCCTTTTAATATTGTTGAAGAGTATGGATTCAAAGCATGATTTGATACTTTGAAAATATAAAGGAGAAAAACAAAATGAAATTTCTTTAAAACAGAAGCATTCTAGGGATAGTTTGTATTGTGCTATCTCTTTTCATTTGTTCTGATACAATAAAGTTGTTAAACCCTCGGTATTACAATTTTGTTTCACTAGAATAGTAACCCAAAGCATGAGTAGAGCTAGATGTCCTTATGATAATATTCCTATGGAAAGTTTTTGCGGAACATTTAAAGGTGAATTTATTTGGAAGTACTAGTTTGAAACGGAAGAGATATTGAATAAAAAAACAAATGATTATGTATTTGGATATTACAATCATATAAGACCACGTTCATCAAATGGAGAACTTACACCATTTGAAAAGAGGCATCAATAATTTAATAACTTTTCAGGCTTAGTGTAACACAAAAGCTTGACCATCTAAGTAAAACAACTTGCTGAAAAAACATATGAGAAGTTTAATCAAAAGCGTTTAAATATATCCGCAAAGGAAGTGACGTCATAAAGCGGTAGAAATTATAAAATCTAAATATATTTTGTTTTTTCTATTGCTTTTTGATAGAGGTACAGTTAAACTAGATGTATATAGTTTCTCCTTTGCATATGATTGTTGAGGTAAGTTCATTCTATCAAAGTCGAAACTCTTTTCTATTGCTTTTCTTTGAGAATTCAGTGAAATGCAAATGTAAGTAAAAACATTGTAACGATGCGCCATTAGGCGCAATTAAGAACAGCTCGATGAATAATTCGGGTTAATTAAAATGAATAAGTGTAAAGAAGGAGAGTATTAAAAATGAAAAAAAGAGTATTTCTAATTGTAATGGTGTTTAGTCTGATGACTTTTTTATCAGGTTGCGCAAAAGTGAGTGATGCGCCAGCAAATGATACAGCTTCTACTTCAGATGAAGTAAGTGGTTCAGCTGATGTAGAAAGTGAAAATGTAGAAAGTGAAAATACAGAAAATGAAACAGAAACAACGCAAGTTGAAGCAATAGAGATGAGTGCAATCGATTTTGAAGAGTTACTTACAAAGCTACCATTAGTAGTTGTTTCGACAAATTATGTAGTTCAAGATGATGAATATAAATCACTTTATCCGGACCTATTAGAAACAGTTATACTAAATAATACAGATCAAGATATTAAAGATGCTGTTATTGCTATAGTTGCTTGGGATGAAAATAATTTGCCGGTGAAAATAAAAGGAAATATTGACTTTGCTGATGGTACATATATAAAAGAAGTTAATTATAGTGATATTAATCTTGCAGCAGGTTCCAATTTTGGCGAAGGCTACGGATTTGCAGTAGCAGAAAGCATTAAAATTTCAACTTTTAAAGTAGTCCCAGTAAGTTTTACAACATTTGATGGCGATTCATGGATGAATCCATATTATGATGAATGGACAGCACTCTTTGAAGGTGAAAAACTCGTTGAAGATATGAAGGTTGAAGTAATTATTGACGAATCACAGCATGTATTTGAGAAATCTGACGCAGAAGAATCTCAAGAGAGTACAAATGACGAGGCTTCAGAAGCAGAGCTACTTGGACAGTTAGAGCAACAAGAGTTAAAAGTTACTGAAACGAAATATACAATCCAAGATGAAAATTATAAAAGCCTGTACCCAGACCTTTTACAAGCAGTGCTTAAAAATGATACAGAGTTTGACATTAAGAATGCTGTAATAGCCTTTGTTGCTTGGGATGAAAATAAATTGCCGGTGAAAATAAAAGGAAATATGGATTTTTCTGATGGGTCTTATGTTAAGCTTGTAAATTATAGTGATATTAATTTAGTTCCAGGAAATACTTATGGAAGTGAGTCGGGTTTTGAGTTGGATGAACATCATACAATTGAAACTTTTAAAGCAATTGTTGTCTCCTATGAGACATTTGATGGAACAACGTGGGATAATCCTTTGTTTGATGACTGGAAAAAACTATATGAGGGCAAAAAGATAGGTTGATTTAAACTATGTAGTGATTCATGAATCAGAGTCCTGAATATGGAGGATTTATATGGCTGATTTTAAATACGAAGTAACAGAAAAACATGGAGTTCTATCACAAACATCAAAAGGATGGACAAAAGAATTTCGAAGTATCAGTTGGAATGAACGTGAATCTAAATATGATATTCGGGAGTGGTCTCCAGAGGGAGATAAGATGGGTAAAGGTGTAACGCTTTCGAAAGAAGAAGTTATTGCACTAAAAGATATACTGAATAATATTGAATTATAGTAAAAAGCGATAGGAAATCCTATCGCTTTTTACATGGATTTTTTTTACATATTTATCTAGAATTAGTTTGGCGAATGTAGTCCAAGCCGATTGCCTTCTGAATCAATAAATATTGCAAAATATCCACTTTCGTCAGCGTGAAGAGTCTTCGGAGTTAAGATTTTGCCATCTTTTTTTTCAATCTTATCTAGAATGATTTGAAGGTCATCTCCGCCATCAAGATAGATGGTGACACCGTTTGACGAAGGAATATATCCCTCTCCTTGCATGATAACGCCAAACGACATCTGCCCTTGAGTTGGGAAGAGTCCCATTTGCATTTGGGGGATGTCGATTTTTTCGATTTTAATATCTAAAATGGATTGATAAAAATCAATAGCGCGTGATAGGTCGAGTGCAGGAATCTCAAAAATTGGAACAAAGCTATTCATAGTAATTCTCCTCCTTTTTGTGGTGATACAATCATAGTATATACAAGTCATGTAATAAAAAATTGTAAAAATGCGACATCTATATGTTATTTGTAGAAAAGGGAAGAAAGAGCCATATGTTCATTTCCTAAAAACTCTTTTGGGCTAATGCCTGTAAACTCTTTGAAGTCTTTGATAAAGTGTGATTGGTCATAGTATTCGCTTTTATATGCAATACTCGTTAGGCTTTGTGCATCCGCATTAAGTAATAGTTTTAAAGCGGATTGTAGCCGAATGACTTTGGCTAATTGTTTTGGGCTGATTCCTATTTGTTCTAAAAACTTTCTTTCGAGTTGTCTTTGTTTGTATAAATCTTGTTGTAGAATTTTATTGATTTTTGCATTTCCTTTGGTGGATAAAAGTGTATCAATGGTATTTTTTACAATAGAGTGAATGGTTACTTCGTCGTTTAATTTATCAAAAAGAAATTTTTCAATAATTGCTATTCTTTCTTTTGTGCTATGTGCATGTATGATGTTTTGTTCAAGTTCCTTGGCAATGAATTCTTCAAATACATGATGCAAAGGTGTTTCTTTGTTTGCTAAATGTTGTAAAGGCTCTGAAATAAAATTTGCAAAACCATAGGGATAAAAACTTACTGAAAAGGTATCAACGTATCCTACTGGCTGAATATAAAAAGGATTAATGGTTTGTCCAAGCACCATGGCTCGAGGCTGTAGAATATAATCATGTTCTGAAGTATATCTCTTAATATCCTCGCCCAAGATAAAAGCCATCTCAATGCAGCCATCGGGAATGATACGCTGCTTTTTTGCGTTATCTTCCCTTGGTACTTCTAAAGTCCAATATATATTTACCAAGGATTCTAAATCTGGATGTGGTTTAAACGTTTGATAGTTCATTCAGGGCTCCTTTGACTAAAAAGCAAATGATTACTACATAATAGTTATTATATAAGAGAAATTTTACCATATACCCCTGTTTCTGACAAATAGCATTCTCTTTAAATAGAATAATTGACAAAGGAAATGTTATCATGTGAGAATAAAATGTATAGAGATGAAAGCTAATCAATTTTGAATGCTATAAAAAAAACCTAGATTCTATGAATGAATCTAGGTTTTTTGAGGGTGCTAAGTTGTTTCACGGATGACTAATTCATAGTCACAATACGTTTTACGATGCTTTGGTTTTTTTCCCTTAAGAATATCAATAAAAAGTAGCATTCCCTTTTCACCTAATTCATTCATCCTCTGATCAACCGTTGTAAGCGAGGGTGAGGTTAAACCGGATACAGGGGTGTTGGAATAGCCAACAACAGCAACTTGAGAAGGTACACTGATATTCATAGCTTTTAACTCTCTAAGTGCGCCTAGAGCAATCATATCTGAACAGCAAAAGATGGCAAAACGCTCTTTATTATACTTGTTAATGAGCTCATTAACAGCGGGTTTACCGGCTGTATAACTATAGTAAGTGCCAATAAACTGTTCATCTTCATATGGTAAGTGATTGTCGCTAAGACAATCCTTTAGTGCATCTAGTTTTTTTAGAGTCGTGGCCCAGGCAGGGTCTCCTAACAGAAAGATGCGTTCATATCCTCTATCAATGAGATGTTGACATGCATCATAAGTCGCTTTTTTTTCATCGACAAGTATAGAATACATTTTGTCGCCGCCACGAATATAGCTATTAATTAATACGACAGGAAAATCGTGGCTGATTTTTAGAAGAAATTCTCGGTTAGGGTCATCTGTTGGTCGACTCCCGATGATGATTAAACCTTCAATTTGTTTTTCAAGTAAAAGGGTTAACTCCTTACGTTCAGTTTCTGGATTATTGCTGGTAGAGCATAGGACAAGGTTATATTCATGTTCTCTTGCAATAGTGTCAAGACCCTTGATTACTTCAGCAAAAAACGGGTTGGCAATATCACTGACAACAACGCCAATCGTTTTTAGTCCAATATTATTTAAAGCTCTTGCATATACATTTGGTTTGTAATTTTTTTCCTTCATTACTTTTAGAATCTTTTGCTTAGTAGATTCTTTTACTGGACCACTTTTGTTAAGTACCCTAGACACTGTAGATACAGACACGTCAGCATCTTTGGCCAAGTCATAAATTGTATAACTCATCGTATCACCAACTTCTTTAAAAGTTACCAAGACGAGTTTTATTAGGGTGTAAATAGCCCCTCATCTGGTTGCATAATATTATATAGTATTTTTGACGACTTGTGAAGTGGGGACTGACAACAAAACTCGCATATAAATCTTTGATAATGGAACTAGTGCCATTATTTTCAAAAAAACTATTTACAAAACTGACATGTTCGTATATAATTGGTTTTGTTAAATAAATTAATTGGTAGTTATACCTAAAAGAATAGTGTGAAAAAAAGAAAATATTATTTTTTTTTGACAAAAATGGTACTAGTGCCATTTTTTAAAAAACTATTCATGGTACCAGTACCATAAAAAACAGGAGGAAGAACAATGAAAAAAGTTCTAGCACTAATTTTAGTATTAACAATGGCAATGTCACTTGTAGGATGTGGTAGTGACACAGAAACAGAAACAAAAACTGAAACAACGACTGACGGGGGAAGTTCAGAAGTTGAAGCACAAACATTAAAATTAGCTCATAACTTAAATGAAGAGCACACAGTTCACTTGGCACTTGTTGATTTTGCGAACAGAGTTGAAGAAAAGTCAAACGGTTCAGTAAAAGTTGATATTTTTCCAAATGGACAATTGGGTTCAGAATCAGAAGTTCTTGAGCAATTACAAGCTGGAGCAGTTAGTATGACAAAAGTATCAGCGGCTGCATTAACAAGTTATGATAATGGTTATAATGCATTTACACTTCCATATGTATTTGTAAATGAAGAACACTACTTTGAATGTATGAATTCATCTGCAGTTGAAGACTTGTATGCAAATACAAAAGACAATGGTTTCATGGGACTTACATTCTACAACTCAGGTGCAAGATCATTCTATACAGTGGACAAACCAATCCTTCACCCAGATGATTTAGCGGGTGTTAAAATACGTGTTATGGGATTCCAATCTCAAACAGACATGGTTGAAGCTCTAGGTGGAACACCAGTAGGATTAGCATATGGTGAAGTGTATACATCAATCCAATCAGGCGTAATCGATGGTGCTGAAAGTAATGAAACAGCTCTTACAAACGGTAAGCATGGTGAAGTAGCCAAAGTATTCTCTTATGACGAACATACACGTATTCCTGATATTTTAGTTATTTCTTCTAAAATCTGGGATGGACTAAGCGAAGAACAACAAACTGCTGTTAAAGAAGCGGCTAAGGAATCAACAGATTACCATAAAGGTATATGGGCAACTGCTATTGATGAAGCAATTGAAGATGCAAAAACAAACATGGGTGTTGAATTTGTAGAAGTGGACAAAGCGCCATTCCGTGAAGCGGTTCAACCAATGTTAGACAAATATACTTCAGAAATGCCAGAAGTTAAAGCACTTCTTGATGAATTCAAAGGTTTAGAATAATTTTCATGAAAATCCTGGGTTATTCATAAGTTGATTAACAAAGAATAACCCGGGAAATATATCGTATTGATAGTAGAGCCGATTTAATCGGCTCAATTTACACAAATAATATACTAAAAAGTTTTTTTGGAGGTTAAGAAAATGCTATATCCGAAACAATCCCAGACGAGGGAAGTCATGAGTTTAAACGGCTTATGGAATTTTAAGATAGATAAAGATAATATTGGTAAAAATGAAAAATGGTATCAAAAAAAGCTGGAAGAAGCAGATCTCATGGCTGTCCCTGCTAGCTATAATGACATTACTGTGAATAAGGATGTTAAGTATCATGTAGGCGATGTATGGTATGAAAAATACACCTATATTCCAAAGAGTTGGGCAGATAAAAAAGTTATGTTTCGGGTTGGTAGTGCGTCACATAATTCTATTGTATACATTAATGGAGAAGAAGTTACTAGATACATCGGAGGTTTTCTCCCGTATGAAGCAGACATAACTGATTATGTACAATGGGATCAAAAAAACCACATCGTGGTTTGTGTTAATAATGAACTTACATGGCAGTCGTTTCCACCTGGTGAGACGAAGCTGATTGAAGATGAGTATGGCAACACCTATAAAAAAATTACACAACAGCATGACTTTTTCAATTATGCAGGTATTCATCGTCCGGTTTATTTATATACGCGACCTAAAAATTATATTGAAGATATCACGGTAAAAACAGATGTTCAAGAACACGCAGGAATTATTGCATACGATGTTAAAACGATAAATAATACAGATGTATCTATGCAAGTAGAAGTAAAAATATATGATGAAGATAATAATCAAGTGGCGACAATGGTTGGTGCATCTGGAAGTATTAAAATAGATAGCCCGAACTTATGGCAACCAGGTAAAGCTTATCTATACCGTATGGAAGTTGAATTAACGGATGCTTCAGATAGAGATAATACTTTAATTGATCAATATGATTTAGAAATTGGAATCCGAAAAGTTGAGATTAAAGACGGACAATTCTTAGTTAATGACAAGCCGGTTTATTTCCAAGGATTTGGAAAACATGAAGATATGGATATTAAAGGCAAGGGACTTGACCACGCGATGAACTTAAGAGACTTTGAGTTGATGGACTGGATTGGTGCAAACTCCTTTAGAACATCACATTATCCTTATGCAGAAGAAGTGTTAGATCTTGCAGATAGACATGGGATTCTTGTTATTGGTGAAGTGCCAGCAGTTGGAATGTTAGGTCAGTCAGTGCCGGCAGTTGGAGAGCTTGATGGAGTTTTTCGTGAAGATAAAATCAATGATGCGACATTAAAAGAACATATCAGACTGACAAAAGAGATGATTGCAAGAGATAAAAATCACCCATCAGTTGTTATGTGGTCACTTGCTAATGAAGCTTCTACTATGGAAGAAAAGGCAGAGCCATATTTTAAAACGCTTGTTGAAGCGACAAGAAAAATGGATGACAGACCATTATTAAATGTTAACCTCATGCTGATTGAACCAGGTAAATGTAATGTATCAAAATACTTTGATGTTATTGGATTAAACCTTTATTTTGGATGGTATTCTGAACGAGGTAATATAGAAGCCGGAAGCAAGCGATTAAAAGTGTGGTTAGAGCAGTGGTATGAAGCAGAAGGCAAACCTATGATTGTAACAGAGTATGGCGTAGATACGATTCCTGGACTTCATAAACTTCCAAGCATTATGTTTACTGAAGAATACCAAGTTGAATTCTTGGATTCCTATCACAAGATATTTGATGAACTTCCTTGTGTCATTGGAGAGCATGTGTGGAACTTTGCTGACTTTATGACAGGAGAAGATATTGTACGAATAGATGGTAATAAAAAAGGTGTCTTCACAAGACAAAGACAGCCAAAAATGATTGCTCATGAATTAAGAAAGCGTTGGAAATTCGAAAGGAGATAATTATGAAAGCATTACGTAAAATCATGGATAAAATCTTATCCTATTCATTATCCATTCTTTTCGTTGTAATGACAGGATTGGTTTTATGGCAGGTATTTACACGATACATTCTGGGAGATCCAAGTATTTTCACAGAAGAATTAGTAAGAATTATCCTTCTTTGGACATCTTTTGTTGGAGCAGCGTATGCATTTGGAAAAAGAGAGCATATGGCACTTGTGTTTTTGAAAAACGGAGCCAAGGGATCGTTGCATGTATTTATAGCAGTGGCTATTGATGTCATCATTATTATTTTTACAGCGGTTATTCTTGTCTATGGAGGATATATTGCCACAAAAAATGTTATCGATATTAAAACTCCGATTCTGGATATTTCCAAAGGCTGGATGTATTCCCCATTTTTTGTAGCAGGTATCATTACACTAATATATCAAGTCATGAACATTGTTGAGGATTTTAAGATTAACAAAACTGCAGAATAGACAATGATAGATATATTAACACCACAATTTATATTTTCTTCAGGAAGGAGCTTATCATGGCTTTAAAAGCTGCACTTATATTATTCTTTGTATTTATTATGCTGTTAATATTTGGTGTGCCGATTTCTGTAAGTATCGGTATTTCATCTATCGTAACGGCGTTAGTTGTAACACCTTTTGAGGTGGCAATATTTACTATGCCACAGAAAATGATTAACGGAATTAACAGTTTCTCATTGCTTGCTGTACCACTTTTTGTATTGTCAGGTAACATTATGAACAACGGGGGAATCGCCCGTAGATTGGTTGATTTTGCCAAAGTTGTTGGTGGAAGAATGCCAGGTTCCTTAGCGCACACTAACGTTATGGGAAATATGCTTTTTGGTTCCTTGTCAGGATCAGCGGTTGCTTCATGTGCTGCCATTGGCGGTACTATGGCTCCACTTGAAAAAGAAGAAGGATATGAGCCTTCATTTTCAGCAGCGGTTAACATTGCATCTTGTGCAACAGGGATGCTTATCCCACCAAGTGGTGTTCTTATCCTATATTCATTGGTTGCAGGTGGTGTATCCATCTCAGCACTTTTTATCGCAGGATATATCCCCGGAATTCTTATGGGACTTGCTGTTATGGTGGTGGCTTATCGTTATGCGAAGAAAAATAATTATCCAACATCAGAAAAAATTACCTTTAAAGAAGGTCTAATGACATTCCTTCGTGCGTTACCAAGTTTGATGTTAATTATTATTGTAATCGGCGGTATCGTACTTGGAGCTTTTACAGCGACAGAAGGTGCAGCAGTTGCGGTTCTTTATACGTTTGTATTATCACTGATTTATAAGACATTAACTTTTGACAAACTAAAAGAAATCGTTCTTAAAACAGCGGTAACAACAGGTGTAATCATGTTTCTTGTTGCATCATCCTCAGCGATGTCATGGGTGATGGCATATACAAAAATACCACAAGCTATTTCTAATGGTATTCTTAGCTTGACAGATAATAAAATTCTCATTCTATTAATCATGAACATTATCCTATTGATTGTAGGAACATTTATGGATTTAACTCCAGCTGTACTTATTTTCACACCAATCTTTTTACCAATCGCTACACAGTTAGGTTTGCACCCGGTTCATTTTGGTATCGTACTTGTATTTAACCTTTGTATTGGTATCATGACCCCACCGGTTGGTAGTGTATTGTTTGTAGGATGTTCTATTGGTGATGTAACCATAGAAGAAGTTATTAAGCCACTATTGCCTTTCTTTGGTGCATTGGTTGCAGTACTTTTGCTTCTAACATATGTACCTGAAATTAGCTTAATATTACCTAGATTATTTGGATTAATATAGGGGAGATGTATTATGATTTTATCAGCATATAATTTTCGACGCCTTAAAAAGGATGCACACAGTGTATCCTTTGGGCTTGAAAACAGTAAGGAAATCTTTAAAGTTTTTGTATTAGATGAGAACATCATTCGTGTTGTGAATTACAAAGACAAGCCAGTTCTTGATAAAACCTGGATGATTGCTCCTGGAATGGAAGATATACCCCTTGAAGGTCGAGAGAGAATGGACATCAGTCCTTTTTCTTGTCCTGATTTTGAAGTTGTCGAAGAAGAGACCAGGGTAATCATCGAAACTACGTGTATAAAACTTGTGATTCATCTGGATGGGATGAAAATGGAATGGTTTGCCAAAAAAGAGGGAAAAGAAGAACTTTTTCTTCAAGATCGAAAAACACAAGCCTATAACTTAGATGGAGCCTTTGGACGGGGAGTATATCACTATATTCAAAGAACAAAAAATGAGTCCTACTATGGATTAGGGGAACGTGCAGGACATGTAGATAAGTATGGAAGTCGCTTTAAGATGGAAAATGTTGACCCGATGGGATATGATGCTGAATTTACAGACCCTCTCTATAAGCATGTACCGTTTTATATTACAAGAAATCATGAAAAAAAGATTGCATATGGACTTTTTTATGACAACTTGGCAACATCCCATTTTGATATGGGGAAAGAGTTAGATAACTATCATGGCGCCTATAGATATTATTTTGCCGAAGCAGGGGATTTGGATTACTATGTTATCCTTGGTCCTGAAGTGGAAAAAGTGACCAAAACATTTTCTTGGATGACAGGAAAAACTATCTTCCCACCCAAGTGGAGTCTAGGTTATTCAGGCTCTACTATGCACTATACTGACGCGCCTAACGCTCAAGAACAACTTCAGCAGTTTGTAGAAGACTGTAAGACATATGACATACCTTGTCAGTCCTTTCAGCTATCCTCAGGCTATACATCTATTGGCGACAAGCGTTATGTCTTTAACTGGAATACAGACAAAATACCGGATGCAAAAAAAATGAGCAAAGGTTTCCATGACGCAGGGCTTAGCCTTTGTGCAAATATTAAACCGGCACTGCTTATTGATCATCCGATGTATAAAGACCTTGAGCAACGAGGGTTATTTATAAAAGATGCAACAGGTCAAAAGACAGAGACGGCGATGTTCTGGGACGAGATCGGAGCATATGTAGACTTTACGAACCCGGAAGCTTTTCAATGGTGGAAAGATCAAGTGACACAGCAACTTCTAAAAAAAGGTATCGACTCCACCTGGAATGATAACAATGAGTATGAGATATGGGATGGACAAGCCAAAACCTTTGGATTTGGACAAGAGTTACCAGTAGAATTAATTAAACCGTTATTTTCCCTTCTTATGATGAAAGCATCCTTTGAAGCTCAGACGGAATTTAATGGAGATATACGACCTTATCTTATATCGCGTTCCGGTTGCCCGGGGATGCAGCGCTATGTTCAAACCTGGTCTGGTGACAACAGAACAGATTATAAGACGATTCGCTTTAATTCGAAAATGGGAATTGGACTAAGCCTTAGCGGAATCTATAATATCGGTCATGATGTTGGTGGATTTGCAGGTGATGCGCCAGAGCCGGAATTGTTTATACGATGGATTCAAAATGGTATTTTTCATCCAAGATTTACCATTCATTCATGGAATGATGATGCCACGGTTAATGAACCATGGATGTATAAAGAATACCTAGAGCCAATCAGAGACTTAATGATCTTTCGAATGCAGCTAGTACCTTACTTGTATGATCTTCTCTATAAGGCGCACGCCAACTATGAGCCTATCATCCGACCTACTTTCTTAAATTATGAAACGGATGAAAAAACATTTGAAGAAAATGATGAGTTCATGGTCGGCAAGGATATTTTAGTGGCTTCAGTATTTAATAAAGGGCAAACAACGCGTAAGCTTTATTTACCTAAAGACGCTAATGGCTGGTATGAGTATTACAGTGGGAAGTGGTATGCAGGTGGTCAGGAGATTGAAGTGGAGGCGCCGTTGGAGAAAGCAGTATTTTTCCTACGGGCAGGTAGCATACTACCGTTAAACACGGCAGTTCAAGGCTTTGAAACCAAAGAAAAAGAAGCGAGAACGTATCGGATTTTTCCTCTTCAGGAAGATGGTGAGTTTGAGGTAAGCTTCTATGAAGATGATGGAAAAACGATGGATTATAAAAACGGGGTTCATGCATTGGTTACGTTAAAAGTAATCTGCACCAAAGACACGGTCACAGTAACGCGACGTGTTGAAGGATCCTATGAATTACCCTATAAAGAAGTTGCATACGAACTTGGGACAAAAGATAAGAGAATACTTGTGATTAATTAAAAAATATAAAGCCCCTAAACATATGTTGAAGATACAATGTTTAGGGGCTTTGTTTAATCTAAAGTATAGGCAGCAGAAGTGGCTTCGGAGGTATCACCCAAAAAGTTAAGGATAAAGTAAAGTGCTACGATTCCAAGAATCAATGAGATAAATGGGTTAAATCCTAGCCCTGCCGGGATAAAGCCAAAGATTAGCGCAATAGCGGCAACCGTCGCGGCGTAGGGGATTTGTGTTCGAACGTGAGCAATATGATCACATCCAGATGCCATCGAAGACATAATCGTTGTATCAGAGATTGGAGACAAGTGATCGCCCATAACAGCTCCGGTAAGAACAGCTCCGATTGCAGGGACAACGAGCTCAGCGCCTCCGGTAAGATAACTTAGCTCAATGGCGATAGGCATAACGATGGCATTGGTTCCCCAAGAAGTACCTGTTGAGAAAGCAACAATGGCAGGTACGATAAACAGAATCGCCGGAATCAAGAATGCAGGCAAGTTATTTCCAATAAGTTGTACCATTAATTCTGCAGTTTTAAGCTCGCTATTGATAGAGCCCAAGGTCCATGCTAGAGCAAGAATCATTGAAGGAACAGCCATGGATTTTACACCTTCAACAAAAGCATCTGCAATTTCGGTTATTTTTAATGTGCGAGTGGCAAGTGACATTATCCAAGCAATGATGATGCCGCAAAAAGAAGCCCATAAAAGAACAACACTGGCATCAGCAGCTGAAAATGCTTCACGAATGGATGCACCTTCAAAACCGCCGCCGTTTTGGTATAATCCAATGATAGTGATAACAATGACAGAGACAATAGGAATGACTGCGTTATACCAGTGACTGTCAGTGCGAGTATCTGCTTGTGCATGATCGGTATAGCTCTTGCTTTTTGCCAAGAGTTCTGCTTTTTTCATTGGACCAAAATCTTTTCCGGTAAAGATAATCATAAGCACAAAGATTAGTGCAAGGATACTATAAAAACGGTAAGGAATACTTTGAAGAAAGACATCATATGCACCCATCTCCAATCCGAGTTTTTCAAGACCTTCTTGAATAAGACCAAGTTCCATACCAACCCATGTAGAGATCAAAGCCATCGATGAAACGGGGGCAGCGGTAGAGTCGACAATATATGCTAGTTTTTCCCGGGAAACTTTAAGTTTATCAGTAATACCTCTCATGGAGTTTCCGACAATAAGGGAATTGGCATAATCGTCAAAGAAGATGGCAACGCCAAGTAACCATGTTGAAAAAAGTGCGGATTTTGTCGTAACGGCACGCTTTACTAATAAATCAGCGAGTCCTTTTGTCCCACCGTTTTTATCGACGATTCCAATCAAACCGCCAATGAGTAAACAGAAAATAAGGATTGATACGTTCCAGCTATCGGTTAATGAACCGACTAAATAGTTGTTTAACAATTCAGTAAAACCGGTGATGGGATTGCCGGTAATGATTGTTGATCCTATAAGAACAGCAACAACGAGGGAAAGTAACACCTCGCGTGTTAATAGTGCCATAACAATGGCGATTAAAGGGGGAAGTAATGCTAACCAATTCATAATAATATCTCCTATAATATACAAAGTGCAAAATATGTGTTCCAAAAAAACAAAAAGCACCTAACCAAAGTTAAGTGCAATACATTTACATATACATCACATCGCATTGGTTAAGATAGCTCAACAATATAGTCACCTATATTGACAGTCCTGCATTTGTTTAATGCAGACCCAGCATTAAGTTTGGAATTTAATGCTTCGGCAATGGTTCCTTTCATAACAGATCAATAGCTTCCGGCTTCACTGAAATTACTAATAAGCATTGCGCCTCTACCTCATATACGATGAGGTATGATTATTCAATTCGAATGTTAGGTTAACATAATATTTTATCCGTGTCAAGGATTAATTCTTCGATGAGATGATTTTTTAGCTATTCAATTTTATAGATATAATGCATGTAATTATAACCATAAAATAGTGAATACTTGGATTAAGGCAAAAAAATTTAAACATTTTTTTATAAGGACTTGAATCAAAACTATATTTAGTATATAGTAGGTAACGTGACAATGTAAAACACAAATTATCGGGGGTAAATGAAGACGTGCACACTATATGTAGTGTTTTGTCCAAAAAAATCAATTATTTAAAACGGAGAAGATTATGAATATTTTAAAACGAAATGGGAACAACGCAGTATTTGATATTACTAAAATCATAGCAGCCATTGCCGGAGCAAATAAAGAAGTGGAACAAGAGCACCAGCTTCAGGCTGAGGATATAAAAAACATTGCAGGTAAAGTTGCAGCAAAAGTTGTAGAAGGAACACACGTAGAGACGATTCAAGACAGTGTTGAAGATGCTTTGTTAGATAAGGGTGCTTTTAAAGTTGCTAAAACCTATATAAAATATCGATATAAGAGAGATCTAGTTCGTAAGTCGAACTCGACAGATGAACAGATTCTAACATTGATTGAGACTAAAAATGAAGAAATCAAGGAAGAAAACTCCAATAAAAATCCTACAGTCGTTTCAGTTCAAAGAGATTATATGGCTGGAGAAGTCAGTAAAGATGTAACGAGAAGATTTTTATTAGAAGAAGATATTTCTAAAGCACATGATGAAGGGCTTATCCATTTTCATGATACAGATTATTTTGCTCAACATATGCATAACTGTGACTTAGTGAATCTGGAAGACATGCTGCAAAACGGTACAGTTATTAGTGGAACGATGATTGAAAAGCCACATAGCTTTGCTACAGCTTGTAATATAACAACACAAATCATTGCTCAGGTAGCCAGCACACAATATGGCGGCCAATCAATATCGTTAAGTCATCTAGCGCCCTTTGTGGATATTTCAAGGAAAAAAATCATGCTGGACATAGAAAATGAAATGAATATAGCAGGGGTTGTGCTGGAGAGCGAGAAGTTTAATGCGCTGGTGCACAAACGATTAAAAGAAGAGATTAACCGTGGTGTTCAGATGATTCAGTATCAGATTATTACCTTAATGACAACGAATGGACAGGCACCTTTTGTTACCTTGTTTATGTATCTTAATGAAGTTGAAGACGGACGCTTGCGTGATGATTTGTCGTTGATTATTGAAGAAATGCTCAAACAACGTATTAAAGGCGTTAAAAATGAAAAAGGGGTTTGGACGACACCTGCGTTTCCTAAGCTAATCTATGTTCTATCAGAAAATAATATTACAGAAGGCTCAAAATACTTTGAAATCACCCAATTAGCGGCTAAATGTACTGCCAAGCGCATGGTGCCGGATTATATTTCTGAAAAGAAAATGCGTGAATTAAAAAATGGTGATGTCTATACGTGTATGGGATGTCGGTCATTTTTAACACCTTATAAAGATGAAAATGGAAAGCCAAAGTATTATGGGCGTTTTAATCAAGGGGTAGTGACTTTAAACCTTGTAGACTTGGCACTAAGCTCTGGCGGGGATTTGGTCAAGTTTTGGAAGCTTTTTGATGAACGGTTGGATTTGTGTTATCGAGGCTTATTAGCTCGACACAATAGATTGAAAGGGACAAAATCTGATGTTGCTCCAATCTTATGGCAATACGGTGCGCTTGCACGTTTGGAAAAAGGGGAGACGATTGATCATCTGCTGTTTGGAGGATATTCAACTATTTCTTTAGGGTTTGCAGGATTATATGAATGTGTAAAATATATGACGGGACGTTCCCATACAGATACTTCGGCAGAACCTTTTGCGTTGTCTGTTATGCAATATATGAATGATGCCTGTGCAAGATGGAAGGCGAAGCACAATATTGATTTTAGTGTATATGGGACACCTTTAGAATCAACGACATATAAGTTCGCAAAAGCGTTAAAAGAAAGATTTGGCATTATTGATGGGATTACCGATAAAAATTATATAACGAATTCATATCATGTGCATGTAACAGAAGAAATCGATGCCTTTACCAAATTAGGTTTTGAATCAAAATTCCAAGAGCTTAGTCCGGGAGGAGCGATTTCATATGTTGAAGTTCCAAACATGCTAAATAATATCCCGGCGGTGATTTCTGTTATGCAATATATTTATGAAAATATCATGTATGCAGAGCTTAACACAAAGTCGGATTATTGCCATAAGTGTGGATTTGATGGTGAGATAGAAATCGTTGAATCAGAAGAAAAATTATTGTGGAAGTGTCCAAATTGTGGAAATACAGACCAAGATCATATGTCAGTCACCAGAAGAACTTGTGGGTATATAGGAACTCAGTTTTGGAATCAAGGGCGGACACAAGAGATTAAAGAAAGAGTGTTACATTTATAATGCATTATGGAAAGATTAAATACAATGATATTGCCAATGGTGAAGGGATACGGACTTCGTTATTTGTATCCGGGTGTCGAGTAGGATGTAAAGGCTGTTTTAATAGAGAAACTTGGGATTTTAATTATGGGCAACTCTTAACGGATGAAGTTGTAGAGCAAATGATTGAAAGCTTAAGACCCGGTTATATCAGCGGAATGACGGTTCTTGGTGGTGAGCCGATGGAGCCAGAAAATCAAGAGGCGTTATTACCTATATTCAAAGAGGTTAAACATAGATTCTCGAACAAGACAATCTGGATATATACGGGATATCTGTTGGATCAGGATTTAATAAAAGGCGGAAGAAAATACACAGCATATACAGATGAATTATTATCAATGGTAGATGTTGTTGTCGATGGACCTTTTGTGAGTGAGCTAAGTGAGATTGGCTTACAGTTTAGAGGATCAAGCAATCAGCGCATCATTCATATGTAGTGTAGGGAAAAAGAGCGGATACCGCTCTTTTTTTAATCCTCAAAGGTATAGCATTGATAAGGATTTTCGCTTGAGTTATAATTAGAGTAACAGTATTTTAATTCAAAAAATATGTAGAGCAAGCGTAGGAGGAGAATAATGAAGAAAATCATTATTTCGGATCTAGAAAAAGTGATAGGGACGTAAAACATATGGAATGGACAAAAGCATTAAAAGAATCGATTGAATATATTGAAAAGAACATGTATACAGACTTGTCAGCGGATGTGCTCGCAAGCCATGTTCATATCTCACCATTTTATTTTCAAAAAGCATTTCACATTATGACGGGATATGCAATTGGCGAGTATATTAGGAATAGGCGACTGTACCTAGCTGCAATTGACCTAATCGAAGGGAAAGAAAAAGTCATCGATGTGGCGTATCGATATGGCTATGAGACACCGGAGAGTTTTTCGAAAGCCTTCACACGTTTTCATGGCTTGTCGCCAATGAAATTGAAAAAGCAGCCCTATAAAATTAAAACCTTTCATCCCATTGAAATCAGTGTTTTTGTCAAAGGAGGAACAAAGCTTGAGTATACCTTAGAGACAATGAAAGCCTTTAAAGTGATGGGAATTAAGCAGCGATTCACCTATGAAAATGCTTTTGATGAAGTGCCAAAGTATTGGCAGAAATGGCGGAAACAGTGCCAAAAACAATGCCTAGCAACTACAGTTAATATGGGAAAGTATGGTATTAGTGTTGATGCAGGAAAAAGCGGGCAAATGTTTGAGTACTATATTGCAGGTGATTTTGATGTATCGCATGCCAATAATGAATGGGAAGTGCTTGAAATTCCTGCATTGGAGTGGGTTAAGTTTTCTTGTATAGGTCCAATGCCAGCAGCGCTACAATCCCTTAACACGCGTGTTTTTAACGAGTGGTTACCAGGCAACAAAGTATATGAGATTAGTGCAGGGTATAATATTGAGGTGTATAAGCAAGGCGATATTAATGATATAAATTATACGTGTGAGATTTGGCTGCCGGTGAAGAAGATAGAAAAATAATGGGACATATAAAAGCAAAGAATGACAAGATAGGATATGGGTTTCGCTATAGAATGGAGGCATAAGAAAGGAGAATTCTATGAAAACGAAAAGCATATCTTATTTTACGCTTGAGGGAACATATGAACAGATAGGACGCCAAATGGCATTAAAAACAAATAAGAAACCTGGGCTTGCAGCTGCACCGAAAAATTTTGGTGAAGAAGAGCTTGATGAAGCACTTACGTTATACGAAAAGTATTGTCCGGGAATCGTCAGTGAACTGAAGGGGTTTGCAAAAGCATGTCAAGTGCCAATGCGAGATATTGCATATACTTGGATGACGTATTTGATACCAAGATGTTCAGGGCTTATTGTTGCAGGGAATATGATGGAAGATGGACATACAAAACTTTTTAGAAATTATGAATTTGACTTGGAACATGAAGACCTTATGGTGCTTGAGACAAGACCGGAAGGAAAATATGCGCATATCGGAGGTAGTGTTGTTCTTTTTGGAAGAAGTGAAGGGATCAATGAATGTGGGTTGGCGGTGTCAATGTCCTCTTGCGGTCTGCCTGTAAGTAATATGAGTGGAATGCGGCGACCAAAAATCAAGGGTCTACAGTTTTGGGCGGTCATTCGAAGTGTGTTAGAAAATTGTAAAAATGTGGAGGAAGCCTTGGCTTTGGTTCAAAAGATGCCGATTGCATACAATATTAATCTCTATTTGGCAGATGCACATGGGCAGGGGTGTATTTTTGAGACCATGGATGGCAAAACTGCCTATGAAAAGATGGATGCAAAACACTCAAAACAATATTTGTGTGGGACAAACCATATTGCTATTGATTCTTTTAAAAAATACGAACCGTTTGCTATGAAAAATTCCGTCGTTCGCCTGCAGGCGATAGAAAGTTTTATGGAAAGCCAAAAAAGCTTTCGGGAAGAAGAGATAACAACCCTATTTTTGGATAGGTATCCGAAGGGGTTATCTTCCCGCTTTTATGATGCTTTTTTTGGAACCATTAAGACTGTTGTAATGGATACAACGACATGCACGTATAGAATTCATTGGCTTGTTGAAGAGGAAAATGGGTGGGAGACATATCAGTTAACCGATGATGTGGGTGAACGAATAAGCGATCATTTCCTTGAAAAATGTTATGTTCAAGAACAGGCAAATCCTCTGTTTTTTGATATGGTCGATCTTTAGACTTATCGTTTGATACAGGTTTCTTTTTCGATAAGTTTAGCTTCAACGGTGATTTTGACGTTGTCAGTTTTTCCTTCGATTAAATTGACGATGTTGTGAGCTGCCAGTTTTCCGATTTTGTCATATTGTTGACTCATCGTTGTGATTTGTTTTGAATGAATAGTATTAAGGGTTGTATCATTATCAAACCCTATAATAGAAAAATCATCAGGAATTTGATAACCTAGTTTTAAAGCGGATAATATGAAGAAGGATGCGATACGGTCATTAGCGGCAAAAATGGCCGTAATGCCATTCTTCTTATAGTCTTCGACGATGTTGGACATGATTTTTTCGTTATGTTTGTGAAGATAGCCATGATTAAAACCTACGTGAATCCATTCGCTTTTTAAAGTGGAGCCTTCTCGCATTGCTTGACAATAGCCTAAGTAGCGATCTCTAATTGAGACAAACTTTTCAAGACCTACATCACATAAGAATCCGATTTTTTCATGATTAAGACGGAGTAGATATTGCACGGCATCATAGCCGCCCTTAAAGTTATCCGTTGTAATTGAACTAATGGGCAAACACTCGACATACCTGTCCAAAGTAATAATAGGAAAGTTCTCAATAAAAAGCTTGTTAAGAATATTGATGGTTTTATTGGGAAATAGAGGGAAGTGAATGATGCCGGCGACTCTCGTATCATACATCTGATTTAAGATGCCTTTTTCTTCGTTGATCGTTTTGAAACCGGTTCGAACATTTAAAAAATATCCGGCTTCACCTAAATACTGTGATACGCCTGTAATTGTTCCTGTAAAACTGGATTCATTCATATTCAATGGCATAGTCAGTGTAATGATATTGCTATGATCAGTTGTTGTGAGGGGGAGAGTGGGCGTATTTTTTTGGGGTGAACTATCGCTTCCCATTACGTAAATACCGCTACCACGGATACTATAAATATAATCATCATCTCTTAACATTTGCAAAGCTCTTTTAACAGTAATCTTACTTACCTGGTGCTGTTGAGAGAGCTCTTGTTCTGTTGGCAACTTTTCGTTAGGGAGATATTCTTGATTAGTAATTTTCTCTTTTATAGCATTATACACTTTAAGATATAAAAATTTTTGGCTCATATCATGGGAATCCTTTCATCGTATATTTTTTATAACTACTTTTCTTAGGAGATTGTTAATAATATACTTAATTATAAAACAGAATTAGGTATAATTCAACTGTTTTTTTAATGAAAAGTAAAAAAAGGGTAAAACAAATGTTAAAAACTACCGAAAAATGTTGACTTGAAGCATTTAAATTGGTATTGTTTATATGCAGGTAAAAACATGAAACAAGCCAAGGTAATATTAAGTATATCTAATATGGAATAAACATACTTAATAAGTGCCAAGATTTTATTTGAATGAAGGAGAATATGATGAGAAGATTTTTACCGTTGTTATTAGTAATGTTAATGGTGTTAACAGCATGTTCAAAAGAAGAGGAGACACAACAAGGTACAACAGGGGAAGAACAAGATGTGCAAACAGAGCAGACAACTGGGACGGATGATAGTTCAGTTACAGATGACGATGCGATGGCAGAAGACGGAAGAACACTTAAGATTTTAACCAATGTTGTTGGAGGAAAAAATCCTGAAGAACATGAACTATTTGTAGCAGCAATTGAAGAAGCATTAGGCGTGGACGTGGAAATGACAAAACCTGCATCCGACTACGACAATGTATTGCTTCAAAAGTTAGGTTCAGGAGAAAAATACGATATTATCTATACAGTAAGTGGAAAAATCCCCTTATTAGTAGAGCAAGGGGCGCTAATGGACATGACACAATTAATTGCTGATTCGCCAGTGCTTTCTGATGAACAAGTGATTCCTTCTTCGGAATATGATTTGTTTAGAATGGATGGAAAGTTATATGGGACACCATCAAAATACGAAGGCGGAAGATTGGCGATTGTACGCGAAGATTGGCTCAGAGAATTTGGTATTGATGCGCCGGTTACACTAGAAGATTGGGAGAACTATTGGAAGCTTTGTAAAGAAGAAAAAGGAGCATGGGGGATTGCAACTGCCGGATTGTATGATATTCAGCCATGGGCGAGTGCTTGGGGCTTAAAGGATGCCATGGTTTTAGATGAAGGTAAGCTTACGGTACCTTATGCAAATGACGAAGCGGCAGCTATGTGGGATTGGCTTAATGAAATGTATGAAAAAGGATACTTCGAACCAAATTATGAAACCAATGGAACGGGTGAAGTGCGAAGTCTAATTTTTGGTGATATGAATGGAACAATGGCTTATTGGGATGCTTGGGTCGGATTGTTTAATGCCCAAGAAAGTGAACGATATGAAGCTGGAACATTTGAGATGAAAGGCTATGCCGGAGTTCCATCAGAGGATGGAGAGATTATTCTAACAAGAGGAGATTCTTCTCTTTGGGCGATTCCTGCAAATGCTGAAAATGTTGATTTGGCAGTGAAGTTCTTAGAGTTTTGGAATAGTGAAAAAGGATATCTTTTAGGAACTATAGGTATTGAAGGGCATGATTATACGGTGTCAGGAGCGGAATATACATTGACAGATATTGGGACTGAACACAATATGGATCATGGGAGTCCAAGAGTACAGTCAAAAACTTGGGAACATCCATTTCCGCCACTTCCAGGTGTAAGCGAGGCAGAAGTTGTCATTAACGCGTATGCCACACCGCTTTATCAACCGGCTCAATGGGATGATGCGAAGAAAATTGTTGAGTATTGGGGATTTAAAGCAATTAAAGGTGAGGTTAGTGGTGAAGAAGCAGTTAGCGGTATGCAACAAGAACTTAAAGATGGCGGCCTAATTGACTAACGATATTTAAGAATATAAGGAGAAACATGAAAAAGCATAGTCTACTAAAAAGAATAATCAGCATGAAAATGTTCTACCTTTTTATTGCACCGGCAATTATATTTTTCTTGATCTTTATTGCTTATCCATTGGTAAATGGATTTTTAATGAGCATGCAAAAATATGGACTTATGGGCTCGATGGGATATATTGGTGTGGACAATTATGAAGTGCTGGTTCAAGATAAGTTCTTTTTAAAGACGATTACAAACACCCTTAAGATATCGATAGGTATTGTAACCTTTGGGGTTACAATACCTATCATCATCTCTTTAGGGATTAACGAATTAGTCTTTAAAAGGTTTAAACGTACAGTTCAAACGCTGATTTTTGTACCTTATTTATTTTCTTGGGTCATTATTATCGGTATTTTCTTGAACTTATTTTCCCCTACAGGTGCAGTAAACTCCTTTTTGGTAGGAACGGGGATTACGGAAACTTTTGTTGGTTTTTTTACAACAGAAAAATACGCAAGACCGATGTTGATATTACTTACTGTCTGGAAAGATATTGGATATACGACATTAATCTATCTAGCAGGATTATCTACCGTCGATCAGACACTGTATGAGACGGCGAGCATAGATGGTGCCAATTTTTTTCAACGGTCAAGGTATGTTTCATTGCCGGCATTAGTCCCGACAATAAAAATAATGACGATTATGATTCTTATGGGTTCCCTACGAACATTTGATCAATCGTTGCTGTTAGCCAATTCGTCGGTTTATAGAGAAGTTACATCTGTTGTTGTGTACGCATTTGAAAAAGGTGTACTTAAGTTTGAATTGGGAATTGCAACAGCAAGTGCTTCGATTGTATTTATCGGAACATTGCTGTTAGTGTTGATTGTAAAAAGAATCATAAGATATCAATAAGAGAAAATAGGTGATGATGATGAAGCGAAGTTCTTATCTACAAGCAGGCATAGTAGCAATGTTGATTTTATTGTTATTGGTACTGGTAATACCGATTTTATCAGCTTTTGCAGTGGCCTTTGATTCTTCAAAGGATTCGTTAAAGGGTGGGTTTATGCTCTTTCCCAGAGAATTCAGTCTTGAAGGATTTGTAAAATTATTTAAACAGGTAGGGTTTTTACGACCCTTTATCAATTCAACGATTATCTTGGTCTTTGGAACTTTTTTTCATGTAGTAACATGTTCCTTGGCGGCATATGTGCTAGCGCAAAAAAATCTGCCGGGAGCTAAGATAATTACAATCTTTATAATAGCGACCATGTCGGTACCTCAACAAATTTTGATGATGCCTCAGTATATTTTGTATAAGCAATTTAGCCTTACCAATACATTATCGGGGATGATTATCTATAACATGGCGGCAGGATTTAGCATACTTTTAATGAAAAGCTATTATATGGGTGTTCCTAAGGAAATGGCAGAAGCGGCAAAAATGGATGGAGCAAGCAATCTGTTGATTTTTAAAAAGATATATCTTCCGATGGTTAAATCAGGTCTTGCGACAATTATTATAATTGATGCGGTGGCGAGATGGAATAATTATAGTGCAGCTGTTTTATTTATCACGGAACCCAAAAAATACACGATTCAACAGGCAATTAAAGCAATAGTCGCATTTGATGATGCAACATCATCAAGTAATTTAATTACCCCCAATGTGCAGATGGCAGGTGTTGTTATCGGGATGCTTCCCCTAGTCATCCTATACTTTGCACTTCAAAAACACTTTGCAAAAGGGCTGCTTGCAGGCGCAGTGAAAGGATAAAATGATAATAAAAGAGTATATAAAAAAAGAACAAGAAAAAGATTATGTCATGATACCTTTTAGCGTGGACGATGACGTGGAAAAAATTGAAGTCGCCTATCGCGTTGATGCACGTGATGCGACAATAGATATCGGCGTCAAAGACCCAAAAAGGATACGTGGTTTTAGTGGAGGAGCTAGAGACAACTTCTATATATGTCTAGACCATGCGACACCGGGATATATTTCCGGAGAGTTGATGAAAGGACAATGGGAGGTTATATTAGGTACATATGAGGTTCCTCAAGATGGGTGTATGGTTACACTTGAGATTAATGTGGTAAAAAAACACAGACAATGGCTAAAAGGTGATACCCATACACATACGTTCCATAGTGACGGTAAGTATAGTCTAGATGATGCTTCAAGACTTATGCATGAGCAGCATATGGATTTTATTATTTGTACAGATCATACGACGGTTTCGCATCATAATAATTTGCCAACAGATAAAGGGCTGATTTTTATTGAAGGGGTCGAATTGACGACGTATAAGGGGCATAGCAACATCGTAGGTATCAAAAACTTTGATTTTGACTTTAGGGTGCTTAATAATGAGGATGTATATGCGGTTTTTGAGCAAGCAAAAAAACAAGGCGGATATATTGGAATCAATCACCCCTATCACAAAGGAAATACATGGCAGTATGCCATTGATTTGGATGTAGTTGATTGGATAGAGGTCTGGAATGGACCGATGCATGATGATAATTATGAAGCGGTAAAATTATGGCAGCAAATGTTGCAAGAGGGATATCAAGTACCGGCAGTAGGTGGTAGTGATGTCCATCGCGATGATATATATGTAAAACATGGTATACCTAGTTTGTACGTGTTGGCACAGAGCTATTGCAAACACGATATCTTAGAAGCAATGAAAAAAGGAAATAGTTATATGTCCATCTTTGATACACATTTAGAGTTTTATACAGAGCATAATGTGATAGGAGAAAAAACAACGGATGAGTTTGTGACGATAGAGATAGAGGGCTTAGCACAGGCAGATGTGGTTCACATCATTGGAAGTGAGAGCTATCAAGATATAGAAATTAAAGATACGACGACGTTTCAAATGGAAAAAGCTTTTGGAACAGATATATTTTTAAGAATAGAAGTGAAGCGATTTATAGATGTGACCAATCGACATGAAACTATACTGTTAAGCAATCCGATATATAAGTAAAGTGGGACCGAAAAATGGAAAAAGATATAAAACTATTTAGAGATAAAATTCAAGAGATATATGCGTCAAGGTATTATGAAGAAATCACAGTAGATGAAATAGAAATATCTAAGCCAAGTGACACGGTCTTAGATATTGGCTTGGTAGATACCTGTGATTTTTTTTCTTTCAAAAAAGGCGATACATTTATTGGGCGAGACCAATATTACTGGCTTAAGATAAAGGTTCAATGGCCTTTAAATTATATGCATAAAGCGATTCGGTGTTTTTTTGACATAGGTAAAACAGGCGTCTGGTTTGAAAAGGGTATGGAAGGGCTTTTATATTTAAAGGATGGGACCGTATGCCAAGGTGTAGATAGAAACCATCAAGAGGTTATTCTTGAGAATTTTGATATTGCCAATAATGTGTTTTACATTTTGACATGGAGTGGAGTTGAAGCCGGAGGCGAGGAGAAAGAGCAAGAGCATACGTTTAAAAAGATTTCTTTTGCGCTGTATCGTCCGGACTATAATGCTTTGTATTATCATTTGAAGCATATTCTGGATGAGTATGAACGTCTTGATGCGGACAATACATATAAATATGTATATCAAAAGATACTAAAGCAAGCTTTAAGTATCTACACCAATGAAAATGTAGATAATTCACTAGACTATATCAAGGAGCAATTAAGTAAGTACAATAAAAATAATTTGATAGAGTCTTATTGTGTCGCCCACTCACACCTAGATTTGGCTTGGCTATGGAGAATCCGACATAGTAAGCAAAAGGCGAAAAGAACATTTAATACAGTATATAAAATGATGCAAGAACATGATGGTTTTGTTTTTTTTCAGAGTCAGCCACAGATATATCAATGGATAAAAGAGACAGAACCTGGACTTTATGAGGCAATTCAAGATAGGGTCAAACAAGGGCGCTGGGAAGTTGGCGGGGGTCTATGGGTCGAATGCGATATGAACATGCCAAATGGCGAAAGTCTTGTACGCCAACTGCTCTATGGCGAAAAGTTTTTTCGGGAAGAATTTGGAGAACAATATAAAAAAGATTTTATTTGGCTCCCAGATGTTTTTGGATTTAACTTTGCGCTGCCTCAATTGATGCGAAGTGCTAATATTGACTGCATTATGACAACAAAATTGAGCTGGAACGAGTATAATAAGATGCCGGAAGATACTTTTTTATGGAAAGGAATGGATGCTAGCCAGGTTCTATGTCATCTCATCACTACACCCCATCCATATGGAGAAAAGCATTATGTATATAACGCAGTGATTGACAGCAACAGTTTGTTAGGTACATGGGAAAATTATCAAAGCAAACAAATGAATCCTTCCATGCTCATAGCCTATGGCTATGGTGATGGTGGTGGTGGAGCTAATATGGAGATGGTCAACTCTATTGATATTGTTGATCAGATACCGACACTCCCAAAGGTTAAGCATAGCTCCATACGAGAATATATCCAAAAGTTAACAGCTAATTTTAATGCATATGAAGGTATGAAACCAATATGGAATAATGAATTGTACTTGGAATTTCATCGGGGGACATATACAACTCAAGGAAAAATTAAAAAATGGAATCGTAAGCTAGAAAGTATATATCGCTACACAGAGATGGTAGCGGCTACGACTAGCCTTTTTTGTAAGGATTGGAATGTATATCCTTTTGAACAGATTGAGCAAGGAATAAAAATCCTATTAACGAATCAGTTTCATGACATTTTGCCAGGGTCTTGTACAAGGCAAGTGGCAGAAGATGCACTAGGCGATTATCAGCAAAGTGCGTCCATGGCAGACGAGATCATAACCCATATGCTTCGTCGAATCAGTGTTGATGCGCAGGATATGTTAACCGTGTATAATCCTATTATGGATAGGGAAAATATTATGCTGCTTAACGATGTATTTATTGATGAATCGATCATCGATGAACATCAAAATGTGTTGCTATCTCAGCTCACCCGTGAAGGTACATGGATATATGCCAAAGACTTGACGCCTTTTGCATTTAATAATTATAAGGTAGTTAGTGGTCAGAGGCCACACTTAAATACAGCCCAGGTGGATATTCATGGACGACATTTTGAGAATAATCTCTATATTATCCAATGGTCACCAAGAGGAAGTCTTACAAGAATCTACAGCAAACAGTTGGACCGGGAATTGATTCTAGAAGGTAGTTATGCCAATGAGTTTCAGGTGTTTGATGATAAGCCGGGAGAATTTGAAGCATGGGAAATCAAGCTAGAAACGCTTGAAGATACGTTTCATACTATGGAAGTTATTAAAGAGCTTGAGAGCGTAACCGTTTTAGAAAAAGGCGATTTGTTTACATCCATTGAATTTAGATACCGCTATAAAAACAGTACGGTTTTACAAATGATGAAGATATATAATTGCTCTAATCGTATTGATTTTGAGACACATATGAATTGGCAAACCCAAGAAAAATTAGTTAAGGTGAAATTCCCTCTAAATATCTATGCACGCGAGGCGACCCATGATGTATCCTTTGGAAATATTAAAAGACCTACACATCGGACAACTTCATGGGATAAGGCTAAATTTGAAACCTGCGCAATTCGTTATGTGGACCTATCTCAAAGAGATTTTGGTATAAGCTTGCTTAATGATGGCAAATATGGGTATGATGTTGAAGATGGATGTGTTCGACTGTCATTAATCAAATCATCGATTCACCCTGACGTCAAAGCCGATATTGGTGAGCAATCCTTTATATATAGCCTATACCCTCATAGAGGTGACTTTGTCGAGGGGCGAGTCAATAGTGAAGCTAGAAAGTTAAATAACAAGCTCGTACCTTACTTTGGTAAAAAAAGCCAAGTGTGTCAAAGTCTTGTTGAGATTGATGGAAAAAATGTTGAAGTGGATGCTATCAAACGCTCGCAAGATGGTGAATTTTTGATTCTTCGGTTACATGAGTATGGCGGAGGTAGTGAGAAAATCAAGATAAGTAGCAGTTTTGGTATAAGTCGCTACGCATTCTCCAATATATTGGAAGAAGAAGATAAGTGGCATATTGCTACGAAGGATATTATATGTGAGCTATCACCTTATGAAATCAAAACATTGAAAATGGAGATGAAAAAATAAATGAAAAAAGTACATATAATTTATAAAACCCATCTTGATATTGGGTTTACTGATTTTGCAGAAAATGTGGAACAACAATATCTAAACAATTATATCGACAATGCGATTAAGATTGCTTTTGAAATGAATACGACCCATAAAAAATTTGTATGGACTACAGGGTCTTGGCTTATCTATCGCTATGTTCAATCCAAAGATGAGCATGAGTTGACTCAATTAAGGGAAGCTGTGGAAAAAGGATATATTAAGTGGCATGGTATACCCTTTACTACCCATACAGAGCTTATGGATAGTACTTTACTTAATTATGGACTTAGCTATAGTCAAAAACTAGATGCAATGTTTAACCAAAAAACCATAGCGGCAAAGATGACCGACGTTCCGGGACACACGATTGGCATCATAAAACATTTGGTAAAGGCAGGGATTAAATACCTACATATTGGTGTTAATCCGGCATCCAAAATGCCTCATGTACCTAAGGCCTTTTTATGGCGTGACCAAGCAGGAAGAGAAATTATTGTGAATTATTCCAATGTATATGGAGAAAGTCTATGTCTTGATGGTTTAGATGATATTTTGACTTTTTGCCATGCTGGGGATAATTGTGGCTATCTAGATAGACAGACCATTGAAAAAGAATATGCTCGTGTGCAAGAAACCTATGGAGAGTGTGAAGTTTACGGTTCGACATTGGATGCATATGCAAAAGCGGCATGGGAACAACGCCATATACTTCCTGTTGTTACGGAAGAGATTGGAGATACGTGGATTCACGGTGTCGCAACGGATCCGATTAAAGTAGCTAACTACAAGACGTTATTAAAGTTAAAAGACCAATGGATAAAAAATGGAGATATGGTCAAAGACAGTCAACAATATTGTGAATTTATGGATAATCTGCTACTGGTTTGTGAACATACGTGGGGGATGGACTTAAAAAAATATCTACCGGATTATAAGCATTACGCAAAAGAGGAGTTTATGCGGGCGAGGGCGGTAGATGATGTAGAAAACTGTGTTACGGATAAGTATGGTTTTATAACACCTTTTACATATAACGAGGTTAATAAACGAGGATATAAGGTTATTGAGCAGTCATGGAAAGAACAAAGGGAATATATACAAAAAGCGGTTTCGAGCCTAGATATAGCTCAACAGCAAGAGGCAAATAAAGCATTTCAAACGGACAATAGCATGAATACAGAAGGGTTTGATAGCATTATCCCGGGAAAAGAATATGTATTTATGGAAAATCAAATAGTTTTTGGCGCCGACGGAAGTATTATTAAACTTGTCGATGGTAAAGAGCAAGAAATTGCCGGAACAGATAACCCTATCGGTAGATTTTTGTACGAAAAAATAGGTGTTGCCGATTATGAAGCTTGGTTTGGAAAATATATGGATATAAAAGAGAACTATCGTTGGTGTATTTCAGATTTTTCAAAACCCGGATATGAATTTGTAGACGATGCTTATGAGCGAGAATGTTTTTATCCTTTTGGAATTGATTTATGTTATCAACAAAAAAAGACACATGTTTTAGCGGTGATGAAGCTTACGATGGAACCCCGGGCATGTGAGGTATATGGCTGTCCTCGAGAAATTAACATAGCATACCGTATTTATGCACATAAGATTGAGATCAATCTCTCATGGAAAAAGAAAGATATCAGCCGAATTCCAGAAGCATCATGGTTAATTATCGCACCAAAGGTAGATAACAAATATCAATATAAGTTGAATAAACTAGACAGTGAAGTCTCTTGCTATAACGTGGTTCGTGATGGAGCAAAAAAATTGCATTGTACAGAATATGTCACCTATGATGGAGCAGATAAGCACATGAAGATAACGCCTATACATACCCCTCTTGTTGGAATAGGAAGTTCAAACTTTCTCCAATTTGATAATATAGTGGGAGATCTGGATAGAGGATTTTACTTTAATATTCACAATAATGTATGGGGAACAAACTTTCCAATGTGGTTTGGCGAAGACATCAGCGTAGATTATGTTTTTGAATGGGAAAGTTGAGCATTAAATGAAGTATAGCTTAGCTTGACATTCTGTAAACCATTTGATATTATCGCAATTAATGATAATGAAAATTGATATCAATTACCATGGTGATATTGAATGGTTTATAAGGAGGAGACTATGAAAACAATGGCGGATTATTACAGCAAACTTCATGACTATAGAGAGGCGCAATTACTTCTAGCCGGAATCAAATTAAATGTTTTTTCTTGCTTGGACACATCAAAAACGGCAAAAGAAGTTGCACAGGTATTAAAATATAATGTGAGGAATCTAGATATATTTTTGAGAAGTTTAGCTTCAATAGGATTAGTAGACTATCGCAAGAATAAATATAAGAATACTGAATCGACAAATCTTTTTTTAAATGCAAACAGTTCAAATTACATAGGAGATGCAATTTTATTTAGAGAAGAAATGATGTCACTAAAAAATTTGGAAGATAGGATTATCAATGGGCCAAATAGAAAAAATCAAGCGAATACAGAACTTTTTGATTTTTATCGATTAGCAGAAGTCTCAAGAAATGAAATGTATCATGGTAGAGTTCAAAATGCATTGTATGTTACAAGTACTCTGTTTACAAAAGAAGATGAATTTAAGGTGTTAGATTTAGGTGGGGGCTCAGGAACGTTAGCTCTTGAGATTGTGAAAAAATATCCATGCGCAAAGGCGGTTGTATTTGAACATCCAACGGTAGCTAAATTGCCTAAGAAACTAATAAAAGAAGAAAAGTTGGAAAGTCGGGTTCAAGTCATAGAAGGGGATTTTAATACAGATAATATAGGAGAATCCTATAATCTTATTATTGCTTCAGGCGTAATGGACTTTGCACACGAGCATCTAGAAAGTCTAACAGCAAAATTATATGATAGCCTGGAAAAAAACGGAGGATTATATATAGTTACACATGGTGTCAATAAAGATTATTTGTTTCCAAAGAAAGCTGTTGTGGGGTGGCTTTCAGGACGGTTAAATGGTTCTGATGCACTTATAGATGAAGATACAATAATAAAAGCTATTTTGCAAAAAGGATTTATAGAGAAAAAAATGGAAGAAAAAAAGAACCGAAGTTTAAGTGAATACATATTTATAAAATAATGCGCTTCATATATTTTATGCTATAATTGATGCATAGAAAGTGCAATATGCATTAAGAGAAAATGGGAGGAAAAAAATATATGAAGATACAGTGCATTATTTTTGATTTTGGAGGAGTTATAGGATATCCCCATGATAAAGAGCGTGTAAAGACAATGGCAGAACTTCTTCAAATGAAGGTTGAAGACTTTGAGGAAGCATATTTTTATCATCGAACAGCATATGATGAAGGACTTATTAACAAAGAAGAATATTGGCAGCGCATTAGTGGCAAAGATTTGGATCCAGTAACACTTGAGGCATTGGTCACGGAAGATTTTCATAGTTGGACGCGAATTAATCAGAAGGTGGTTGAACTGATTAAGCGGTTAAGGACAACAGTAGGACATGTGGCACTGTTGTCTAATATTAATATGGAAGCCAAACGCTACATTCAAGAAGAACTAAAGCTTTTTGAGATGTTTCACTCAACATATTGTTCTTGTGATCTTAAGCTTATGAAACCGCATCGTGAGATATATGATTATGTTATACATTCACTTCAGGTGCCAGCTGAAGAATGTGTATTTATTGACGATACAAAAGAAAATATCGCCGGTGCAAAAAAAGCAGGTCTTCATGGAATCGTATTCGATAACTATGAACAGCTAAAGACGGCGTTAGAACAGTATCATATATCCGTATAAAAGCAATCCAATAATTTTCAATTCTATCACAGTATGAGTGATTAGAGAAAAAGCCCATTGATCCTCACAAATCCAACACGAAACACTCCCCAAAAAACGGAGGTGATACGATGTGAAAAAGCTGTTTTTTTCTTTTTGGCAAACCTATTTCGGTCCTACCCTTGAATTGCGTGTGCGTCTATTCCATATACTTGCCTTTAGCGGCACGGTGAGTAGTTTGGTGATGGGGGTGTTGGGTGTTGCCAATGGTCTTATGGAGAATGCTGTTGTAAACCTACTGGTTGCAGGACTCTCCTATGGACTGTTTACATATTCCTACCGATCAGGGAACTATCAATTATGTTATACAATCACCGTTGTGGGAATTTTTCTTCTGTTATTTCCAATACTCTTTTTCTCAAGTGGAGGATATTACAGTGGAATGCCTGCATTTTTTGTGTTTGCAGTGGTGTTTACCATCTTTATGCTGGAAGGAAAGCAGACTATTTTTTTTTCATTGACAGAAATTCTATTCTATATCACAATTTGTATCATCGCATACTATCATCCCACATCTGTCCAACACTTCGACACAGAGCAGGAAATGCTTATTGACATAATCATTGCATTTGTTGTAGTCAGTTCGGTACTGGGTGTGAGTTTATATTTGCATTTTCGCCTTTATAACGAACAGCAGCGAAAGTTGGACGAACAGAATGTTCTACTTTCACAAATCAATCAATCTAAAACAGAATTTTTAGCAAACACTTCTCATGAGATGCGCACCCCGCTTACTGTTATTTCAATTAATATACAGGCAGTAAACGGAATTTTGCAGAGTATGGATCAGTCAATTACCGATCCTGAAGTGATAGAGCTACTAGAGGATGCACAGGCTGAAATTATGCGCTTGTCTCGTATGGTGGGTGGTATGTTAACACTTGCCTCTATTAGTGAGGGAACAGAAAAGAAAAAAACCGATCTCTCGGTCTTGTTAAGTGGAGTAGCAGATATGTTGCGTCTGACACTCTTGGGGCGTGGCAATCAACTTATAACAAAAATAGAAAAAGACCTTACTGTGTTTTGTAACGCAGATTTGCTTTCCCAAGTCGCATTCAATCTTATTCAAAATGCACAAAATCATACTGAAAACGGGGTGATTTCATTGAGTGCTTCTAGGGAAGGGGGACAAATTATTGTTACAGTATGCGACAATGGTTCGGGTATTTCAGCGGAGCTTTTGCCACACGTGGTTGAACGTGGAGTAACGGACAAACAAAACGGTGGTACCGGCTATGGTCTATTTTTGTGTAAAACAGTGGTGGAATCTCATGGTGGAAAAATCACCATTACAAGCGAATTAGGTAAAGGAACGATAGTATCATTTACCCTTCCTGCTTTTCAGGGACAATATGGAGGTGATGAGATATGACAATAAATAACCAAAAAGGAAAACGAATTCTCTTAGTAGAGGATAATAAGAAAATCATGCATGGAAATCAACGTTTATTTGGAATGGCGGGCTATAAAACTATCGCTGCACTCACATTGGCCGAAGCTCGAACCGCTATTAATTTACAAAAACCGGACGCTATTGTTTTAGACATCATGCTTCCCGATGGCAACGGATTGGATTTTATGCAGGAGCTTCGCTCAGGTGAATATGCAGGCATTCTTATTTTACTGTTGACAGGATTAGGTACACAAGAGGACATCATTCGCGGGTTTACAACAGGTGGGGATGATTATCTTACAAAACCATATGACTTCCCTATTTTGCTGGCAAGAATTGAAGCACTACTCCGTCGTTCCCAGCGAGTACCTGAGGTTTTAACAAAAGGTCGCTTGTCCTTAGATATTACATCAAGTGTTGCCACGGTAAACGGAATAGATTTGTTGCTCAATAAAAAAGAATTTGCCTTACTTCTAATCTTTATTCAAAATCCGGAGAACTATATTGATGGAGCATATCTTTATGAAAAGGTATGGAATGCACCTATTGCAGCTAATGCTCAAGCACTCAAATCAACTCTCGCCCGTTTGAGAGTGAAGCTTAACGGCAGCGGTTGGGGTATCGTTTCCTCAAGAGGAGAGGGATACGGTCTCGAACGAGAATAAAATAATATTTTTTAAAGCCCAAAATTGGCGAAGGTTACATTTTTGCAACCTTCGCCAATTTTGGGCTTTTCTTATGCAATAATGAGAATAGAGATATGAGAATCTATAATTTTAAAATAAAAATGACAAGGAGATGAGATTATGAAACCTTTCAAAGAGCTTTCACGAAAAAAGATTGTACTGGTGTTATGCTCAACCATTCTTATATTTATACTTTCTGCCTGCAGCAGTGAGAAAACACCCGAAAATAACCTGCTACCTCCTATCCAAGAGGATGCTATCATTGGGGAATGGGTTTATAGCGAGGATACCTTGGTTTATCATTTTGATGGGGAGGGTAATTTCTTTTATGTAGGTGAATCCAGCCTTTCAGCTCATTTGGATAAAATGGGAAAAACTCCATATTTTGAAGAATTGGGCATAGTTACTGATTTTATGCCCGATGAAGGACGCTATACACTGGATAATGGTGGAGTTTATTATTACGAGGATGGTAGTGGATATACCACGGTACCTGTAGAGTATGACGGCTTAGTATATTGTGCAGAAAGCTTCCCTGGAACTTTTGAGGCGATGAACGCAATGATTGATGAAAGTAAAAGCATAACAGAATTACAAGAACTGAACGATTATTTCTATTTTGATCCTTATACAGGACTGTTTTGTCGAATTTATTAGGAGGAAGAGTAAAATGTTTATAAAAATTAGGTATTCTGTAGTATTTGTATTGTTAGTTTGTTTTTTAGTCGCTTTAAGCGGCTGTGGAGAGAACCCCACATATGATGAGGAAACATTACCTGAAGATGCAATGAGCAGTGATGTAGAGCAAACAGCAGAAAGCTTGCTCTCCCCTTATGAGGGCTGGTGGCATAGACCCGATGATTATATTGCTGAAGGTGTTTCCATGGTGGATATTTTCAAGGTGGATGCAGACAGCGCAACATGGACACCTTATAACGAATATGGCTCTGCCGGCGACAGCTTTTTTTGTTATGGAGATGAAAGCAGCCTCACCCTTGATTTAGCGGAGTTTGGGGTGGTGATACTTTTCCCTGACGGCGAAAATTTAATAGATGAGAACGGAAAAATCCATTTTGTTCGGGGAGAAGAACCGCAGCCACAGGTAAGCCAAACCACCCTTGGGGGGATATGGTATGAAAGTGGGATGACAGAGAATTACGAATCGATTTATCTATTTGAAAATACCTCTTATGAGCATCGCTTTGCAAATGATACAGTGCTCAGCAGTGGAAGCTTTGAGATGGGTAGCTATTCCAACTCTAATTTGCCTTATGTCACACTGACAGACCCAAGCAGCATATTTAGCTATGCTGAATATGTATTAGTAGATGAAAAATTATTTTATGACACCTTTGAGGGAGAATTTTTTGTCCATGAAAGTGTGCTTGGAACACCGCAAGAGGTGAAGTATACCAACATAGGTCATTTGCTTTGTGGGGATTGGACAGAGGATAAGGAGGAAGATGGCGTCCCTGGTATTGTGCTTGATTTTGAGGGTGAAGGCAGTTTTATGGAGACTACATGGGTGGCAAAGGATGGCAACTATACCGGTAGCCAAGAAGAGGCAGGTAAATGGCAGGTCACAGAGGATGGCATACTGCTAATCACCTTTTTAGATGGCACAGCAGAGGAAGTGGATGTGAGCGGTGATACATTTACGGTGGGGTATTACGGAGCTGTTTTTAAGGATGATAGTGTTTTTTAAAGGATGATATATGTACTTTCAAGATACCAAAGGAAAAACGGCAATACAACAAGCAATACAATTGCAATGGTACTCGTTGGCATAATCACCCTTGCCGTTGGTACATGAAATTCAAATTTATCGTAACAGGAGGAGAAAACGGATGAAATATTTATGGTTAAAAAAAACAACAGTCATAGTCATAGCCCTTGTGTTTTTGCTTGCATTTACTGCTTGTGGAAGTTATGAGGTCAGACAAAACAATGACCACGATATGGAGCAGAAGTGGTCTGAGGGGAATGACAGTGATGTTCCTTACGACGACCCACAAACCGATGGAGGAAAAGTCATGGCGGATGATCCGTTTGACGGTGACATACCGGATGAGGAACTGGAAAGTAATCCCGGTCCGATACAAAAGGATGTCATCATAGGAGAATGGGTGCATGAGGAAGGTGGAATGAGCTACTATTTTTATTCGGATGATAGCTACGCTATGACAGACCCTTACGATACCTATTATGGAGTCTACACCTTTGACGGATACACACTTATTGTAGATGACTATTCAGGAATTGTGGAAAACGGCTACTTTGATTTTTCAGAGGGGAGTCATCTATATCTTGAAAATACAAGAGGTAAATTTTATTACAATGGCAAAGAAAACTCAACAAGCTTTGATGGGGTTCATGGAGGCAATGTCACACCGGATGATCCATTTGAAGCTAATATCACACCAGATGAGGTTTACACAGACGATGACAGGGAGGAAATGCCCCATGTCATGATACAAAAGGATTCCATTGTGGGAGAATGGGAACACGAAAGTGGGGACTTTAACTACTACTTATATATGGATGACAGCTTTGAAGTCAGAGAGGGAGAGGAAATTTTTTATGGCGCCTATAGCTTTGACGGAGAGGTTATTCTTTTAGACGATGGCTCAGGATTTCCTATAAATGGCACCTTTGATTTTTCTGACGGTGGTCATTTATATATTGAAGGTGCTTTGGGGAGGTTTTATTTCAATGGCAGATGATGAAACTTACAAAAGAGATCATTATTTTTTTATATAAAAAGGAGATGTGCATTATGAAAAAAAATAGTTTATATATCGGTTTAACACTTTTGTTATGCTTTGCACTATCGGCCTGTGATAATGCAAGTACAGATACAACGTCTAACGATACTGACAACACACTATCCTTCGCATTACAAAACCAGTCACATGATATAGATAATTTAGATATCGACCTTTATGTAAGTTTTGCCGCAGGAAGTGTGCAGGTAGATGAACTTGATTTAATTAAGACAAAAGCTATTACTGTTCCTGAAATAACAGCAGAAATTATTGCGATGGAGCTCTCCGAATGGTCAGGGCTTGATTTTACCCTAGATGATGTAAAGCAATCAGAGAAAACGCTGACTATAGACTGGTCGGTTGACTCCACATTGATTGCAAATTTGGATGACCGAACACAAAAAGAGGATTTCTACTTTTTTGATTCAGACTCAATGCGTTGGTTTATGATGGATAGCTTATACCAAAGTTGTATGGAGAACATGAATATCGACGAAGTCTATTACACAATGGATGGAGGAAAAGAATTATCATTTGAGGAGCTTTATCCTGTTGCTATTTTCCCTGCAGATGTACCATACATGGGTAGTTATTTTTACTTCGCCTATGCTGATGTAAAGGGGGAGGTGGGAGAAGAGTGGAGCGATATAGGGGACATGGCGGATTATAGTCCTACTGAGGGACGTTGGAGATTGAACGGCGCATCGGATACAGCCTTCCTTCTTATGGATGGAGAAGGCTTATATACAGCATTTTATGCCAGTGGTTCGGTTGAAAGCAACGGCTATCTGACTTACTACAGCGAAGATGGCAGATATGAGATGTTTGACGAACAACATACATTATGGGATGTTTTTTACATCCTTGATACAAACGAACTCATTCTTGGTTATGACGGTGAACGTATTTACAAAAAGGATTGATAGGAGGTGATAAGGTATGACATGGAGAAAAATCAACTCAGAACTTCCAACCATTGTTAAAGTAGGAGCATTAGACGATGATTGCTTTGATATTACTCTTTCCAATGGACATACAATCCTATTGGAGCTTGGTAATCGCATTAATGAGCCTATCTTTGCAAAATTGATTGAACGCAAACAATTCTATCATCCCAAAACTGACGGCAAACAGCTTTATTGGATTGACGGTCCTTCATTTACCGTAGCAGAGATTTTAGCTATGCTGGCAAGGGATAAAGAGCAAAAAGCAGTACGGAATTGGCAGGAGAAGTACAAAGGTGATTCATAAAAGGAGGAAGAATAAAGAATGAACAAAAAAGTGAAAAAACTAATCAGTTTCGCGCTGACCCTATGCATGGTATGCATCATGCCAATTAGCGGGACAAGTGCAAAGGAAAAAAGTATGGATACAAAAGAGAGCATACAAGCAAGGGTGTTAGTCCCCAGTTTAGTTGCATCAGCGCCGACAAGTACAACAGGAGCAGCCTTTGGCATACTTGAAGTTGGACAACCTCAGTATAATGCTTCAATGAATCAATCGGATTCAGGTACACATTCAGATGGAAAAGTATGGAGTTGGAATTGGGATGCCAGTTCAAATACCCTTACGTTGACAAATTGTAAAGTGGAGTATGGAATTGATATTATAAATGGTATCGGAAAAGCAACCATTATTATTGAAGGGGATGTAGATATTAAGGGACAGATATTTTGTTCAGGGGAGCTTGACATTAAAGGTTCCAAAGATGCGGTATTAACTATTTGGAACGAGGATAATCCGGCGATTTCTTCAGACTCAGAACTAATGATTGAAGATATTACGGCTTATATTGATGTAGAAAATGGAATGGGGATAGCTAATTTTGGCGGAGATTTAATAGTGGATGGTGCTAAGATATATGTGTCGACGATTGGAGGAAACTGGTCTGGATTCAATTGTAGCGACGGTGATGTTAAGATTATTGGCAAAGCCCAAGTAAGAACCAATCCTACAACATCCGGATATGTCTTTTATGCATCTCAAGATATTCATATTATGGATGAAGCAGTAGTAGATGTCTCAAGTTCAGGCAGTTCAGGGGGGATTGTAGCTGATAAAGCGTTGATTATATCTGGTGGAAGTGTAACGTCAAAATCTAACGGGAGTTTTGGGACCTTATGTGGATATAACAATGGGGTTATCATTACAGGAGGCGTGGTTGTTACCGGTGATGAAGATGGAAATAACGGGGTGGTAAAATGTGACCTTACAGTGAGAGGGACTCATAGTCAGGTCACAATCAATGGATATATAGGGAACAATGGTAATCTCAATGTATCTGAGGGTATAGTGGAAGTTGCAAAAACTGTATCAGGGGCTATCACTGTAACTGGAGGTACAGTGATGGTTAATGGACAGATTATCCCTATTGGTGGAATAAAAGTGGCCGGAGTAGAGCTAGATAGTCAGCGTTTGTCTTTGTATACCAACGCGTTGCCCTCTATGGCATGGCTTAGAGCGTCAGTTATTCCGTTTGAGGCCAAAGAGAAGTCGGTTATATGGGCAAGTGATAATCCTTTAGTGGCAACAGTTGATGCGTACGGGAATGTAAAGGCTGTCGGAGAGGGAAGGGCAAAAATTAGTGTGACAACGGTTGATGGAGGCTATCAAGCGGTATGTTATGTAGTTGTATCGAAAGCTTCAAGTGGAGGTGGAGGCTCTTCATCTAGTGGTGATAGTTATAGGGATAAGGATAAGGAAGCACTGACGAATGATCCTATCATAGGCACCATACCATCGATAAATACCAACGTTATTGATAACACGATTGAAGCGACAGTATCAACAGATACGGTAAACGAAGCCATTAAAAAAGCTCAGGAGCAAGCAAGGGAGTACAATCGTGATGAACAAAGTGTTGTCATGGCGATTAATATAGAACCTCAAAACACCTTGGTTAAACATCTTGGCGTTAATCTTCCCAAAGCGAGTGTAGATACACTCGTGAAGGAAAAAGTAGGGGAAGTACGTATCACAAGCGATATTATAACCATGCATATCAATTTGGAAGCGCTAAAAGAAATCCAAATGCACCTTAAAACAGATGTAAATATTTTAGCGAAAAAAATTGAAAATCCTAGACTTTCACCTCAAATAAAACTAGTTCTAGGTAATCGTCCGGTATATGATCTTTTCATCAGTGGAAAGGAACAGAACGAAGTAACAACATTTGGAAGTGGCAAGGTGTTCGTATCAATTGGGTATATATTGCAAGAGGGTGAGACGCCCGAAGAGATAACGGCGTACTTTGTTGAGCGGGAGGATAAGATAAGCAAAATCCCCGACGCTAGATATAACGCTAAAGAGCAAAGGGTTGAATTTTCCACAGACCATTTCTCCAGATTTGCAGTGGGATCTGTAGCTTTACGTTCTCATTTTACAGATATTACAAAGCATTGGGCAAAAGAGAGTATTGATTTTGTAGCAGATTATGGGATACTAGAAGGGACAGGATATAATACTTTTTCGCCAGATGCATTAATGACCAGAGCAATGGTGACGACGGCGCTTGGCAGGTTAGCAAAAGCAGAAGTCGATCAATATACTAAAAATCACTTTACGGATGTTAAAAGCGACGCTTATTATAGCAGTTATATAGAGTGGGCACATAGAGAAGGGATTGTTAAAGGTCTATCCAGCACTACATTTGCACCTGACGATGCTCTTACCCGTGAGCAGATGGCAGTTATCATTGCAAATTATGTCAAAGCTTTTGATATTGAGTTACCTAAGCAACAGACAGAACATGGGTACTTAGATGATGCAGACATTAGTACATGGACAAAAGAAGCAGTCGAGTATATGCAAATGACAGGAATTATTACAGGAAAAAATCAGGGACGATTTGACCCCAAATCAGCAGTCAGCCGTGGAGAGATTTCAACTGTGCTTAAAAGACTTATAGAGTCTTCACCAAACTAAAGAATAAATAAAAAAAGAATTAGTGTAACTTTTCCTTTAGTTTTGCTACTAATTTACAGAAACTTAAATAACTTCAAAAGAAAGGAGGAGACCATGGATGGTTTTGAAGAAATTTATAAGTTATATTATGTTGATGTCTATAACTTTATAAATAAGCTGACACACTACAATCATCATATCGCAGAAGAATTAACACAAGAGACTTTTTATCATGTGTATTTATCTTTCCATAAATTTAATGGACAATCCCATATTCGAACATGGATATTAGCTATAGCAAAAAACAGATATTTTGGATATCTGCGAACACAAAAACATATCGATTTTTCAGTAGAAGATGTTTTGGGATTCGCAGAGGATAAACAGCAGTCTATAGAGAACGCACAGATTAAGAAAGAACTTCTTGAGTATGGATTGAAAGTTATCTTTGAGATGAAAAGTCCGATGAAGGAAGTGGTGCTGTCGCGAATTTTTACAAATAAATCCTATAATGCGATTGCAGTGCATCAACATATTTCTGTAAGTTCAGCAAAAGTGTTTTATTTTAGAGGTAAAAAAAAGTTAAGAGGAAAATTAAAGGAGAAGTACGGCTATGAAATATAATTGTGAATTAGTTCAAGATTTGTTACCCATGTATCATGATCAAGCATTGTCAAAAACGAGTAGTGACATTGTGGAGGAACATATAAAAAGCTGCTCAGAATGTAGAGAACTTTCTGAAACTTTGCAAGCAGAACAAAGTACAGGAGAGAAGAGCGCGGAAAAGGTTCAAGAGGAAGTAACGAGTAACTCAGGAAGTGCAGTGGGATTATTTTCAAAGAGAGTGCGTCGAGTAAGAAAAATAGTCATCTCTATCTTTGTTGTACTGGTATTGTTGCTGTCAGTCTCAATTGGCTACATCCGACATATGACAGCAGCAGAGACACTGTCCTATACATTTATCAGTTACTTAGATGCTCAAGACATTGTTACGCGTGGATGGATTCCTGAAAATCTTCCTGAAGATACAACGAATATTTATGTGACCTATAATCTGGATAATAATGTTGTTAATGGGTCTTTTAACCTTACACAATCAGGCGTTGTAGCTTTTACAGAAAGAACAACAACAGCAATGGCTAAGGATTTTAACAACCTTCCCAAAGCGATAGACCCTGAATGGGATGTCTATCGAGAGATGATTTACAATCAAAAAGCCCAAGGAAGGCAATATCAATTACTTCAATCACAAGAGTACGTATTTGCTTTGTCCGATACCGGACATGTGCTTTTTTGGAGTAAATAAATTTGCTTGTGCCAGACTTTGATATGTTATAAAATAAAAGAGACAAATTAGAAAAGGAGGTCTATATGCCCGAAATATTAAAGTTTGGAAATTTTGTTTTACTCATCGTAGCAGGTTTTGGCGCCGGCATTGTCACAGGCTTAGCAGGGGCATCAGCGGCAACGGTTGTGACACCGCTTTTGGTTAGTTTTAGCCCAATCTCAGCATATGTCGCTATTGCAGTGAGTTTGATTACCGATGTGTTTGCATCATTTTTTTCGTTCCTGACATATAAAAAGAATGGCAACATTAATATGAAAGATGGAATTGCCTTAACCATTACAGCATGTATTGGTGCCTTTTTAGGAAGTTATCTTTCAAGTTTTTTTAACAATGAAGCACTTGGTGGCGTCGGAGGCTTTATGACATTTCTTCTAGGATTGAAGTTCTTAAGAGATGGATTAAGAATGCGGAAAAATGCCAAAAATGGTATTGTTCAAAAAAAAGAAAAAAAAGTCAGCAAAATATCGCAATTAGATATAAACCCAATGGTATTATCTTCTGTTCTTGGACTGTTTTTAGGATTGGTCTGTGGTATTGTCGGAGCAGGTGGAGGATTGATGATTTTATTTGTTTTAACAGGTGTGTTAAATTATGATATGAAAACAGCCATCGGAACATCGGTACTTATTATGACTTTTACTGCACTAACTGGTGGAGTATCTCACTTTTTTCATATGGGATCTGTTAATGTGTTGCTATTAGCCATGGCTATGGCAATTACAAGTGCTTCGGCAGTTGTGGGAGCAAAAGTTGCGGCAAAGTTTGCCAATAAGACAGAGGAAGACATATTACTAACCATTGTGGGATCGACATTTACCGTTATCAGTGTGCTGATGCTCTTACAAAAAATCAGAAATGTATAATCGCAATATATTTATTTTATGTGAATAGATTGACAATAAATGCATGACTTGATAAAATGATATAGAACTCTATAAGGGAGTAGCTATGGGAAACCAAAATAAGGTCAACATACTGGAGCAATCCTGGTCTTATTTACGTTAATGAATGTTAATGGAGCGAGACTTATAGATTAAATGGTGTAGTCTACTATTTAATCTGTAAGTCTCTTTTTTATTATGCCCTAGGTCATTTTCCTAAGATGAATGATATCTCTATGAGATAATGCGACGCTGTCGCTTTATGAATAAAAAAGAAATGGAGCTTTTAACGATGACACAAGAGATTGTACAAGCATTTTTATTGATTTTTGTAGCGGAAATGGGGGATAAGACTCAAATTCTTGCGATGGCATTTGCCACAAGATTTCCAGTAAAAAAAGTTCTGGTAGGGATAGCGATTGGATCGTTTTTAAACCACGGCTTAGCGGTCTTACTCGGAAGTTATCTGTCTAATTTTATTCCGATAGACAGGTTGCAGATTATTGCAGGAATCGCTTTCGTAGGATTTGCCTTATGGACGCTAAAGACAGAAGAAGATGAGGATGAAGAGGAAGCAACTATTCAAATGGGACCGATTGGAACGGTTGCACTTGCGTTTTTCTTGGGAGAACTCGGAGACAAGACACAATTAACAGCCATTACATTGGCAACGGATGCGTATTATCCATTGCTTATTCTTGTAGGAACAGTGTCTGGAATGGTTGCTACAGGGGCGTTGGGAATTTTTGTAGGTAAAAAGATGGGCGACAAGATACCTGAGTTTGGAATCAAGGTATTTGCAGCAACTATTTTTATGTTTTTTGGACTGCAAAAATTAGCGACATCCGTTCCAACAGCTTACTTACGACCGATTTATGTCGTGCCAACAGTTTTGTTATTAACATTAAGTGTGCTTTATTTGATGAGCAAGTTAGTAAGACAAAGACAAGAAAATATTCAGACAGCCTTTAAACTTCAAGCAAAAATGCTTCATGATTATTATGCGCATATCCATAAAGATCTGACAAAAATTTGTGTGGGAGGCACGTATTGCACCCAGTGTAAGGGGAATCAGTGTGCTATTGGACACGCCAAGGAAGTTATTGATAAGGCGCGTACCGGAACAGAAGCACTTGAAGCTTTGGGAAAAATCAAAGCAGATTATGAACAGAAGCCTTTTTCAAAAGAAAAAGTCTATGATAGTTTGATTGATACCCTTTGGATTATTGAGCATGTAGATAATGAAAATCAATTAGCTTATGCCCATATTATTCGCCAGCAAATGGAAAGCATACTTTTTGGAAGTTCGATTACACCGTATGTCAACATTCATGACTATATTCAACAATTGTTAGCCATAGATAGCGATACAGCAGAAAAATTAAGAAAAATGTACGAACTTCGAAAACCCATTGAGGAGCGAGTCATCAACTTAGGCAATAGAATAAGTAATCTATATCTTATAGAACTTATGGAAGGGTATTTGTTGATTGATACAGGGTATGCAGAGCAGTATGAAGATTTTTACAAAAAATTAGAAAAGCAGCATATTAAGCTAGAGGATATTCGCTACGTGTTTTTGACCCATGCTCACGATGATCATGTCGGATTTTTAAACCAAATACTTGAAAAAACCCATGCAAAAGTTATTTTACATCCTGAAGCCATCACACGCTTAAAGACAGGGCAAAATTCCTTTGAAGGTGGTTGTAGCAGCCGTTTGGCTTGGGGCTTTTGTCAGCTCATGAAAGTGTTTGGAAAAGGAAAGCACCAATATCAGCCGGTGAATGCTGCAACACGCTATTGGATTGCAGATGCGAACAATAAACCTGCGATTGAAAACACGTTGGGGGCAAAAGTTGTCGAGCTACCGGGACATACCAAAGATTCCATCGGGTTACTTTTTGAACAGCAAGTTTTATTTAGTGGAGATGCAACGATGAATGGATTGCCAAGTCGCCATCATGTCATTATTTGGATAGAGAACTTAAAAGAATATAGACATTCCTGGATGAAGATGGCAACGCTGAATTATAAAAAAGTGTATCCATCCCATGGCAATCCATTTGTAAAAAAACAATTAGTAAAAAACGAAGAAAAATTGGCTAAAATCAAAATACATCCCTTACAGTAAGTATTACTCTGCCGGCAATTGGAAATTCACACTCCAATAGATGCCAAATTGATCAGTGACAGATCCATAGAGTGCTCCCCAGAATTCTTTTTGAAGAGGCTGAACGACTTTGCCGCCTTCGGATAATTTGTCGAATAGTTCATATGCAGAAGCTTCTGAATCCGGACCAAGGTTAAATGAAATACTGTCAGTATAAGTGACATTTGCACCAGGAAATGCATCACTTATATATAACATGCCGCCAGGAAATTTAAGCTCTGCATGAAGAACTTTGTCGCCATATTCTGTGGGTATATCTACAGCATTTGTATCACGGTAGTACATTATTTCGGCAGGTGCATCTGCTCCAAGTACTTTGCTGTAAAAATCAATAGCCTCAGCTGCATTACCATCAAACATAATATAGGGAACAAATAACATATAAAAACCACCTTTCTGAATAAATGAAATAGATTATCAATATATTTAGTATGAAACTTTTTTAGGACATGGTCAATAGGTAGAAAGGTTTAGAGAAAAACAAAATGAATTATTGTTAAAAGTAATACAAAAACTTGACAAATACAAAAAATACGATTAAAATGATAACGAAAATCAATATCAACTAAGGGAGGGGGCTCCCTTAATAATTTAACAGTTACCGACGTAAACGTCGGTAACTAAGATGACCTCATGCATAAGTATTTATTGTAAAGGAGTTTTGTATGAAAAAGAAACAAAAAAAATCTTTAATCCGTCGGTTTACACCATTTATGGGTAAGAAAAAAATCTTGATTCCGACGTCACTTTTTTTATCAGCCTTATCTGCAATATTAAATATTTTGCCCTTTGTATTTATATGGATTATTATTAGGCGAATATTTGCTGCGGATTTTTCCAATGAAGGTTGGAGTATTCAAACATATGCTTGGATGACTTTTGCAGCAGCATTTACAGGCGTACTTATCTATTTTATTGCCTTATTAACATCACACTTAGCTGCTTTTCGTGTGGAAGTCGGCATGCGAAAGCAAGGGATGACTAAGATGATGGATATGCCATTGGGTTTTTTTGATGAACATTCTAGTGGGAAAATACGAAAGATTATTGATGATCAAGCATCAACGACCCATTCGTTTTTGGCCCATCAACTTCCGGATATGGCGGGAAGCGTTATCGCTCCGGTTATTTTGATTCTACTGATTTTGACGATTGATTGGCGCATGGGATTAGCCTCATTGGTGCCGATTGTGTTAGGATTTCTCTCAATGGGATTTATGATTGGTGGTAAGGGAAGAGCTTTTCAAGAACGTTATTACGATGCCTTGGAAGAGATGAGCTCTGAATCCGTGGAATATATTCGTGGAATTCCAGTGGTAAAAACATTTGGACAAAGTATATTTTCATTTAAACGATTTTATGACAGTATTATACGATATAAGGATATGGTATATGCGTATACATTGAGTTGCCAAAAACCAATGGTTTTCTATACGGTTATTATGCAAGCGGTTGCGTTTTTTTTGATTCCGATGGCGATTTTTCTCGTGGGACGAGGACATAATTTAGAACTGGTAGTGACAGACTTTATTTTTTATCTTCTAGTATCACCGATGTTTACCGTATTAGTGATGCGTTCTATGCATTTTCAGCAAAACGCGCTAATTGCAGAACAAGCCATTGATCGATTTGATAAACTGCTTGAATATGAAGCAATGCCTTTTCAAAAGGTAAGCCAACCTTTGGATGAATATAGTATCGAATTCAAAGACGTTGTTTTTGGATATAGGACGTCCAAAGAGCCGGTTATTAAGAAGATGAACTTTAAGCTTAAGCAAGGAGAGACTGTTGCTTTAGTTGGTCCTTCAGGCGGAGGCAAGACAACAATTGCACGTTTGGCTTCACGATTTTGGGATGTTACAGAAGGTGAGATTTTAATTGGTGGACGTAATATAAAAGAAATTCCAAAAGAGGAGCTGATGAATCATATCTCATTGGTTTTCCAAAATACACAACTTTTTAAAGGGACGCTTTATGATAATATTGCTTTTGGTCAAACCAATCTGGATGAACAATCCCTAAATAGTGCGATTGATATGTCGCGATCAAGAGAGATTATCGATGGTCTAGACCAAGGGCTGGAGACGATTATAGGATCAAAAGGGACGTATCTATCGGGAGGAGAAAAGCAACGCATTACCATAGCACGGGCCATTGTCAAAGATGCTCCGATAGTTATCTTAGACGAAGCAACAGCATTTGCTGATCCCGAAAATGAGCATCTTATTCAACAAGCACTCAAGGAGCTGAGCTATGGAAAAACAACCTTGATGATTGCACATCGTCTAACAACCGTCCAAGATGCAGATCGTATTCTTGTGGTAAAAGACGGTGAGATTGTAGAAACAGGCAAGCATGAACAATTGCTGGCTCAGCATGGTATCTATGAAAAGATGTGGCAAGAATATCAACAATCTCTAGAATGGAAAATCAGTGAGAAGAAACAGGAAGAAGGTGTTGTTAATGTATAGATTTTTTCAAGAAAAATACGCATTAAGTTATGAAGGCAGCAAACAATTAGTACGGGCTATACTCTGGACGGCACTGCTGAACCTAAGTTTTTTTGCACCGGCAATATTAGGTTTTGCTTTTCTAGAAGATGCAATTATGGTTATGCAAAACAATGAAGATCCTCAGATGATGCGAAGTATAGGCTTTTATGTAGCATTTGCGCTTATTGCTTTTGGTGTGATGTTTGTAATAGCATATATTCAATATCATACAACATTTAGCACCACTTATGAAGAAAGTGCAAAAATGCGCATAAATCTTGCAGAGACATTAAAGAAACTTCCGTTAGCTTTTTTTGGAAAAAAAGATATTGCAGATTTATCGTCAACCATTATGGAAGATGCTACGCAAGTAGAAACAATGTTTTCGCATAATGTACCTCAAATATATGCGTCGGCAATTACCATAGTATTAGCTGGAATAAGCTTGATGATGTATCAATGGAAAATGGCCGTTGCGATGTTGTGGGTTATTCCTGTTGCGCTTATTGTCTTCACTTTGTCTAAGAAATTTCAAGAATCAGTACATCAGAAGCTTTATGATCATAAGCGTACCATTTCAGATTTATTGCAAGAATCTTTGGACTCGGCACAAGAGATAAAATCATACAATCGCGAAGGGCATTTTAAAAGCCGTATGGTGAGGAGTTTGGACAAACTTGAAGAACTGTTGATTCATGGAGAACTGCTTCTTGGGGCTTTTATTAATATGTCTTATGTAGTTCTTAAACTCGGATTGCCAAGTGTTGTGTTGGTTGGGATATATCTGCTTTCAACGAAGGAAATTAGTGCGTTTACCTTTATTGTCTTTTTGGTGGTTGCCTCAAGAATTTATAATCCGATTATAGAAGCGTTAAACAACTTTGCAGCGCTACTATTTTTACAAGTACGTATTGATCGTATGAAATCGATGCTTAAGATGCCACGACAAGAAGGAATAGCTGAGTTTTATCCCAAACACTTCGATATTGAATTTAAAAAGGTATCCTTTGGGTATGATGAGGAACAAACGGTTTTAGATGAAATCAGTTTTACAGCCAAACAAGGAGAAGTTACAGCCCTTATTGGACCTTCAGGAGGCGGAAAAAGTACGGTAGCTAAATTAGCCGCACGTTTTTGGGATATCGATAAGGGGCGTATTACCTTGGGGGGACAGGACATATCTAAAATAGATCCAGAAACACTTTTGTCAAATTATTCCATTGTGTTTCAAGATGTTACACTGTTTAATTCCAGTATTATGGAAAATATTCGTTTGGGACGTAAGGATGCTTCGGACGCGCAAGTTATTGAAGCGGCTCGTCTTGCAAGATGTGAAGAATTCATCGAAAAGTTCCCGCAAGGATATGATACCCATGTAGGAGAAAATGGGGATAAGCTCTCAGGAGGAGAGCGCCAGAGAATTTCCATTGCACGTGCAATATTAAAAGATGCACCGATTATTCTACTAGACGAGGCAACAGCGTCTTTAGATGCTGAAAACGAAACAAAAATTCAAGAAGCCTTAGGTGAGCTGATAAAAAACAAAACGGTCATTATTATTGCCCACCGTATGCGGACCGTTATAGGTGCAGATAAAATCGTTGTACTAAAAGAAGGAAAAATTGCAGAAATGGGACATCCACAGACACTTAGAGAGCGCCCATCCATATTTGCAAAAATGCTTAAGGCGCAGTTGCAACAATAATGATATGATATCTGAAAATGGATAATCAAGGAGTGATAGGATGGCAAAGACAAGAAAAACACGAGAAGAGAGAATACAAGAGATTTTAGCCGGAGCCCAAAAAAGCTTTTTAGAAAAAGGATATCCCTTAACAACGATGGAAGATATCATTGCACATACAGAATTATCAAAAGGTGGTGTATACCACTATTATGCGGATAAAAAACAGATTCTTATTGATATGATGCGCCAGGGCAATATGTTTTATATGCAATATAACAAGCATATGCTTCAGATAGAACCCAAAAATACAGATGAAGAAAATATTGCGCTGGTCACAGAAGCTATTTTGGACAAATTTATTTATCAAACAGATGAAAAGCGGATCTATACAATGTTCTTATGTGAAATGTTATATGATCAAGAAATATGGGAAGTGTTTTTGACTTTAGAAAGACAGTTTTTTGAGTGGTTGACGTCGCGTGTTGAAGTGGATTTGGACATATGTATCGATGAATTGAAGTTTATCAGTCGTATGATGAATGGGATGATGATGGCGCAAAACACAAGCCGTGAGCCCAAAGTACTAGAAACCAATCGACAACAGCTACGCACGATTTTTGAGCCTCTTGTGCGAAAAATCGTCATGAAGCCATCGAATGTGAACATCGTGAAGGAGGATATATAGCATCATGGAACAGACATCACAAAAACAACAGATATTACATGATAATATGTGGAAAGTCAGTATTCGACTGGCTTGGCCGGCTGTTATCGCTATGGTATTGTATGGCATGAACACCGTTTTTGACGCGTTTTTTGTAGGACGATATGTAGGAGAGACTGCACTAGCAGGTGTGTCCCTAGCTTATCCCTTAACGCAGATGACGCTTGGAATAGGGTCGCTTATCGGAGTGGGAGCAGGTTCAGCATTAAGTATTGCTATTGGAAAAAATGATGAAGCTACACAGAGAAAACTTTTGGGGAATGCCAATTATTTAACCCTTATCACTAGTCTTTTCTTTACCCTAGGAGCGTTGATTTTTGCCCGTCAACTTGTGGCTTTTATGGGTGGCGAAGGTGAAGCGCTTGAATATGGTGTGGCATACTTTAAGGTGACTTTATATGGGGCACTCTTTTGGATTGCTGGATTAGCAGGAAATATGATTATTCGGGCAGAAGGAAGAATGAAACGCGCCGCAGTCATGATGGGAAGCGGATTAGTTGTAAATATTCTTATCAATTATATCCTTATTGTTCTGTTTAAGATGGGCGTTGAAGGTGCAGCAATTGGAACGAATATAGGAATGATTGTATATACATTGACATCATTTATCTACTTTGCCCGTCAAAAGGCATCCTTCAAATCAAATCCATTTTCTATACGACGTGATCCGGAGATTGTTAAAAGTATTTTATCAATGGGGATGTCCTCACTGATTATGAATGTCATGACATTGATTCAAGCGGTATTAGTGCTAAATGCCCTCAATGCCTATGGAACCAATAGTGATGTGGCCTTTTACGGAGTTGCATATCGCATATTTACATTTATGCTCACTCCGGTATTTGGACTGATGCGTGCATTGCAGCCAGCTGTGGGTATAAATTATGGGGCAGGAAAATATCGTCGTGTCATTCAAAGCTTTTATGTGTTTGCAGTTGTAGCAACATTGTTATTGTTACCGTTTTGGTTAATTATGATGATAGCACCAGCCAATGTCCTTCATCTAATGTTGCCGGAAAGCACCTTTTTAGCCAGTGATCTTATGAATTTTCGATTATTTATGTCACTGCTACCTATATTACCTGTCATCTTTATGGCAATGACATTTTTCCCGGCAATTAATAAAGGAAATGTAGCTTCTTTAATAGGTATTGCACGCCAAGTTGTCTTCTACATTCCGTTGATGCTAATACTGCCAAGGTTTTTTGGAGTATTTGCAGTATATGTAGGGGCGTTTGGCATAGATTTGATTATATGTATCTGGACTTGGATTCTTGTATTCAAAGAATTTAAGATACTTAAAAAAACAGATCAGCCAAGGGCAATGAAAAAGGTGTTTGAGTAGAAAACAGCAGTAATGGAAAAGTCTTTAACCCTTCTTATTGATATAATGGATGTCGATAAGGAGGGCTTTTTTTATGAAATGGTTAAAAATAGGAAGTGTAAAACGAAAAAGTAAACATCAAGAAGGAATTCTTAAGTTGGAAGATGGGTATAGCAAAGCATTGACTAAACTAGACCTTTTTTCTCACTGTATATTATTCATGCGTTCAAATAACCGACTTGAAGTCTATAGTGTTGAAATTATTCATATTTCTCTAGATAGAGCTGAGATTCTTTTTAAAGTTACAATGGATAATCATGAGTTTAAAGGAGAATTAGTTGATATTAAGCCGTATTTTTCAATTGAGGAAGTTATTGAGGAAGCCAAAGAACCTGCCCAACGATTTTGTATAAATTATCAAGGGGACTCCATTGGTGAATACATGCGTTATGGCAAGCGTATGGGGATTCAATTAAATAAGACGGATACAAATATCCACCACATTCAACAAGGAGACTACTTACGTGTTTTATGGTGGTTTGATCGCTTTGATGGCGATAATTTTCGAAAAATCAGGACATGCATGCCACCGTATAACCATGCTCCCCGTACAGGCGTATTTGCTACACGTTCACCAGTCCGCCCAAATCCGATAGGGTCGACGCTTGTTCGTGTGAATAATGTTTGGCATGATGATGGCGTCATTGAGATTATAGGATTTGATGGCTTTATAGGAAGTAAAATATTACAAGTGATGTTTTATCAACCTTCAATGGATTGTATTAAGAGTGCCGGTGTACCTAGCTGGGTTTCGCATTGGACAAAGAAAAAAACCTTTGCACAACCTAAAGAGGTTGATGCAAGACCAATGCAAACAAAGGATTTAAAATTCAAGAAACTATCCATGGATCTTGAACAGATTCCTTTGGATGAACATGAAGAGGATTCCAAAAATATTCAGATTCATAATGCACATATTCATAATTTGAAAAATCTATCCGTTAAAATACCCAAAAATAAAATTACGCTGATTTCAGGGGTCAGCGGCAGTGGAAAATCCAATTTGGCATTTGATATTTTATATGCAGAAAGTCAAAGACAATTTATGGATCTTATTTTATCAAATCCGATGGGGGATGTAGCTCTATCGGATCGCTACGTGGATAATATCACTGGTTTACAGCCAGCTATTGCAATCGATCAAAGAGCTTTAGGAGCAAATCCGAGGTCAAGTGTTGGAAGTGTTACAAAAATTGGTGATATTCTCAAGTTGATTTTTTCAATTATCGGGCAGCGTATATGTCCGATATGTCACCATGAAATTGATGCAGGTAATGTTTGCTCATCCTGCGGTGAGGTTTTCTTTGATCGAACACCGCAACTATTTAGTTCGAACCATCCTGATTATATGTGCCCTGTTTGCAAAGGTTTAGGCATGCAGATGGGGGTTGATTCATCTAAAATCGTTGAAGCGCCAGAAAAATCTTTGCTTGATGGGGCGTCGTCATTATATGGTAATTTAAGAAAACATAGAGAAAATCCAAATGCTAATTGGATTCGAGGCGAAGTGCTGGCTTTGGCAGCGGATCTAGATGTTGATTTAGAACTTGCATATAATCAATTGCCGGAGCGATTTAAACAAGAAATGCTTCATGGATCGAATGGTCGAAACGTTCGTTTGGATTATAAAAATGCTAAAGGACGTAGCGGAACGATTGTTCGACCTGTAGAGGGAGCTATACCTTTAATTGAGCGCTTGATGTACTCGACAAGTTCATCAAAAACCAATGCACAAGTGCAGCGATATATGACGAAACAAATATGTAGTGAATGCCAAGGAGAGCGGTTACAACCGGAAGGACGATTAGTGCATATTATGGGAGAACGCTATGTGACGGTGATTAAGTTAAGTAGTGATGAACTCCACACATGGTGCCATCATATGTATATGCATTTACCACATAACCAACAGGAGCAAACGAAGAAGCTTTTTGTTCAACTAAATCGGCGTTTAAAGCGTATATTGGATGTAGGTATTGGTTACCTTTCCATAGACAGAAGCATACCAAGCCTCTCTGCCGGTGAGGCTCAAAGGCTTAAGTTGGCTAGTCAATTGGGTTCAGGGCTTAGTAATATCACCTATATTATGGATGAACCTTCTAAGGGGTTACATCCAAAAGACTATCAATTTTTAATGGAGACACTGTTGGAGCTAAAAAGACAAGATAACACAATACTTATTGTTGAACATAAGAAAAGCTTCTTGGAGATTGCAGATGTTCATCTTGTCATGGGACCTAGAGCAGGGGTTTATGGTGGAGAGATTGTCTCGAATGTTCCTTTAGAACATTTGAGAGAGCCTAAAACAATGTCTGCTGAGGCAAAAGCAATAGGAGACATTAAATTGTATACGAAGCAAGAAGCAGCTATTCAGATGAAAAAAGTTGCAACCTATAATTTGAAAAATATTGATGTGACGATTCCTATAGGACAACTAACAGCAGTTATCGGTGTTAGTGGCTCAGGTAAGAGTAGCCTGATTGCAAAAACATTATATCCGGCTATATTAAAACATATGGGTAAAACCGTCGAAGCGTCAGGTGAAGTCGAGGCGGTTGTTGGACTTGAAGCATATGAGCAGGTATGCTATGTCAACCAAAGTCCTATAGGAAGCAATCCGCGCTCCACACCAGGTACATATACCGGTGTCTTTGACTTGCTACGTGAACGCTATGCCGGTACGCAACAAGCAAGAGCTCAAGGTTTGACAAAGGCAAGCTTTAGTTTTAACTCTACAAAAGGACAATGCCCGAAGTGTAAAGGGCTTGGCGAAGTGGCTGTGAATATGCATTACATGGAAGATATATATATACCCTGTAGCCAATGTCATGGAAAACGATACGCGGACAACATCCTAAATATAAAAGAAAAAGGTATGTCCATAGCTGATATCCTTGACGTTGAGATTCAAGAGTTGTTGAAAATTTATGAACATGACGATAGGATTTTTCAGTATCTTTTAACACTCGATCAAATAGGTTTAGGATATCTAAAGCTGGGACAAAGTGCAACGACGCTCTCAGGTGGAGAAGCGCAACGAATAAAACTTGCAAAGGAACTAGTTAAAAAACGCGGATCTCAAACACTATATATCTTGGATGAGCCGACAACGGGGTTAAGTGATGAAGATACTCAAAAAATCATAGCGGTTTTAAAACGACTAAAATCAAGAGGAGCGACGCTTATCATTATTGAGCATAATCTTATGATGATAAAAAACTGCGACTATCTGATAGAGCTTGGTCCAAAAGGAGGCGATCAAGGAGGAGAACTTATGCGTATCGGTTATATAAAGAAATAAGGTTCAAGCATTGATAAGCGCATCAACGATATGATATGATGAAATAAAAATAGGGAGAATACATATGCATAATCGTGAGATAAACCCTTATCAAAAACCAATCAATCAAGTGCAAGATTATATTGAAGAGCACTTAAGTCAAACATTAACGATAAAAGAGCTAGCGAATATTGCACACTTTAGTGAATATCATTTTCAACGTATTTTTTCAGGCGTTGTAGGCGAGAGCCTCTATAGTTTTATTAAACGGCTTCGATTAGAAAAAGCTGCTTATATGTTACTTGCAGATAGAACACAATCCATTAACAATATTGCGGCTAGAGTGGGATTTGAACATCAAGCGTCGTTTGCAAAAGCCTTTCAAGGGAAATATGGAATGAGTGGAAGTGCTTATCGGAAAAAATATTCACGCCTATGTCCGTCTCCCATGATTTTACATACATCCCAAAAACTAGAAATGCGCATTGAACCTATAGACACTTTTATTACAGAAGAAGCAGCTATGAAGCTGATTTATATTCGAAATACAGGCGTCTATAAAGGGGATAGTGCGCTTTTTTCTGAACTTTTTTATCAACTGTATCAATGGGCAAAAGCGCGGGATTTAATCTCAAAGCGTACAAGGTGGTTTGTGCTTTATCATGATTTTGGGCAAGAGACGCAGGAAGAATACTTGCGTTTAAGTGTATGTATGTCCGTGGAACAAGCGTTAGAGGTTAGTGGTAACATCGGTCAATTAAATCTTCCCATGGGAAAATATGGGGTAGGAAGATTTTGTGTTGGGCCGGATGAATATGAAGAAGCCTGGAACTATATGTACATGCAATGGTTGCCAGAGAGTGGGTATAGACTTGACCATCGGTTTGCATTAGAGCATTATCCACATTCAGAGGAAGGAAATAGTAAAAGAACGGTAGAAATATATTTGCCGATTATAAGTTCATAGAATTAAGCAAAAGATAAAAAAGATAAAAAAGTTTGTAACGAATCTTGACTTGTCTAGTCTTATAGAGGAAAGCGAGGTGAAAGAGTGACGAATTTTGATCAAATATACAAGGCGTATTTTAAAGATGTATATAAGTATGTTTTATCTTTAAGTAAAAATGCAGTGGTTGCTGAAGAGATTACCCAAGAAACTTTTTTTAAGGCATTAAAAAACATTGATAAATTTGATGGGAAAAGCAAATTATATGTATGGCTGTGCCAAATTGCAAAAAACACATATTTTTCCTATTCAGCAAAACAAAAAAAGACACTAAGTATGACGGATAAAACACAAGAATATTCAGATGCGATAGATATTGAAAATCTATTGGTCGTAAAAGAAAGAGCTATTGAGATTCATAAAATATTGCACGAGCTTGAAGAACCCTACAAGGAAGTATTTACATTACGTGTATTTGGAGAACTATCATTTCTTCAGATTGGTAATTTATTTATGAAGACGGAAAGTTGGGCAAGAGTCACTTACCATCGAGCCAAAAAGAAGATAAAGGAGAGATTATAATGCAAGTTAACTGTGAGATTATTAAAGATTTATTACCCTTATATCATGATGATGTATGTAGTCAAGAAAGTAAGAAGTTAGTGGAAGAACATCTGAAAATATGTCCAAAGTGTCAGGAAGAACTTCAACAAATGGACTACGAGCTGAAAGTGGGAAGTTCGATTGAAGAGGCGAATGCACTTAAAAATATTGCTCAGAAGTGGAAAAAAGATAAAGTATCGGCTTTTTTACTAGGTGTCTTAATACTTTCAATCGTTGCAAGTATAGGAAGTGCTATTGCTTACAATGCAATTGGAAGTTATGTTGCACCAGACGGTATGCTAGTGGAACCTTTTGCTCTGATTCCTTTATCTTTGCTGTTTGGATTGATTGCGATTGTATCAGCAATAACGTTGAGTATCATGTTTCTTATTAAAAGCAGCAGAGGAAGAAAGAGCACTCGGTGATAAGCTTTTTTAAAAAACATATGCTAGTCTATTAAGAAAGGAGGGATGTACACATGCATTCATGGGAGGCAATTGAACAATCATTAGATTACATTGAAGAACATCTGCAACAAGACATTGCAATCGAAGCACTAGCGCAAAAGGTGAATTTATCTGTATATTATTTTCAACGTTTATTTAGACGCTTGGTGCAGCAATCAGTAACCGAGTACGTCAAATTGCGTAAGCTAGCAAAAGCATCGGATGAGATTATCAATACGGATAAACGTATTATTGATATTGCATTGACATATGGATTTTCTAGTCATCCAAGTTTTACGCGTGCATTTAAGGAGGTATATGGCATTACGCCGGAAGTGTATCGAAAAGAAAAACCGCACCTCAACCATTTTGTAAAACCTGAATTATCCTTACACTATGAACAAGCACAAGAAAATGTGCCGTTGATTGTGGATGGCATTGTAATTGAAATCACACGTCAATACATAGAGGATGACTACAAGATAGTGGGAGTTAAAGGACAGGTGGATCAATATACCTTGGAAGCAGGAGAGTATCTAGTTTGCCAAGTTGAAGCAGAGAGTTTTCAGGATTTGATTGATTCAGCCATATATAAAGCATCCATGTTTTTGAATCAATTATATATGTGCATCATAGTCAAGAGTATGTATTATATGATAATCAAGAAGAAAAAATCATTGTAACGACGTTGCAATCAACAGATGCCGGTGTTGCGTTTTTGATACATTATTTGGATAAAACCATCTATTTTGCAGGAGACTTAAACTGGTGGCTTTGGAGTGGAGAGACCCAGCACTATAATGATACGATGACAACGATGTTTTTAAAACAAATGCAATTACTTCAGGGAATTCCCATTGATATTGCTTTTGCACCATTAGACCCAAGGCAAGAAGAACATTATTATTTGGGGTTAGAAAAGCTCATTAACACAGCCCAGGTTAAGTATGTTTTTCCAATGCGTTTTTGGGGTCAACCATCCATTATTCAACAGTTTAAGAAGGAAAGAGCCAGCTATTTAAATCATGCACAGATTATGGAAATCAGCCAAGAAGGGCAACAGTGGAGCATTGATAGATAACATCAAACGATAACGAGAGGTGGATATGATGAAATTTCAAATGATTCATGAAAATTACAATGTAAGAGACTTAGATAAATCCCTTGATTTTTATAACAAAGCGCTGGGATTAACAGAAAAAAGAAGAAAAACAGCAGACGATGGATCGTTTATTATAACCTATTTAGGTAATGAACATTCCGAGTTTGAGTTGGAACTAACATGGTTAAGAGATTGGGATCGACCTTATAATTTGGGCGATTGTGAATTTCACCTTGCTTTTCGCGTAGACGACTATGATAAAGCACATGCATTGCACGAGCAGATGGGATGCATTTGTTATGAAAATAAAAAGATGGGCATATATTTTATCGCCGACCCTGATGGGTACTGGTTAGAAATCGTTCCGACAAGATAATTGCTTAAATTAGCCTTGAAAACATTACTCATGTTCAACGAATATGAATAGGTTTTCAAGGCTTTTTTTGCACTTATGAAACTTTTAAGTGAAAGATGAAGTCTAATAGATATAAATTGCAATTTATAAAAGAGTCAAGGAGGCATATGTGAACGTTAAAAAGAAAAAAAACCCTAATGAAGCGCTATTTTTAGAAATGTTGGAAATAAATAAAGCCCAATTTTATCGCATTGCATTTTCATATGTAAAAGATGAGCAATATGCGTTGGATGTTATACAAGAATCAGTATATAAGGCCTATACAGCCTTAGAAAAAATGACATCCGTCAAGCATATGAAAACATGGTTTATTCGTATAGTTATAAATCAATCGATAGATCAACTTCGTAATAACAATAAAGTCATTCCACTAAACCAAGAAGAAGAAGTTGTGGATATCCATACGAAAAACCTCGATGCATATGAACAGATGGAATTAAGGGAAGATATGAAAAAAATGTTGGATCAATTAAATTCAACAGAGCGCATTATTTTAATGCTTAGGTTTTATGAAAGTTATGAGTTAAAAGAAATTGCATCAATACTTGATAAACCAATAAGCACTGTAAAATCAACTCTTTATCGAAGTTTGGATAAGTTAAAAGTGTTAATGGAGGAAGGGATAATCAATGGATAATATGATGAGAATAGAAAATAAAATTAAGGAAAGTTTTGATTCAATACCGGTACCTGATGGTTTGGATTTATCCATTGCAAAAGGTATCCAGCGTGCAGATGCAGATAAAGCTAAGCACCATAAAGTCAAAAATAATAAAATGATAAGCTATTTACGACCGGTTGCAGCTGTATTAGGTCTGATTATTATATTAGGGACCCTTAGCAATACATCTAAAACGTTTGTGGCGGCCGTGGAGGATATTCCGATTATTGGCTATATTGTCAAAACGCTGACATTTGTAGATCATGAAGCAAGTGGCGGTCAAATTAATGACGGACTTAACCTAAGTGACATGGAAAGCGTTAGCCAAGAAACGACAGAATCTATTTTTATATCTTTTACAACAGAAGATGAAACAGTCGAGTTAGCATCGACGTATGGCATCAATGCTTATGAACACCCTAATGTACTTGCTTTTACTATTTCAGGGATACGGATGATGGATATGCTAAAAGACTTTGAAGTGATAAGTCAATCTTCGCTCGTTGAAGATGTATATCGAGTCATTACATTGGACGATAGCATGGTGCGATTTAACATTGTCTTAAATCCAAAGGTGACCTATGAAGTTATTGAACATGCTTCTCCGGCAAGGCTAGAGGTTAAACTCTCAACATCTGAAGCAGAGGAAGCAAAAGCAGGAGAGACAGCGACATTATATAATGTTCGAAGCTATTCTTACCCTGCAGGAGAAAGTTTTGCAATCATGGAAGAAGGCTTAATGCATAGCGATATTGACTATCATATTTTAAAAGATACACAAGACAGCTTTGTCTATGAGTTTGGACGCTTTGAAACTAAAGAACAAGCAAGAGACTATGTAGAACAGTTTAATGGAACACTAAATATTTTTATCGATGAAGTGGAAGCTTATGCCCTTCCAGATGCAGTTTTGGAATCGGATTCATAAAAATACAAGGAGGACAAAAAAATAACTCACTTGACATCCTTTGACTTCTAAACTATGATGTCTAGTATATGAAAATTTAATAAGAATATCTGTATGGTTCTATTTATAGCTAAGAGGGAAGTTTGGTGCAATGCCAACGCGGTCCCGCCACTGTAATGCAGAGCAAACTCTTATATCCACTGTTATATATAATGGGAAGGAGAGAGTTGTGTGACGAAGCAAAGCCAGGAGACCTGCCATATAGATGCTCTATATTTCTCACGGGAATGGGAAGGAGGACGTTGTATTACTTTTGACATAGGAATAACTATGATGAAAAAGTAGTTATTATTTGTGAGACATCTTTTCTATCCATACTAGAAAAGGTGTTTTTTTATTATGAATAGACAAGATAGTTATAGTTTTGAAGTTTTATAAAAAATTATGGAGGATGTTATAATGATATGTAGGAAGATGAAAAAATATATGGCGTTTTTCCTAACGCTGATAATGCTAGTTACAGTTATAAGTCCATATACAATATGGACTACAGATGCAGCATCTGGAGTAAGTGTTCTTGTAGAGGTTGAAAACACAACCTTTAGTCAGGGGCAAGGCGCTTCATGGGACGGTCAACTCGTACAAAAATGGGTAACTGTACCGGCAAACTCCACCGTTATCGATGCAACAGCCAAAGCCTTTGAGGGAACAAGCTACGAGGTTGTTGGTATGGAATCGAACTATATTTCTGGAATTCACGGTGTCAATGCATTTGATGGAGGAAGTGAAAGCGGTTGGATGGTAACACTAAACGACTGGTTCACACATGTAGGCGCAGGAGACATCGAAGTTGAGCAAGGTGATATTGTTCGATGGGTATATACAAAAAACGGTTATGGAAAAGATGTTGGTGGTTCATGGGATAATAATGATAAAACCATTCAGTCCATTCGCTTTAGTCAAGGGACATTAAGCCCCTCATTTAATCAAGAGATTAACAGCTATACCTTAGAATTGTCCCAAGGTATTGCGTCGGTTGATGTGGAACCTACAGCAAGTAACAAAAACTTTTTAATAAAAACGTTTGTAGAGGGAACACATTATAAACGAACACAAAGCATTCCGGTATCTAATGGTACGGTGATAACCGTTATCTGTGGTGATCCTGCATGGCCAACGATGAATTCGTGGTCGGGTGCTTCAGATGTTTTAGCTGAGACTTATCAGATTACAATAGTATCGCCGCAAGATACAGCGGATGTAGATACAGCGGTATTAGACATAGCAATTTATGATGCGCATGCCAACATTACAGGCGCCGCAATAAGTATCGATGGAAAAGACATAGATACAGCAAATCAGTGGGTGCGCCAATCTGATATAGAGACATATCTTGATGTAGTTAAAGATGCCAAAGCCGTAAGAGACAGTTTAGATGTAACACAGACAGATATTGATCATGCAGTTCAAGTGCTTGCACAGGCAACAGATATTTTCAATGCGGCAAAAAAATACGGATTAAAATCAACGGATATACCGGTAACACCCCAAATTGCGTTAAATAAGCTGACGGACTATTACAAAGATAATCAGCCGACCTCACCTTCAGGATCTTGGGAGGCCTTTGTAGGGTTATGGGGAGCGGGGGAAGACTTATCGACTTCGCCATGGGAAGATGCCAGCTGGAAAACACTAGACCCCGGATTTGATTCGCAGACCAACGCCAATGATCATATATACTATATCTATAGTTTATTAAGCGTTGGAAAAAATCCGGCAAAGGCTTTTGAAACGGAGCGAAATCTCTTTTTAGAATTGTCTGTACAGCAAGACCAAGACAGTGGGAGTTTTGGGAGCTTAGGTAAGCATATATGGGCTATTGTTGCCTTAGATGTTGGTGAAACCTTAGGCGTTGATGTCGGAACATGGAATGCATCCAATAAGGAAAAAGCGGTTGACCACTTAATTCTTCAGCAAAATCCAGATGGTAGTTTTGGTGCATTTAGCCAGATAGACTATACAGGATGGTCGTTGATTGCCTTGTCAAAAGCAAATGGACCAACAGTTGATACAAGTATTGTAAAAGCAAAACAATACTTAAAAAGTATGCAACAAGAAAGCGGTGGATTTGGCGGCAGCGGTATGTGGGATGCGGAAAACTCCAATAGTATCGCTTGTGCAATTCAAGGACTTATAGCCATTGGAGAAGATGTAACCTCAACAGATGGAGCATGGAATTACAATGGAAAAACACCGATAGATGCATTACTAAGTTATCAAAATTCAGAAGGAGCATTTGATTGGCAAAAGGATAACCCGGGTGCGGTCTTCATGTCAACAAAACAAGCTTCAGTAGCATTAGCAGATAGTGTCTCAGGTCAATCTACATGGTATAAGTTAGGCACGATTGACCTAGGATACACTCAAGTAGATAAAGCTAAATTAAATGCATTAATAACACAAGTCAAATCCAATCTTGAACAGACACCGGTAAGTGTTGACGGAAAAGACGTTGACTTAGGAAAAAACTGGGCAACCCAAGAAGAACACAGTGTATTGACATCAGCACTTGATACAGCTCAAATCACTGCAGATAAAGCGGATGCCTTGCAACAAGAAATTAATGATGCACTTGCCCAATTAAATGGGGCAAATGAGCAGTTTAACCAGGCTAAAAAAAGACCGATCAACGTCATTAAACTTCCAGCGCCAGATGAACAAAATACCATTACAGTAGATGTTCAATTACTTGAAGGGATAGATCAGATCGTTCCGGTAGCATCACCTGAACATACGATACGTATTAATGTTGCACAAGATATTGCTTCAAAAGTTATGTTGGAGTTGCCTTTAATGGATGCAATGCCACGTATTGAAGTGATTAAGGAAAATACCCAGGTGGTATTTCCTCAAGGCATACAGGCTACGCCACAAGATAGCGCATCGATTGAGTTAATAACATATCAAGAACCGACAGACTATTTGTCGGTGTTAGAACCTCACATTGCAAAGGATAAAAAAATCCATGAAATCCCCCAAGCATTTACAATGGGAGGCAACCATAAGATTGAATTCAACGGTTATGTCCATATGCAATTTTCCAAAAAGGCAGGGCACTTGGTTGCTGCAATCAATGGAGAGAATATAGAATTACTATCAAAATATGCAAATGATGCAGAGGGACTTGCCAGTGGCAAAGATGCCTATGCTTTTGATAATGGAGACGATTTAATCGTCAAGACAAAACATTTTACGGACTATGTCGTATATTTGCTAAGAGATGCAGATGATGATGTCGTTATTGAACCTGAAAAGAAAGTTAAACTTTCGGTAGACAAGCGAACAATAGGCGAAGGTTATGTTATTTCTTCAACCTATGTTGAACTTCAAGATGGAGATACAGCATGGTCCGTGTTAAAGCGAGCCTTAGATGCTCGAAATATTCGCTATGACTATAAATGGTATGATAAATTCGAAAGTGTCTATGTACAATCTATAGATGGAGATGGAGAGTTTGATCATGGACCGCTTAGTGGATGGATGTATAGTGTAAATGGACGTTATCCGGACTATGGTGCAAGTCAATATGACCTTAAAGAAGGTGATGTCTTGCGCTGGAGATACACGACAGATTTAGGTGAAGATTTAGGACAAGATAACAGTAAGTGGAGCGGGGATTTAAAAGCGAACCAAAAAGCCTATGTTATTGAAGTGGATGGAGACTCAGAGAAGGTATCTATAAGTAAACGCCACTTTGACAAAGCTTTGAAGGCAGTTGAAAAAGGAAAATTATCAGATATTGTTATAAAAATAGATACCAATAAAAAAATGAAGGGCTTTAACATAGAACTTCCGAAAAAGTCAATAGAATCTGTGGCAAAACAAAAAGGGCTAGACCTAAATATAGAGTCTTCCATTGCCCATTTAGATATGTCCAATGCGATGTTAGCACTTCTTGCAAAACAAGCAAAGGGTGAGACGATAGTCGTGCAGTTACAAGAGACGGATGCTTTAACGCTTACAGAGGAACAACGTGAAGCCATCGGTCATCATGTTGTCTATGATATTGTCATTGAAAGCGCAGGAGAATCTATACGTGATTTGGGCAAGAAAAAAGTAACGATTGCTTTGCCATATACACTAAAAGCAGGTGAAGCAAAAGAAGAGGTCAATGTATGGAGTCTAGATGAAAACAATCAATTGAAACGTATCGAATCAGACTATAACTCAAAGACAGAGATGGCAAGTTTTGATAGCTCCTATTTATCTTCTTATGCCATTGGGGTTAAACTGGAAGCTTCTGCAGTTGTTCATCGATTTAAGGATGTTAAGCCAGAGGATTGGTTCTATAAAGCAGTTGAAGTAGCAACACAAAAAGGCTTGTTTGTAGGTACTTCATCAGAGACCTTTAGCCCTAATCAACCTATGACAAGAGCAATGTTAGTTACCGTGTTACATAAGTTGGAGAAAGAACCCGATGCTTCACCGGTTAAATTCCATGATGTTCCAGAGGCAACATGGTTTACAACATCCGTAGGATGGGCCGCAGACAAAGGCATCATAAGTGGATATGATAATGGAGTTTTTAAACCTAATGAACAAATAACTCGTGAGCAGATTGCAGTCATTCTTTATCGATATGGAACGTTAAAAGGATATGACATGCAGGGAGATGCTAGCTTGACTATGTATATCGACCAATCAAAGATAAGCCCGTGGGCACTAGAGTCTATGCGTTGGGCAAGTCAATCCGGCATAATAACGGGACGTACATCAAGTACACTTTCTCCGGCAGGTGAAGCAACACGAGCGGAGGTCGCTGAAATACTGAGACGCTTTATTGAAAAATATGAACAGCAATAAACCGTAGGATGAAAGTAGCGAGGTGCAAAAAGATGAAGGTTATAGAAAGACAAAGCCTGTGGCTATGGATATTGATTTTATGTTTTGTGACTAGAATAAGTGTAGTATCTGTTTCAGAACAACAGCTGGATCAAGTGATTGAAGATACTGCAATTTACATGCATAAGTCGGTGAGTAATCCCCAAGTTGGATTTGTAGGTGGAGAATGGGCTGTCCTAGGACTAGCTCGCAGTGACTACCATGTACCAAATGACTACTACTTGACGTACTATAATAATGTGGAGACATATGTTAAGGAGAAAAAAGGGGTTCTACATCATGTCAAACTCACAGAATATTCACGCTTGATTTTGGCGTTAACAGCAAGTGGCTATGATCCTAGGGATGTAGGCGGCTATGACCTGACATATCCACTGAGTGATTTTGATAAGACAATCCAACAAGGGATTAATGGACCTATTTTTGCACTCATCGCTTTGGATAGCGGTGCCTATACAATTAGTGACAGTGATAATCCATCGACTCAAGCGACACGGGATAAGTATGTGGATGAAATACTGCGTAGACAGCTTGAGGATGGTGGATTTTCTCTTTTTGGAGGAGTAGAAACGTCATCAACTAAAAAACAGGTGTCAGACCCGGATATCACGGCGATGGCACTACAAGCATTGGCAAAATACCAAGATCGTGATGATGTTAAAAAAGTTATTGACGAAGCATTAGATTTTCTATCAAAGGTGCAAAATGATGAAGGTGGATACTCGAGCTGGGGTAAAGAAAATGTGGAAAGTACCGCTCAAGTTGCTGTTGCATTGACAGAATTAGGCGTATCAGTGACAGATAAACGGTTTGTGAAAAATGGAAAAACCGTTGTAGATAACCTTTTAGAATTTTACACACCAGGGGAAGGTTTTTTGCATACAGAAGATGGGACGGGAGTTAATCAAATGGCAACAGAACAAGCATTTTATGCACTGGTTGCCATACAAAGAGCGCAGCAGAAAAAACAAAGCCTTTATCGGATGACAGATGTTGAGCAAAGAACTAAAGCATCCTTGCCATCAACTTCGGTGGTAGGCAAAAAAGACAAGCATCCGGATGTACAACTAAGACCTGTTGTCTTGCCGAAAAAAACCTTTGATGATATTAAAGGGCATCGGGCAAAACTCGCCATTGATAGCCTTGCGGCTCGCCAAATTATTCAGGGGAAAACACAGACAGAGTTTAAACCGAATATGCATGTGACACGGTCCGAGTTTGCGACTATGATTGTTCAGGCGCTAGGTTTACCTAAGCAAAGTACAAATCAATTTAGAGATGTGCCGGCTAAAAGTTGGTATGCAACATCCGTAGGAGCAGCCTATAATTATGGAATTATTCATGGACAATCAAGGACCGTGTTTAATCCTAATGGAACGATTACGCGTGAGGAAGCGGCGGTTATGATTGCACGGGCGGCAAAATTGACAGGGAATGACACCGACGTGTCCGAGGTTCAGATGCGTGATATGTTAGCTCAGTTTTCGGATTATATGGAGGCGTCGCACTGGGCAAGAACATCCTTAGCCTTTTGCTATCAATCGGATCTTTTATCACAACAAGATTTAACGATTCGACCCAGAGAAGCTATTAAGCGTTATGAAGTTGCACAGATGCTATATAACCTTTTAGACGTATCTCAACTATTATAAAGCCTAAGGTGGTGAAAGCTTAAAAATGCAGAAGAATAAAAAAACATTTGCGGTGGTGTTTGTAATCTTAGTGCTTCTTCTCAGTGTATTCATATGGGAGGAGAAGGGCTCTGGTAACAATATGGACACCCACGTAGATGATGGACTTGCAATTCATGCTAACAAGGATACGCATGATGCGATTAGTCAAAAAGATGAATATCTTACAGATCCTGTACCGGAAGGGAAACCCCTTCCGGTAGAACCTCAGGACGTCCAATTAGGGGATGGGCAATACACAGCGACACTTTCGGTATCTTGTAAGACGATTTTAGAGAATATGCATGCATTGGATAAAGAAAAATGGGAATTGGTGCCGGAAGATGGGATCATTTTTCCTGCAACACAAGTCGTTTTTTATGAGGGCGAAAGTGTCTTTAATTTATTGCAAAGAGAAATGAAAAAAAATAATATTCATATGGAATTTGTTAATACACCTATTTATAACAGCGCATATATTCAAGGAATCAATAATCTATATGAGTTTGATGTCGGTGAACTATCTGGCTGGATGTATAAGGTGAATGAATGGTTTCCAAATTATGGAGCTTCACGCTATCAGCTTCAAGATGGGGATGTTATTGAATGGGTCTATACTACGGATTTGGGGCGTGATGTAGGCGGATATGTCGCTACGGGAGGCCAATAATGGGAGATACCTTTTCAACATATCATCCAATCATTAATTTTTTGTTTTTTTCCCAAGTCTTAATTTTTTCGATGTTTTTTATGCATCCTGTTTTACAGTGCATCTCTTTTTTTGGTGCACTGACGTATGCATTTTTTTTGCGAGGAAAAAAGACCCTTAATTTTAGTTTGAAGTATATGCTGCCGATACTTGTTGCTACAGCAATGATTAATCCTGCGTTTAACCATGAAGGGATGACTATTTTGACCTATTTGCCCAATGGGAATCCATTAACGCTTGAGTCTATTGTGTATGGAATCTCAGCAGCGGTTATGTTGATGACAATTATGGTCTGGTTTTCTTGTTATAATGTCGTCATGACTTCGGATAAGTTTATATATTTATTTGGACGTATCATACCTTCGCTTTCTTTAATCTTATCCATGGTTTTACGTTTTGTCCCTCGCTTTTTAACACAACTTCAGTGGATTACTCGAGGACAAAGAGCGTTGGGAAAAGATGTGTCTTATGGAAATATCATACAGCGCATAAAACAAGGCATAAAAATTCTTTCGATTATGGTGACGTGGGCGCTGGAAAATGCCATTGAAACAGCGGATTCAATGAAAAGTAGAGGCTATGGCTTACCAGGGCGTAGTGCTTTTTCAATATATCATTTTGACCGACGTGATCAATATGCACTTGTTTTTTTAATTGTTTGTGGAGTCTATATGGTTATAGGCATTGTTTTTGAAGGCACATATTGGCGGTATTTTCCGACGATACAAGGGGGGAAAGTTGAAGCACATGCTATCAGCCTGTATGTCACATATTTTTGTTTATGTATCGCTCCAGTGGGCATAAATATAGAGGAGAAGTTAAAATGGAGAGCTATACGCTTAAAAAGGTAACGTTTTTTTATCCAAAACAAACAAAAGCGGTTCTTGATGCACTGTCTTTTTCGATTAACAAAGGAGAGTTTGTGACCCTTTGTGGACCCTCGGGGTGTGGTAAGACAACCTTACTTCGACAATTAAAAACTGTACTTGCGCCATATGGAACTGTTCAGGGAGAGATTCTATTTGAAGGTAAGTCCTTGTCCGCATGGGAGCAGCGTATTCAAAGTTCTAAAATAGGCTTTGTTATGCAATCGCCGGACAATCAAATTGTAACAGATAAAGTGTGGCATGAATTAGCTTTTGGATTAGAAAGCTTGAGGATAGATACTCCGACCATCCGTTTACGTGTGGCTGAAATTGCCGCTTTTTTTGGAATTGAGTCTTGGTTTCATAAAAGTGTTGCTCAACTTTCAGGAGGGCAAAAGCAGCTTTTAAATTTAGCATCAATTATGGCAATGCAGCCTTCAGTGCTTATTTTGGATGAGCCGACAAGTCAGTTGGACCCAATTGCAGCGGCAGAATTTTTAGCAACGCTTGGAAGGATTAATCGTGAACTAGGTGTAACCGTTATTATGACAGAACATCGCCTAGAAGAGGTGTTTTCCCTGACAGACAGAGTTTTAGTTTTAGATGAAGGACGTTTGATAGGTGATGGAACACCACAAGAGATAGGGACATATCTAAAAAACATAAGACATAGTATGTTTTTGGCGATGCCAATTCCAATGCAGATATATGCGAGGGTGGATAATCAGTTAGAGTGTCCGATAACTGTTCGGGACGGGAGAACATGGCTGGACGCATTTGTTCAACATCGACCGCTTAACCTGATGCCAACACATTCGCAAAAAGAGAAGAAAAAGACGCGCAATCCGATAATTACCCTGGAGGAAGTTTGGTTTCGTTATGAACAAAACGCGACGGATGTTCTTAAAGGAATGTCGATGCAAATATATGAAGGGGAACTGTTAGCCATTTTAGGCGGAAACGGCGCAGGAAAGTCAACAATGCTTTCGCTCATCTGTGGAGAAAATACGCCATATAGAGGAACGGTAAACGTTGCAGGACACGTCATAGGTAATAAGCGTAATCAAGTTGTAGAAAATGGCATAGGTATGTTGCCGCAAAACCCCCAGACGCTCTTTAGCCAAAAAACAGTATTCGAAGATCTTGTCGATGGAGTGGGACACGATAAGGAAAAGAAAACGCGACAAGAACAAGTACAATACATAAGTCAATTATGTCAATTAGATAAGCTATTAACGAAGCATCCTTATGATTTATCCGGAGGAGAACAGCAACGCTTGGCATTGGCTAAGGTTTTATTGCTTGAACCCAAAATCTTGATGCTTGATGAGCCGACAAAAGGTTTAGATGCGCATTTTAAGAGTGTGTTTGCCGGTATACTTCATGGATTGTTACAAGAAGGCGTGACGATTATTATGGTGAGTCATGATATTGAATTTTGTGCCAAGTATGCGAAGCGGTGTGCTTTGTTTTTTGATGGTAAAGTTGTCAGTGAAAATACAACACGTAATTTCTTTACAGGCAATAACTTTTATACCACATCGGCAAATCGAATGGCGCGTCAACATATTATAGATGCAATGACGCCAGAAGATGTCATCAGTGCATGTGGGGGCGATATTACTCCTTTGGAAAGTGTGGATTTTTCCCATGTATATCCCAAGAAAGTAAAAACCCTATATCCCCAAAATGTGCAAACCCGAGAAAAGGATAAGAAGCATGAAGGACAAGTGCCTATGCATCAACGCTATCTGTCAACCAGAACTCTCTTGGCTATGATTATAATTTTTCTGACGATTCCTCTTACGATGTATATTGGCATCTATTACTTAGGAGATCGAAAATACTATTTTATCAGCATGCTTATTATCTTACAGACGATGTTACCTTTTGTATTGGTTTTTGAACACAGAAAACCCCTTGCCCGGGAACTCATTGTGATTGCAGTTTTATGTGCTATAGGTGTAGCGGGGCGTGCGGCTTTTTTTATGGTGCCTCAGTTTAAGCCGGTGGTAGCTATTGTGATTATTGCTGGTGTAGCTTTTGGAGCAGAATCAGGTTTTTTAGTTGGTGCCATCATTGCGTTTGTATCCAATATGTTTTTTGGTCAAGGGCCTTGGACCCCATGGCAAATGTTCGCACTTGGTATTATCGGATTCATCGCTGGTATTTTATTTCAAAAAGGCGTATTGAGGAAAAAGACAATTGAACTATGCGTCTTTGGAGGGATAAGTACATTTTTTATTTATGGTGGAATAATGAATCCGGCAGCGGTGTTGATGTTTCAAAGTCATCCGACAAAGGAGATGTTTGTACTTGCCTATCTTCGGGGAATTCCTTTTGATTTGATCCATGCCGTAGCAACAGTGTTTTTTTTGTTTGTAATTGCCCGACCAATGCTTGAAAAACTTGAGCGGATCAAAGAAAAGTATGGATTGATAAAAGCTAGATAAAAAATAGGTTGACAAAAAAATATATTTTTGATAAGATTAACCAAACGGTTAGTTAGGAGATTTTGATGGATGCAAGAGAACGAATTTTACATATTGCTGAAGAAATGTTTGCTAAAAAGGGATATGATGGAACGAGTGTAAATGAAATCGCTAAAGAAGCTGAAGTGAATAAAGCTTTAATCTATTACTATTTTGAGAGTAAAAAGGACTTGCTAAATACACTTTTTTTTGAATTTGTAAAATTAATTGAAAAAGAGATCACATATTTATATAATGAGAAAAATGATGAAATGTCTATGCGACATATCGAAAAATCGTCTTTATTGATGGTGGATTTTGTTGTGAGAAAAAAGAAACTTATTAAAATTGCTGTTATCGAGTCACTTAAAGAAGGTGAAGAAGACAATATTATCATTGCATTGTCAGACATGTTAATGGCAAATGAAATTGAGTCAATCCGAGAACGATACAAACAAAAGGGATGGAACATAGAAAAAGATGAAAAATTATTAATGGTTACCGAATTTTTTACAGGAATAATGCCAATACTCACATTTGCTATATTTGGGGATGTTTTTGGAGAAAAGCATGAGCTTTCGAAAGCACAAATGAAAGAGATGTTTGTTCAAGCATTTCTCAATACACATATAGAATATCACAAAAACAAACTATAGAAAGGAGAAATTTTTTTTGGATACTATTAACCAACCGGTTAGTTAAAAAGAAAGGATGAAATTATGAATTTTACAAAGGAAGCTTTTATTCGTATGCCAGATGATATACAAGATAAGATGATGGGAAAAATCATTGCAAGCAATAAATGGAAATCGATGCCGACATTTAATATGCTATTTGAATCCAATATTTTAATGGGAGCAGATAGACAAGATATGATTGAGGCTTTTAGTTCTGCAAATGATATGGGATATGATTTGTATAAACATTGCCGTCGAGTAGGAAAGGAACGTGAAAAAAAAGCAGAAGCATTTATATCCGAACCCGATCATTATATTGAAGAAAAGCAAAAAGCATTGATGATGTTTTTTTTAGCGGATTGGGTTGCGCGGACAGATGAAGAGATTGACCGCAACTATAAAGACTTTTTAAAGATTTCAGTTGAAATAGATAAATACACAAAACCATCGGTTGAAAAAATAGTTTTCCCATGGACAAAAGGTAAAATCTTTGCGCGTTTGAGATTTCCGGAGAATACAATAAAAAAAGTACCTGTGATTATTCTGTTTCAAGGCAATGATACCGTAAAAGAGACATTGCGTGCTATAGAGGATGTTATATTGGAACAAGGAATGGCGATTTTGAATGTTGACCAAGTTGGGTGGGGTGAAAGTCGCTTAACTGGAAATCGTTATAAAGCGTTAGACAATGCTGAAATTCTTGGACATTTAATTTTAGATTTTTGTAAGCGGCATGAAAAGATTAATGAAGATCAAGTGTGTTTATTTGGATTTAGTGGAGGAGGGACTTGGTCAGCTATGACGGCTGGGTCAGACCGTAGATTCAAATATATGGTGATGCTTGGTGGGGGGATTTATGATCTTGGAAAAGCCATGAAACACTTGCCAGTAATTCAAAAAAGACAGGTATTTAAACACTGGGGATGTGATGAGCAAGAATTTGAACAGAGAAAAAACCATATTGATTTCAACAAAATACTACCTAAAATACAAGCACAAACACTTTTAATTCATGGAACACAAGACTCATTAATTCCTATTCAAGGTATTCGTGAGGCTGCAAAACTTATTAATGGGCCAGTTGAGCTCAAAGAAGTCGAAGGCGGCGATCATATGTGTACAGATACTATGAAATCAGTTGAAATACCATATATGATGGAATGGTTAAGGAAGAAAATGCATATTTGTAATGAATGATATTTATATCTGAAATGAAATATGCATATATATATTTAGCTATGTACTTGCAAAGCGTATTGCAGGTGCATGGCTCTTTTTTTGCAAAAAATAAGAAGAAGCCTTTGAACTAAAAGCCTACAGTGGAAAATACGCTTATACAGTCATAATTGTGTCATAATTGTGTTGCATACTACATATATAGAAAAGATTAAGGAGGCGAAATGATGATGATTATCTTTTGGGTTGGATTGGCAATATTAATTTACTATCTGTTTTTCAATCAAGAAAATGGAAAAATCACATTCAATCAACATAAAAGTGCGCAGGAGCAATTAAAAGAACGCTTTGTAAAAGGCGAAATTGATGAGAAAACCTATCTTCAAATGAAAGAAACAATTAAGTAGAATATAGAAAATATAAAAGGAAAGGTGATATATATGATGCATGGATATAATTGGTTTAATAATGGAGGCTGCATGTTTGGTGGAGGCGGCTATTTTGGAATTTGGCAATACTTTATTATTATTGGTGTTGTTCTAATCATTGTTGCATTAATTTTAATGGGACGAAAAAAAGCAAGCAATAATGAAGATGCCATTGAAACGTTAAAACTCATGTATGTTAATGGCAATATATCAGAAGAAGAATATCTAAAAAGAAAAAATGTGATTGAAAGGAAGTAATTATAATGAAGAAAATGCATCTTACAATCATTGTCTTAGGACTAGTTTTCATTGGATTGGGTATTGGCGGATATATTTATAGTCAAAACATTGATGAAACGCCTACGGCGTATAGTACTATATGGAATCAAACCGATGTTACAGAGCCTTATTCGATTGATGAATTAACCAAAGAAGTGAAGGACTATATTGATAGGTATGAAGAGGCATTGGAAATTAGTGATATCTTCGTTTTTTCAGATGGTGAATATTATTTTTCAATTGTAGAACAAGACACACATCGAGGGGCTATGGAACTATTAGTTAATCCATACACAAAAGAAATCTTCCCGGAATATGGTCCCAATATGATGTGGAATCTAAAATATGGCATGCATAGTCAAGGTGGGCATATGGGCAGTGGATATATGAGTCGTGGATATATGGGACAAGGACACATGGGTCGCGGGCATATGCAAAGACACAATTTTGATTATGGAAGGATGGATACATATAGAGAGGATATGCGTGGTACATTTGATACAAGAGTTATCGAAGATAATACAGTAAGCTATGAACAAGCTTATAATGCAGCACAAACCTTCTTAGACGAATATGACAATACGTTCAGTGTTGATGAAGCATATCATGAATTTTATGGGTATTATACATTTCATGTTTTAAAAGATAACGAACCCTATGGCATGTTGAGTGTCAACGGATATACCCAAGAAGTTTGGTATCATGATTGGCACGCAGACCTTGTAGAGATTATTGAAAATCATTAAAAGTCAAAGATTATATGTAAAGGGATAACATGAAAATTGTTATCTCTTTTTTTAAGAAAAAGTTTAAGAAAAAGTTTAAGAAAAAGATGTAAAAAACATATAATATGTGGTACGCTTTTCATAGGAATGTTTTTGGAGAGTATAGACATGAAAATAACATATGGAGGTAAGAGCTATGATTGTATTGGTCTTTATTGCAGTAGGATTGGCACTGGCTTTAGCAGGGTATCACTTTTTCAAGGTTTCTAGGCTGGATCCTGGAACACAAGTGATGCGTGATATTGCATCGGCTATTCAAGATGGAGCAGATGCATTTATTCATCATGAATATAAAGTAATATCAAAGTTTGCAATAATCATTGCAATCGTACTCGGCATTGTTGTAGAATGGTATGTCGGGATTGCCTTTATTATGGGGGCGTGTATGAGTGGGCTTGCAGGATTTATAGGTATGAAAATTGCAACCATTGCAAATGTGCGCGTTGCGAACAAAGCCCGCACGTCAAAAAGTCTCGGACAAACCTTAAAAGTAGCTTTTCAAGGCGGATCAGTCATGGGATTAAGTGTTGGCGGATTTGCACTTTTGGGTCTTGGTATGGTATATGTTATTTTTGGGTATGGACTTGGACAAATGGATCAAGCCAACTTAGTGATACAAGAAAATTGGATGGGAGTCAACTTTATTCCATTTACCATGACCGTATCAGGGTATGCCTTAGGGTGTTCGATTATTGCTATGTTTGACCGGGTCGGTGGAGGTATATATACTAAAGCGGCAGATATGGGTGCGGATCTTGTCGGCAAGACAGAAGCAGGGATACCGGAAGATGATCCACGTAACCCGGCGACGATTGCAGATAATGTTGGAGACAATGTCGGAGATGTGGCAGGTCTTGGTGCAGATTTATTAGAAAGCTTTGTTGGGGCATTAATATCAGCCGTGGTCTTAGTTGCCTACATGTACTATACAACCAGTGGAAACGGCAATCACCTAACATATACATTGGTTGAAAAGCTTATACTATATCCTTTGATTTTTGCTGCAATAGGGCTTATTAGTTGTGTGGTTGGCGTCTTATTTTTAAGTTTGCGTCAGATATCGGAAAACCCCCATAAAGAGTTAAACTATGCACTATGGACATCAGCCGGACTAACAGTTATTGGAACCGGTGGTTTTACGTGGTTGTATTTTGATTCCATGGATGTGACTGCCCTTGGGTTTAGGCTGGGGATTATGTCACCATGGATAGCAGCTTTGTTTGGTATCGGCAGTGGAATTCTTATCGGATTCTTAGCAGAATACTATACAAGTTATGATTATAAACCAACGAAAACTATTGCAAAAAAATCCATTGAAGGAACAGCACTTACCATTACCCAAGGACTGTCGGCTGGAATGAAATCTACCCTCTATCCGGTAATGGTACTAGCAAGTGCGACATTGGCAGCGAATTACTTTGCCGGACTTTACGGTGTTGCTATGGCTGCAATCGGCATGCTTTCGTTTGTAGCGGCAACGGTATCTGTGGATACGTATGGACCCATTGCAGATAATGCAGGAGGTATCAGTGAGATGAGTAACCTTGAACCTAAAGTACGTGAAATTACCGATAAGCTGGATTCGGTGGGAAACACCACTGCGGCTATAGGCAAAGGGTTTGCCATAGGCTCAGCTTCGCTTGCAGCATTATCTCTTATTGCATCCTATCTGTATTCCCAGGCAAATGCCGGAGACATTTATGGATTTTTATTGAGTATTAATATGATACATACATTAACTCTTGCAGGAGCTCTTGTCGGTGCAGCATTGCCATATTATTTTTCGGGATTACTGATTGAATCAGTTGCTAAGGCAGCAGGGGCAATGGTGACAGAAGTTCGGCGACAATTCAGGGAAAATCCCGGGATTTTAACAGGGACCCAAAAGCCTGATTATCGACTATGTATACAGATATCCTCAGCAGGTGCGTTAAAAGAGATGGTCCTACCTGCGATGATTTCAGTGTTGGTACCTTTAGTCAGTGGATTTATTTTTGGAGCTGAATTTGTGGGCGGGATGATTGTTGGAACGCTATTGTCTGCCATTATGTTAGCCCTTTTTTCAGCTAACAGTGGTGGAGCATGGGATAATGCAAAAAAATTAGTAGAGTCCGGCGGGGTTGAAGGCTATGGAAAAGGATCAGTATTACATGCATCAACTGTAGTTGGGGATACCGTAGGCGATCCATTAAAAGACACGGTGGGACCTTCGCTAGACATCTTAATAAAAATTATGGCGATGGTATCGTTAGTCTTTGTGTCCGTTTTTAGTCAATATAATATTTTGAGTTTATTTCTTTAAAATGATAATCAGCGACATAGAATTAGTGAGAGGATACTTAATCAATGAAACAATATAGCATATTTAATATAATAGGTCCGGACATGATAGGTCCAAGCAGTTCCCACACAGCAGGAGCCGCAAAGTTAAGCTTTATGGCACAGAAAATCTTTGGGATGCCGGTAAAAAAAGTGCTTTTTGAACTTCATGGTTCCTTTGCAGATACATATCAAGGACATGGTACAGATAAGGCTTTATTAGCAGGAGTACTTGGAATCAAACACAATGATGAAAGACTTAGTGATGCATTTGAACTTGCACAAGGGCAAGTGGACTATCAGTTTGAAAAAACAGATTTAGGTGAAGTGCATCCCAATACGGTGCGTATAACGATGACGAGTGCATCAGGACAAACCAGTGTTGTTCAAGGATGTTCTATAGGTGGTGCTAATGCCATAGTAACTAAGATTGATGAAGTAGATGTTGAGATTGATGGTGCCTATGATACCATTATTACCGTTCATAAAGATCAACCTGGAATGGTTGCGACATTAAGTAAAATATTTGCTGAAGAGCGTATTAATATTGCATATATGAAACTGTATCGTGAGACGCGAGGACGACATGCAATCATGGTCTTAGAAGTGGATGAAAACCTTCGCAAAGAACAGTTGGAGAAGTTAAAAGAGCAAAAAGACGTCTATAAAGTGACATGGATTCCAAGAGGTGAATAAAAATGCAAATGCGAAGTAGTCAAGAGATAATAGAATACTGTCAGCAACATAAGGTGAGTTTGTTTGAATATGCACTGGCATATGAACAAGAATTAACGGATAAATCAAGAGAAGATATAGTCATGCAAATGAAAAGCTATTGGGAAATCATGAAGGAAAGTATTGATAAAGGTCTACATGATCTGTCACGAGGAGAGGGACGTATTATTAAGCGAAAGGCAAAAGACGTCTATGAGCTTGCAACAACTCAAGAAGCAGCTTCAGGGACCCGGATGCTTAAAGCTGTTGCATATGGATTAGCTGTCATGGAGGTCAATGTAACGATGGGACGTATTGTTGCAGCGCCTACTGCCGGAGCTTCAGGAATTATCCCAGGTGTTTTTTTATCGTTACAAGAGACGTTTAAATTGACAGATGAGCAGATTATAGAAGGTCTTTTTGTAGCCGGAATGGTCGGGTCAATTATTGCGAAGAATGCATCGATTTCTGGTGCTACAGGAGGATGCCAGGCAGAAGTGGGCTCAGGAGCTGCTATGGCGGCAGGTGCGGGAATATATATGCTTGGTGGAACTATGGAAGAAGTCTTTAGCGGCGGAGCCATTGCCATAAAAAATCTAATGGGACTTGTATGTGATCCGGTGGCAGGACTTGTAGAAGTACCGTGTCAAAAGCGTAATGGTATTGGGATAACCAATAGTTTAATGGCGATAGATTTAATTCGAGCAAAGATGTATTCCTATATTCCTTTTGATGAAGTGGTTGGAGCAATGAAAGAAGTAGGAGGATTAATGCCTGCATGCCATCGAGAGACCGGAACAGGCGGTATAGCAAATTCAAAAACAGGCATTACCATGAGAAAAGAAATCTTCTCATAGTGTAAGAAAGGATACGATATGAAAATAGAAGAATGTATTAAGGATAGACGAAGCGTACGAAAATATACAGAAACAGAGATTACAAAAGATACGATAGATGAGATTATAGATTTGGCACGTTTTGCGCCTTCATGGAAAAATAGTCAGGCTGTGCGCTATCATGTTGTTTTTGATAAAGACTTAAAAGCAAAGATAGCTGCTCAAGGTGTTTTAGGGTTTAGCTATAATGCTAAAACCATTGAACGATGCAAGGCACTTGTTGTCGTTAGCGTTCTTAAAAAAGTGAGTGGATATGAACACGATGGAACTTTTTCAACGCCGCAAAATGACCGATGGGAAGTCTTTGATGCTGGTATTGCAACACAAACGTTTTGCCTAGCCGCACATGCCAAAGGTGTTGGCAGTGTCATATTGGGGATTTTTGATGAGGAGAAGATACATCAATATGTGAGTGCCCCAGAGCAAGAACGCGTGGTTGCATTAATTGCTTTAGGTTATCCGCTAGAATCCAAAAAAGCGGGACCGCCACGAAAGGATATTGAAGAACTTGTGACGTATCACTATTAGGTAGCAAAACTAGAGAAGCAATAGAAGGTGAACAGCCCATAATATGGAGAAACTGTGAACATTTTATAAACTCTTTTATTTACATATATATGAAAGATAAGAACTGTGATATCATTGTATCGGTTATCTGAGACCTATATAAATAGAAAGAAGGATTGTTCATGAAATTAAAAATCAAAGTTCTCTTAGTCACCAGTGTTATTATTCTTTTATCCATCTCTTTTATTGGTATTTTCAATACGATGTCTACCAGCAATGCATTTACAGACAATGTTAATTTACAATTGCATGATGAGTTAATGAATTTGCAAAAGACGATTGAGTCGTCTAATGAAATCGTAGGAATTGCCAAAGCGGCGATGGATAACAAAAATATTGATTTGACGTTATCCATTGCAAAAATGATTGATGCAGACCCAACACTGTTATCTACCAGCAGAATGGCAAAATTGGCTGAAGATTTAAATGTATCTGAAATTCATGTAGTGGATAGAAATGGTGTTATACAATATGGAAGTATTGATCAGTTTGTGGGCTTTGATTTTCATGAATCTGAACAGACACAGCCTTTTCTTGATCTTATAGGAAATCCTGGAAGTTCTCTCGCCCAAGAAGCATCTGAACGGGGGACCGACAAACAATTATTTCAATATATTGGTGTGGCAAGGATAGATGAACCTGGTGTTGTTCAAGTTGGGATGGAACCTAAAGTCATCCAAGATTTGCTTGTTAATCTAAACCTTCAAAAGCGTGTCAATGATTTGGTTATCGGAACATCAGGGTTTGCTGTTGTTATCAGTGAAGACGGAAGTCTTGTTGCCAAAGATGAACTTGGTATAAGTAATATGCATGTGGAAGAAGTTTCTTGGTTAAATGAATTTTTATTGGGTGAAGAACATTTTACAACGATAGATATTGATGGAACGTATTATTATATAATGAAAGAAGCTTATAATGATTTAGAGCTAGTGGTGACCTATCCAACGCAAGAGATTGATCATATTCTAAGTGATAGTGTGGTCAACAACCTTATTGTCTTAGTGATTACAACGGTACTACTTATTCTAATTATTAGCCTTCTGTTAAATCGATTAGTGATAAAGCCGATAAGACTACTGCAAAATGCTATGGAACATGTCGGATCAGGAAATTTTCAAGTGTCTATTAATTATTCCTCAAAAGATGAGATAGGACAATTAACAGAGCATTTTAGGACTATGATACAAAATGTTAGTAATCTCATTCACGAGACCAAGGCAAGCATTGAAAATGTGGCGACTTCATCTGAACGTATAACAGAAAATGTCGATGTTCTTAGAATATCAAGTAATGAAGTGACACGAGCTGTTGAAGAGATTGCGAATGGAACCTCAGTTATGGCGGAAAATGTGACGGAACGTTTAGTAACCGGACAAAAATTAGGTGATAGTGTGACGGAGATTTATTCAAAGTTATCGGATGCAGAAGTAGTCTCTAAAGAGATGGTTCAATCAAATCATACAGGAATTGATTATATGAATGTATTGTCAGAATTATTTCAAACGACAATTGATAATACACAAGATGTTGAAAACAATGTTAATGAACTGGAAGCCAATTCTCAGGCAATTGAGACAATTGTTGGAACCATTAAAGGTATTGCCGATCAAACGAACTTGCTTGCATTAAATGCATCTATTGAAGCCGCAAGAGCTGGTGAGTCAGGAAGAGGGTTTGCAGTTGTGGCAGAGGAGATTCGAAAACTGGCAGAGCAATCCTCAACTTCAGCGGAAGAGATTAATGCTATTATTCGAAATATTGTGAATACGGTAGCATCCACCAGTGAAAAGGTCAACAACACAAAAGAGTCCGTAGATTCAGTAAAAATCAATCTGAATGAGACTGTCGAGGTATTTGATAAAACAGTAGACAGCGTAAATCGTGTGGAAAAAATCATTCAAGAGTTTATTGATGAAACTAAAAATATTGAAGTGTTGAAAAACGATTTGATTGAATCCTTAGAGTCTATGGCGGCTATTAGTCAAGAGTCCGCAGCATCGACAGAAGAAATCAATGCATCGACAGAAGAACAGCTTTCAAGAGTAACAGAAATCGGTGAATCTATTGAGATTCTTAATCAAGATATCGTTAAGTTAGCAGAAGAAACCAAACGTTTTAATGTATAAAGCATAAAAAAGGAGCTGTTGCGTTAGCAAATTTATTTGCTGACGCTCAGCTCCCTTTTTTTACTTGTTATTTAAAAATCCTTGTTTTTTCATTGTTGGATGTACATCCGGAAAGTAAACGTACTGGTAGATGCCAGCAGTATTTTGACTCCAGTTACCCTCTTGTTCTCGATTAATTTGTTTAAGGTATTCCTGCATATGTGCATCATAATGGTCAATAGCAGGCTGTAGATGTTCTTGTTGATAAACTTCGTCATGTCGGAATGTATTGATTGGCAGACGAGGTTTTTTCTTTGATGGGCTATTAGGATATCCAATAGCTAGTCCGGCAACCGGGAAAACTTTTTCCGGGAGGTTAAAAAGCTCAATAAGTTCTTGTGGATTTTTACGGATACCTCCAATAGGAACAACACCTAGACCTAGAGATTCAGCAGCAATGATTGCTGCGCCCATATTTAGGCCGGCATCAAATGTACCTACCATTGTACCTTCAACACTTTCATGAATGACTTGAGTTAAGCCGTTTTTCTTTGCAGCGAGTTCCGTTTTGTGAAAATCCATCACAAATAATAAGAATAAAGGCGCTTGTTCAATCCAAGGTTGTCCACCGGCTAGATTGGCAAGTGTAGCTTTGTTTTCTTTGTTGGTAACAACAATAACGGATGTTTGCTGACCGTTAATTGAATTAGGCATTGCTTGAGCTGCGTGAACAATTTCTTCTATAATGTGTTCGTCAATAGGGTCAGGCTTAAAATCTCTTATTGAGCGATGGTCTTTAATAAGTTCTATAGTTTTATTCATAGTAATTCTCCTTTTTTAAAAAATATTAATCCAATTTAGATACAATTTTATTATTTAATTCAATGTATAGTTGTTTTTCATCGTCAGATAGGGCTGAATGAATAGCCGTATTAAGTTGTTCCCAGGCATTCATAACGGTAGGCTTTAAAGCTTCGCCTTGAGCGGTCGCACATAAGAAGACGTTCTTTCCTTCGAGTTCTTTGCGTACAAGACCTTTGCTCTCTAATTTATCGACAAATCGTGTCATTGTAGAAGGGGTTAACAATAGATAATCACCAACTTCTTTTTGGTGAATCCGCTGCTTTAGACAAACAATATATAAAATAAACGCATGACTTGGCGATAATCCTGTGACAGCAAAATGCGTATCCGCTTCTTTCTTTAAAGTTCGAGATACTTTTGAGAGTGAAAAAAATAAGCAACTATTTAATTGGCAAGTACTATCAGACAAATTACATGGATTATTCATGACACGCCACCTTTCTTGTTTGTACATACAAATATAACAGAGGATGCTTTTAAAGTCAATAGGAGGGTAAAAAAAACGTCAAATTGACAAAATAGAGCAAACCACGTATAATTATGTTGTAAGATTTTAATATGAAGAAAGGTAAGGTACTTGTCGATATGAAGTTATAATTCACTCCGTAGATAATAATATATTACATTATAAGAGTGGATGGTATTTTCATAGACTAAAGTGGCTTACGTATAGTATATATATGTGTATTTTTGTTATGTCATTATACAATAATACTGTCCTCTCTATGAATAGGGAGGTTTTTTTATGGTCTTAATTGAAGCTAAAGGAATAAAAAAGTTTTTTGGAGAACGACGCATTTTAGAATTTGAGCAACTTAAAATAGAGCATAGTGATCGCATTGGAATTGTAGGAGAAAATGGCGTTGGTAAGTCAACGCTGATTAAGATACTTAGTCAAAAAATTCAGGCCGATGAAGGATATGTCAATACGAAGGGAAAAGTAGGGTATATCTCCCAATTTGAAGGTCCTTCGAGCCAACATATCAGTTATGAAATGGCTTCAAAGTTTAATGTGGCAGCGGATTGGGAGGCGTCCATGAGTGGCGGAGAAAAAACCAAGTTTAAAATTGCGGCAGCTCTAGATGCGTCCAATACGATTATTCTTGCAGATGAGCCGACGAGTAATATGGACTTAGCCAGTATTGCAACGATGGAATATTTTTTTGCAACGTATGAGGGTGCATTGGTAATAATTTCTCATGATAGAACATTGCTTGATCGGCTATGCAACCAAATTATTGAGATTGAAGATGGTCAAATTATACAGTATAATGGAAACTACACTGCATATAGAGAACAAAAAGAGCACCAACGTCAATACAAAGCCTTTGAATATCAAAAATATATAGATGAAAAAAAACGTCTTGAACGTGTTGTTGATCAAACGAAGGCAAAAGCAAAAAAAGTTCGAAGTGCACCTAAACGTATGGGGAACTCCGAAGCTAGGCTGCATAAAATGGGGGGACAAAAAGCTAAAGCAAATTTGAGCAAAGCAGCTAAAAATGTGCGCACTCGCATTGAGCATTTAGAAAGAAAAGAAAAGCCACAAGAACAAAAGAAAATCAAGTTAGATATCATAGAGACGAGCCGTTCCTATAGTAAAATCTTGATTGAAGGAAATGGGGTTCATAAAGCCTTTGGAGAAAAAATGATTTTTCGGGATGCAAATTTTCGGATTGAAAATGGAGAAAAGGTTGCACTTTTAGGGCCTAACGGGAGTGGTAAAAGTACATTAATCAAGATGATCTTAAATAAAGAAGAAGGGATCTATGTAGCACCAACAGCAAAAATAGGATACTTTAATCAAGCATTAGATATACTCGAGACAGATAAGACCATTCTTGAAAATGTGATGCAATCAAGTGTGTATCCTGAAAATATTGTTCGACTCTTTTTAGCGCGGTTATTATTTAGAGGAGATAGTGTATATAAGCCTGTACAGACTCTAAGTGGAGGTGAGCGAGTAAAGGTATCTTTTGCAAAGATATTGCTCGATGATTTTAATATGCTTATTCTTGATGAACCGACAAATTATCTGGATATCTCGAGCCTAGAAGTTATTGAAGAGGCCATTGCGGATTTTGATCGAACGGTATTATTTGTATCCCATGACCGTCAATTTGTAGATACGATCGCAACGGCTCGATTAACAATTCAACAACATCAAATTGTAAAAGAATAAATTAAAACAAGAATAAATATAAGAAAGGAAAGATGTAGTGATGGAAAAAATGAAAATACTCAAAGTGTTATTTTTATTGTTAACATTATTTTTCTTGACTGGATGCGCGTCCCAGGATACACCGGACGAAACCTTGGAAGATACAAATAATCAGCAAGCCAAGTACCAAAAAATATCTCCAGAAGCGGCTAAGGAGATGATCAACGATCAAAGCATTGTTCTTGATGTTCGGACACAAGAAGAGTATGATATGGGGCATATTGAAGGTGCAACACTTGTACCGGTGGATTCGATTTTGGCAGATCAGTTGGATAAACTTCCAGATAAAGATCAAGTCGTCTTAGTCTATTGCCGAAGTGGAAACCGTAGTGAAATTGCATCAAAACATCTTGTAGAAAAAGGATATACACAAGTATATGATTTTGGCGGAATCAATGATTGGCCATATGAAATAGTCAAGTAGGCGACTTAGTCGCCTACTTTTTTTAGTTGAGAATATCAGAATATTAATATTATTAATAACAAATTAAAAATAATTAATTAATAGATTAAATATATCAAGTATTATATTGACAAAATAATTATAAAGGGTTATGATGATTTATATAACAATCAGTTGATTAAGAAAAATGATGGAGGTGGCAAGATGCAATATAATGCTCCGGGAAAATGTCCAGTTTGTGGAGAACGCTTAACGATTACAAAGCTAAGTTGCCAAAAATGTCATACGAATATTGAAGGCCAATTTAATCCATGTGAATTTTGCAGTTTACCAAAAGAGGACTTACATTTTTTAAAAACATTTATTAAGTGTAAAGGTAGTATTAAAGAAGTTGAAAGGGAAATGGGCATTAGTTACCCGACCGTAAAAGGGAAGTTGAATAATTTGATTGAAGCCTTAGGGTTTCATGTAGAAGAAGTAGACGCTCAAGAGCAAGCACTTGAGCGAGAGCATATCTTAAGTGAACTAGAACAAGGCAAAATCAATGCGGCACAGGCAACACAAAGAATGAATGCGTTAAAGAGTTAGGAGGATGACTAAGGATGAATAACAAAGAACGTATTTTAAAAATGATTGAAGAGGGAAAACTTACGGCGGCGGAAGGCTTGGATTTAATTGAAGCATTAGGCGAAACCGAAGAAAAAAAATCCTCTTATCGTCATAAGCAGGAGGAAACAGCGGACACATCTGTTCGTAAAAGTGGGTTCACAAAATTAAAAATTCGTGTCGTAGTTGAAAAAGAAGAAATCAACATTAATGTGAACATTCCATTAAGTCTTGTAAAAATGCTGAGTAGTGTAGCTGGAGACTTCGATAAACTTATTCCACAAGAGGCAAAAGATACCATGAAGAACAATGGAATTGATTTGAATGGTTTGGATTTTGCAAAGATCATTGAATCCATTGAAAAGGGGATTTTGGAGAATCCTGATATTGTGAATATAGATATACAAGATCAAGAGGTTGGGTTAGTACAAATCCGAATTTATGTTGATTAATAAATAAAGTAGTTAAAAGTAGTTAAAAGTAGTTAAAAGTAGTTAAAAAAATTCACAGAAAAACTGTTGCATAGGATTAATATGCAGCAGTTTTTTTGATTTTTAAGGATGCGTCATATTTGTGCCATATTTTCTAGAGATAATAAAGTGTAATCATTGTGATAAAAAGGAGTGAGATGATGAAAAAGATTGGAAAACGATGGAAAGCGTTTCTTGATAAAATTGCAGATCAAAATAAGTCCACGTATGGTGAGGGCAAACTGCATTGTTGTGAACTAAAAAAAGTGACCGAAGATAAAAAACATCAATCAAAAATTCATTAATGTAATTAAAAAAACTTGACGTGAAGGCGTTAGTCCTTTATAATTGCGAATGAAAATTATTATCAATACCACAATATAATGGAGGAAAAATGAAAAAATTTGTTTTTGCAATTTTTGTTTTAGTAGCGAGTATTGGTTTGGCTGGATGTAGCCAAGATACAGGCGATATGGTTAATATTTATACCGATAGACATTATGATACGGATCAGGCGCTTTATGATAAATTCACTGAAGAAACGGGCATTACAGTTAATGTACTTAAAGCGGGATCCGATGAGCTTTTAGAGAAACTAGAAAATGAAGGTAAAGACACGCAAGCAGATCTTTTGATAACTTCAGATGTAGGGCGTCTATATCGTGCAGGTACAAGAGGGTTAACACAACCTTTTGTATCATCCGTCGTTGAAGAAAATGTACCTAAGCATCTTCGAGCAACAGACAATATGTGGACTGCGCTTACGGTTCGAGCTAGAATCATAGCTTATTCTCTTGAACGTGCTAAACCTCAAGAATTATCTACTTATGAAGCACTGACAGATCCGGAATGGGAAGGACGTGTTCTTGTAAGATCATCTGGGAATATATATAATCAGTCCCTGTTGGCTTCGTTTATTGCGCTTAATGGCGAAGAGGCATCAAAAACTTGGGCACAAGGTATTGTTAAGAATATGGCTCGTTCTCCAGAAGGAAATGATAGAGATCAAATGAAAGCAGTGGTTGCTGGTGATGGCGATGTGGCTATTGTGAATACATATTATGTAGGAAAGCTATTAAACTCTTCAGATAAATATGAAGTTGAAGTGGGTGAAAAAATCGGTGTGTTCTTCCCAAATCAAGAAACGAACGGCACCCACATTAATATAAGTGGTGCGGCACTGACCCAACATGCTAAACATAAAGAGGCTGCCATTGCACTACTTGAATTCTTAACAGGGGAAAAGGCACAATCCGATTATGCAAATGCAAACTATGAATATCCGGTCAATCCATCAGTTGAACCGTCAGAATTACTTCAAAGCTTTGGAGATTTTGACATTCAAGAGATTGACTTATCATTGTTAGGTGAATACAATGAAGAAGCAGTTAAGATATTTAATGAAATAGGGTGGCAATAATTGTTTGTAAAATTAAAAGATAGGGGACTTAGTCCCCTTTTTATCATTGTCAGCATTATTATTGCTTGTATTGTGTTGCCCTCGGTGTTTATCTTTGTTCGATTAATTCACCCGCCGACACAAGCGTGGCAGCATATTAAAGAGTTTGTGCTGATGGATTATATTAAAAACTCATTGATTCTAGTGCTTGGAACCAGCGTTGTTGCGGGTATACTTGGGGTGTTCTTTGCTTGGTCCGTCTCAAGATATAGCTGGCGCTGGAATGGTGTTTTAGAGATTTTACTATTTTTACCCATGGCGATACCGCCCTATATTGCAGGCTATGTATATGGAGGTATCTTTACCCCTTTTGGAACTTTGGACCGAATCTTAGACCGATTAAATATAATACCGATTCGAATTGACATTCTCTCAATGGGTGGAGCTATTTTTGTTTTCGGCATCTTTCTAATGCCATATGTGATGCTTGTAACCAAAGGTTTCTTTGAGCGTATGCCAAAAAATATTGAAGAGTCTTCATTGCTACTTGGCAAGACACCAACACAAACTTTTTTTCGAGTTATATTACCTATGGCAAGAGGTGCACTTGTGGGAGGTCTTGTTTTGGTTATGCTGGAGGTGCTTAATGATTTTGGTTTGGTTGAATATTTTGGTATCAAAACGTTTAGTACAGCGATTTATACGACATGGTTCGGGTTATCCGATGTGGATAGTGCAATTCGATTAGCAGCCAGTTTAATGAGCCTTGTTATCATTATATTATTAATCGAACAATTTTTTAGGGGACGGGGGAAGTTGAGTCAGCCAAGAGCTGTCGCCGACCGAGGTAAAAAAAGAAAGGCGAGTCGAGGATATACACTAATTTTTTATGGTGTGACAAGTTTATATATAGCGGTTGCTGTCGTGATTCCTATGCTTCAGTTACTATGGTGGAGTCTGATTGCTAAACAGACCTCGGTCATGCGTCGTTTTGCTTCTATTATGACGAATACGTTATTCGTGGGGGTTTTGGTAACTGTTTTTGTTATTATCAGCGGTATATTGATTGGAAATTTACATCGTCTGAAGCCAGGATTCTTATCAAAAATATATTCTCGGATTGTTATTTTGGGGTATTCCATTCCGGCGTCGATTATTGCCATTGCTGTTTTTGTCTCCTTTGTCGCACTTGATCGGAGCTTGGCAGGCATATATAATACTCTAGGCCTAAAAAGTCTTTTTCTTTCAGGAAGTGTTATAGTCCTCGTTTTCGCATTGACGATTCGATTTATGGCCATTGGATATAACAATATTGAATCTGGATTTAGTAAAATGGGAAAAAACTATTATGAAGCGAGTAAACTTCTTGGTCGAGGAGAATGGCAAACCTTCTATTATGTCGATTATCCTATGTTAAAACCTGCATTTGTCAGTGCTGCCATTCTAACATTTGTAGATGTAATCAAGGAGTTGCCATTGACATTGATTTTACGACCATTTAATTTTGATACATTGGCAACTAGAGTATTTACCTATGCAGGAGATGAGATGATTCATGAAGCCAGCGTCTACTCGTTGCTGATTGTTGGAGTCAGCATGATTGCCCTAATTATTTTGATGCGAATAAAGAATGGAGTCAAGCATGATTAAATTAGAAAATATATGTTTTAAATATGACAATGCAAAAGAAGATACGTTAAAAAGTGTTGACTTATCGATGAATGATGGGGATATCTTGGCTGTGGTAGGTCCTAGTGGTGGAGGCAAGTCAACATTGTTGCGTATTATAGCGGGACTTGAAAAACCACAAAAAGGTGCCATGTATCTTGGAGAACGCAAGATTATTGGAGAGCATACATTTGTTGTTCCGGAAAAACGCGGGATTGGAATGGTTTTTCAAGATTATGCTCTATTTCCGCACATGACAGTTTATAAAAATATTGAATATGGAATGTTTAAGATGACGAAAGTTCAAAAAAGACAGCGGGTAAAAGAAATGTTGGCCCTTGTCAATTTAGAAGAGATGGAAAACCGTTATCCTTTTGAGCTCAGTGGTGGTCAACAGCAACGTATTGCATTAGCAAGAGCACTAGCCCCAAGCCCTGAGATTCTCTTACTGGACGAACCGTTTAGCAACTTAGATACCCACTTACTGCAAAAAATTCGTGATGAACTTTTTGAGATTATCGCTGAGGTTGGGATAACAACGATTATGGTTACCCACAATCCTGAAGATGCTAGAGAAAAAGCGAACCGTATTGTACGCATTGAAAAAGGGGTAGCAAAAGAGATTGCAGAAAAAGAACTTTGGATATAACATATTAAATCCTGTATAATATAAGTAGCAACTTGTCGTAGGTGAATGCATGAGTTAAGAAAGTAGGGGGGTCATGTTTCGAATATTAGTGGTTGAAGATGAAGCAGATATTAGTTCTATTGTGATGAAATATATTGAAAAAAATGGGTATGAAGGCCGTTTAGCAGAAAATGGTTTTGAAGCCCTTGAACTTTTTTCAGAAGAACAGTTTCATCTCGTAGTCCTTGATATTATGATGCCTGGAATTGATGGGTTTGAAGTCCTTGCAAGAATACGTGAAATCTCAGAGGTGCCTGTTATTATGTTGACGGCAAAGCAAGAAGAAGTCGATCGGATCAAAGGGTTTGAAGAGGGAGCCGATGATTATGTGGTTAAGCCCTTTAGTCCGCGTGAACTGATGAGTCGGATTAAAGTGTTCTTAAAACGAATCTATAATGATAACGATGAACTCGTCTTGTCTTATGAGGACTTAAAGCTTTACACATCGTCTATGAAACTTTATCGTGGGAAAGAAGAGATTGAATTGACGTCAACGGAGTTTAAGTTGCTTTTTGTCATGATGCGTAATATGAATCAGGTGCTTACACGAGAGCAAATTATCGAGTCAGCTTTTGGTATGGATTATGAAGGTTTTGACCGCAGTATTGATACCTATATTAAGCGAATTCGACAAAAGATTGAGCCGAATCCAAAGCAACCGTTATATCTAAAGACCAAATATGGGTCGGGATATGTATTTGGAGGTGGAAACCAATGAGTTTACGAAAGTTGTGGTTGATTATCTTAGTCATTGTATCGGTAGTTTCTGTTGCTATTAATACATGGATTTTTGCTTACCTTACAGATCGCTATTTTTCAGATTATCTAAATGAAAGTTATGATTTACATGTTAATCAGATATTAGACTATACTCAGGCTGCGTTAAAAGCGGATATTCCTTATGAATATATGCTTATTGAATTGGAGTCGCATCTAAATGATCCAATCATCGCCCTGAAGCTTTATGATGCAGAGGGAAACCATTTGCTTGAAGTAAGTAGTGATTACTATCTAAATCCGCAAATGGGTGAGGGAATGATGGGAAGGCACATGATGGGGCAGATGTGGACGCCATCTTCAGAAGAAGTTCATCAATATGAGATCATTGTTGATGGAAAAAAAGCTGGGATTATGAATATCACCTCCCATAGCCTGGCAGAAAACTCTTTTGTAGCAAGACGATTTAAAGATGCATTGTTCTCCAACAGTTTGATTGCCGTGGCGATAACCGTAGGTATCGCCACACTTGTTGGGATTGTGGTTAGTCAAATGATGAGTCGATCAATGCACGATACGGAGGAACTGGCCAACAATATTCAATTAGGGCAAAGTGTTCAGATGAAATCTTCAGGTATTCATGAAATCAATGGTATCCGTGAAAGCCTGATGGAATTAAATGCACGGTTAAAGTTAAAACAAAAAACGAGAAAAACCCTTATCGATCAGCTGATTCATCAGACAAGAACCCCTTTAACCATATTACAATCGCACATTGAGGCTATTGAGGATGGGGTTGTAAAAATTGATAAAAAGGAAATACAAACCTTTAAAAATCAAATCAGTGATATTACATCAATTATTTCGAATATGAGTTCACTTATTGGTGCGAGTAAGGATACAGATGAAATAAAAATTGAGGCTTTTGAAGTGAGTACATTGTTAAGACAAATGAAGCAAGGATTGATTGCCCAGTTTATGAAGAAGAATATTGAATTAAATATTCTATCAACACAAGAGATTACACTAAAAACAGATAAATATAAATTGAGTCAATCCATTTATAATATATTGGTCAATGCGTATAAATATACCCAAGCACAGGGACGCGTCAATATATCTTATGAACTTGAGCATGACCGACTCTTGCTGCGCATTCAAGACACAGGTATGGGAATTATGCAGGAAGATTTTGATAAGATTTTTTCTGCATATTATCGAAGCGCAGGTGTTGCGGATATTAAAGGTGATGGTATAGGTCTATATATTGTTCGTGAAAACATTCAAAGTATAAAAGGGCGTGTCTTTGTAGAGTCGGTCATTGGAGAAGGCAGCACATTTACAATTGATATACCGATTAATCCCACTTTTTAAATTTGAAAAAAAGAAGCATACTTAAGGTGATAATCACACAAATAGCGACAAACATATAAAATCCGGTTGGAGAATTTAGCCATGGCATATGCGAAAAATTCATTCCAAAGACACCGGCAAGAAAAGACAGAGGAATAAATATTGCAGAGAAAATAGTAAGGGTCATCATGGTTTTATTCATATCATTACTTGCATTAGCCATCTGCATTTCATGTAAGCTGTTGGTCATCTCCTTGTAGGCATTTAGTGCATCAGATATTTGATGAAGATGATCAAGCAGGTCACTGTAGTAAGGGAGCATGTCCTTTGGGATATGCTCTTTGTTGACGAGGGCAGTTATGGAGTCGCGAATAGGTGTTACAGAATTAATCAAATGCAGTAATTCTTTGCGTAGTGTATAAATATGTGCACGACTTTTGGGGTCGCTATCAAAAATTTTAAGCTCAATGTCCTTAATATCTGAAGCTAGACGGTTTAAGATGCCAAAGTACTGATCTACAAGGGCATCTATTAAAGCATAGTACAAAAACTCGCTTCCAAGTTCACGAACCTTTCCATAGTCTTTTTCTATTCGGGCACGTATATTGTCAAAGACATCCCCTGGAGTTTCTTGAAAGGTAAGAATAATATTGTCATAATGTACGATAGCGAGGTGTTCATGAATAATCTCAGTACTTTTTAGGTACATCATTTTAAAGATTGAAAATAAATAGGTCTCATTGGTTTCGATTTTGCTCCATTGGGAGACATGGACAATGTCTTCTAGGTCCATTTGATGAAGCTGAAACTCTTTGCCGATGTCTTCGATTAATTGAATGTTATGCAGTCCAACGATATTAAACCAATACACTGTATCCGTCTTAAAGGGACCATGGATGGTTGATACGTTGCTTTTTGTGTGGTTTTTTTTGTTATATTCAATGCATTCAATGTGGATATTGACATCATGGTGTTGACCGCTATAGGATAAAGTCCCGGGAGGCTCATTGTTTGCATTTTTTTTGCCATGTAAAAAGTTGAGTGAATCATTAATAATCATAACATACTCCTTTGGTGTAATTATTCGTCTATTTTCAATATACACTGAATACAATAATCTTGCAATGCAATGGCTAAAATGATACTATTAAATAAAAAAAAGAGAAAATATGGAGGTAATAAGATGAAAATGAATGTGTCAAAACAAGACTTCACTGTACCTGTCATAACGTCGATTTTTTACTTGGTTATGGTTGCCATGAATGCATTAGCAAATATATTGCCGTTTAACGGACAAACCACAGGGGAGATTTCGGATGCATATGCAAATCTGTTTGCACCAGCGGGAATTACATTTTCCATCTGGGGTGTCATCTACATTTTATTGGGCCTTTATTGTATTTATCAGGTCTTTATGGCAAGACGCAGCGAATCATATGCACGATTAAAAATACAACGCATTAATGTTTTATTTATTGTGACGTCGATTGCTAACACTTTGTGGATTATTGCATGGCATAATGAATGGATGGTGGTGTCTTTGGCACTTATCATTATCATTTTGGTTGGACTCATTATGATAAAGCGTCAAACAGCCAGGTATATTCGTGGAACAAAGCACCAATGGTTTATTGATGTCCCTTTTTCAGTTTATTTTGGATGGATTACCATTGCAACCATTGCAAATGTTGTGGTTGTTTTAGTAGGTATCGGATGGGAAGGATTCGGATTATCTGATAGTTTTTGGATGATTGTTGTATCTATAATCGGAGTGCTAATTGGCGGATGGACCATGACAAAATATAGAGATGTCTTTTATGGCTTGGTCATTTTGTGGGCCTATGTTGGTATTTTAATTAAGCATACATCGGCGACTGGTTTTTCAGGACAGTATCCGGCGATTATTGTAACGATTAGTTTTTGTATTGTTGCACTGGTTGCCCTTCTTGGCAATATTTTCCGTTTGACTCTTTTTGGAAAACGTGATGATACCAAGAAAAAAATGGAGCCAAAGAAGATGCAAAATAATGTGAAAACGAAGCAAGAAAAACGAAAGAAACTGAGTGAACATGATGAAGAATAATAAAATATCTATAGGGATTTTGGCGCATGTAGATGCCGGAAAGACGACATTGTCAGAAATACTGCTTTACCTTACTGGAAAAATTCGTAGCTTAGGGCGTGTCGATCACCAAGATGCCTTTTTAGACACCTATGCATTGGAACGATCAAGAGGCATTACAATTTTTTCAAAACAGGCGGTGCTATCAATAGGAGATTTTGATGTAACATTATTAGATACCCCTGGACATATTGATTTTTCTTCGGAAATGGAACGGACACTTCAAGTTCTTGATTATGCAGTTTTGGTCATCAATGGAATGGATGGTGTCCAATCCCATACGTTGACACTTTGGAAACTTCTTGAACGTTACCATGTGCCGACGTTTCTTTTTGTCAATAAAATGGATCAAGTTGGAACGGATAGAGAGAATATTCTTGAGCAGCTGCACACACGTTTAAGCGAAGACTGTATTGACTTTATGCCCAAAAAATCATGGGAGCAACAGTATGAGAGTATGGCCATGAGTGATGAGCAGGCGATGGAAAAATACTTGGAATCTGGAACATTGGCAAGGGAGGACATTCAAGAGCTAATTGTAAAACGTAAAATTTATCCTGTTTTCTTTGGATCAGCGTTAAAAAACATTGATATAGATACGCTATTATCCGGATTAGGAACATATATGCGACCAAAAAAATATCCGGACATTTTTGGTGCGCGTATTTATAAAATCTCAAGAGATGAGCAAGGAAACCGTTTGACACACCTTAAGTTGACAGGGGGAACGTTGCGTGTAAAAGAGATTGTTGAAGATGAAAAGATAGACCAGATACGTATTTATTCTGGGCAACAATATGAGAGTGTTCAAGAAATAAAAGCGGGAAGCATATGTGCAGTAACAGGTTTGATGGGGACTTGGGCAGGAAAGGGACTAGGTTTTGAAGAATATACGTATCGACCGTTTATTGAACCGGTCTTAAATTACCGTATTGAGTTGCCGCAAGGATGCAATGTAGCAAAGATGCTAGAAGATTTAAAAAAGTTAGAAGAAGAAGAACCACATTTAAATATTGTCTGGAATGAAGCGTTGGAAGAAATCCATGCAAAAGTCATGGGGGAAATAGAGATTGAAATACTTCGAAGCATGATTTTGGAACGTTTTGGGGTGGCGGTGGAGTTTAGTACAGGTAATTTAGTCTACAAAGAGACTATTAAACATCCGGTTATAGGAATGGGACACTTTGAACCGCTGCGACATTATGCGGAAGTGCATCTGCTTATGGAACCCAAAGAGCCCGGTAGTGGTATGGAATACGTAACTGAGTGTAGTGAGGATGAACTCGATAGAAATTGGCAACGACTAATTCTGACCCATTTAAAAGAACGTGAACATACGGGTGTCTTAACAGGTGCTCAGATTACCGACATGAAGATTACACTGATTGCTGGTCGAGGACATCTAAAGCATACAGAAGGAGGCGATTTTCGACAGGCTACCTATCGTGCACTTCGTCAAGGTTTAATGCAAGCAGAGAATGTTTTGCTGGAACCTGTGTATACGTTTCGCATGGAATTACCAAAAGAATACTTAGGGCGTGCCTTATCGGATATCGAGCGTATGTATGGGCGCTATGAAGAGCCTGTTTTTGAAGACGACTGGGTTACATTGGAGGGTACAGCTCCGGTTAAGACAATGATGAACTACCAAACAGAGGTATTATCTTATACGAAAGGAGCAGGGCGCTGCTTATTTTCACTGAATGGATATGCTCCTTGTCATAATTCGGATGAAGTCATTCAGGAGAAGGGCTATGATCCGGAAAATGATCCGCTAGAGCGTAGCGGCTCGGTGTTTTGTAAAAAAGGCGCTGGTTTTTATGTTCCATGGGATCAAGTGGAAAAACATATGCACATTGATACAGCTAGATTTTTGGAAACAAAAGAGAACGATGGCTTATTATCTGTGCAAATGCCTTCCGATCAATCATCAACCATGCGGCGGGAGATATCGACCGATGAAGTTGAGCAAATATTAAATCAAACTCATGGAAAGCAAAAACGCTATCAAGAGTCAGATAATGCAAAAGTTGTCTATGGTCAAAAGAAAACATCTGTATCGCAAGGAATGAAGGTTAATAAAAGTAAAAGCAAAGATAAAGATCACTATTTGCTTGTGGATGGATATAATATTATCTTTGCGTGGGATAATTTGAAGGAAACGGCTAAGACCAGTTTGGAAGCAGCACGAATGGAACTATTGGATATTTTATGCAATTACCAAAGTCAAAAAACAGAACGTATCATTGTGGTTTTTGACGCATATCGTGTTGTAAACAATCCGGGAACACAATTAAAATATCACCAGCTTGATGTAGTTTACACCAAGGAAGCAGAGACGGCAGACCAATATATTGAACGTTTTGTTGAAAAAATACGTCCGGATTATGAAGTGACAGTGGCAACATCCGATGTTTTAGAACAAGTCATTATCATGGGAAAAGGTGCACGACGGCTTTCGGCAGAGCACTTTAGGCAAGAAGTGGAACGTATACATAAGCATATTCATGAACGCATCAGCGGAAAAAGCGAAGGTGTGAATAATAAAATTACATTTGACAAAGAATGATTTTATTGCATTGATGTCAAGGTTGTGTTAAACTAATAAAAATACTTTGATAGTCAAAGTATTATAAAAAGAAGCTGTTGCTAAACAATGACAAAAGATGAATGGAGATGACTGTGAAGGTAAAAAAAAATAATGTCAAACGATGGAGTTATGTAGTCTTAAGTGTGTTGCTCATGATGATGTATGGTACCGTATATTCCTGGAGTGTTTTTCGGGTTCCGGTGGAGACGTATTTTAATATAGGAGCGACGTTAAGTGGGCTTCCATATATGTTTTTTTTATTAACCTATGCACTAAGTATGATGTTAGGTGGGGTTCTTATTGAAAAGTACTCCCCACGAGTACTATTGATTGGGGGAGGGCTTTTTGTTACAGTTGGTTGGTTACTTTCTGCCTTAAGCTCAGGAATTATCATGTTGACAATTACATATGGAATTCTTATTGGATTTGGTGTGGGTGTTTCCTATGGCGTACCGATCTATGTTATGACTCAGTGGTTTCCCAAAAAGCGTGGTATTGTTGTAGGTATTATACTTGCAGGCTTTGGTTTGTCGCCATTAATTACGGCACCTTTTGGATATTGGATGATTGAATCTTTTGGTCTAGTTCAAACATTTATTAATTATGGCGTTCTTTTTGGTGTGCTTATCCCATTGCTTTCCTTTACAATCCAAACACCGAAAGTCGCCGAGCAAGAGCAAGAAGGTGATGAGAAACCGGATCAAAGTGAAGCATCTTTAAATGTAGTGATGATAAAAACAAAAAGTTTTTTTGTGGTTTATGCATGCTTTTTCATTGGAACCATGATAGGTCTTACCATTATTGGCTTAACCAATAATATTGGAACCGTCGTTGCGAAGCTAAGTCCCTCGGTGGTGGCGTGGTGGATGACAATATTTGCACTGTTTAATGGATTGGGACGTCCGGTCTTTGGATGGATTACAGAACGGTTTCGTCCGAGTATAGCTATGCGTACGTCTTTCTTACTTATTTTTATGGCTTCATTACTCATGTTATTGGCGGGAGAAAAACATGGTGCGATTTATGTCTTTTCCTTTAGCCTTCTTTGGTTTAATCTTGGAGCATGGCTTGCGATTGCGCCAATTACAACGATGACCCTTTATGGGATGAAAAAGTATAGTAAAAATTATGGAATCATCTTTACCGCCTATGGGTTTGGAGCGGTTGTTGGCGTAATGAGTACGGGAATTTTGATTGATCTTTTTAATAATTACACGGTGATTTTTATATTCGTTAGTCTTCTTTCAATGACGGGGTGGATTCTTAGCCGGCAATTAGATAAATATGAAGTTGCATAAAAATATTTAAATTAGAGCTTTACAAAAAAGCTTTTGTTCTATACAATAGGAGATAATATAGATAAAGTGATGAAAAGAAGAAGTAGATGAGCAACATTTTTCAGAGAGTAGCCGGATGGTGGAAGGCTATAAGTGTGCTGATACGAATACATCTTGGAGCTGCTGCCTGAAATATAAGTAGGGTAAGACGGGAACGCCCGTTATAGCGTAAGAGTATGTTTGTACTCGATAAGGGAAGCTTTGTGAGAAGCTTCTAATCCAGAGGTGGTACCGCAGATTATGCCCTCTGTTCCTTAGGGAACAGAGGGCTTTTATATTTTATACAAGGAGATGAAATGATGAAAATTTATGATGAATTAGTTGCAAGAGGGCTAATCGCTCAAGTAACCGATGAAGAAGAAATCAAAGAACTAGTCAATACAGGAAAAGCGACATTTTATATTGGGTTTGATCCCACGGCGGATTCGCTGCATGTAGGACATTTTATGGCGTTAAGTCTTATGAAGCGTCTACAAATGGCAGGGAACAAGCCGGTTGTACTTCTAGGTGGAGGAACAGGATATATTGGCGATCCTTCAGGAAGAACAGACCTTCGTAATATGATGACACCTGAGATCATTCAACATAACTGTGATTGTTTTAAAAAACAAATGGAACGATTTATTGAGTTTGGCGAAGATAAAGCTATTTTGGTCAATAATGCAGATTGGTTGCTTAATTTAAAATATGTTGATGTATTGCGTGAAGTGGGGCCGCATTTTTCAGTTAACAATATGTTAAGAGCTGAGTGCTATAAGCAACGTATGGAAAAAGGCTTGTCTTTCTTAGAGTTTAACTATATGATTATGCAATCTTACGATTTTTATCATTTGTATAAAGAATATGGCTGTAACATGCAATTTGGTGGTGATGACCAATGGTCAAACATGCTAGGGGGTACAGAACTTATTCGACGTAAACTAGGCGAAGATGCTTATGCGATGACAATTACGCTTTTGATGAACTCAGAAGGTAATAAAATGGGAAAAACAGCCAATGGAGCCGTTTGGTTGGATCCAAATAAAACATCTCCATTTGATTTTTATCAATACTGGAGAAATGTTGATGATGCAGATGTACTTAAATGTATTCGTTTATTAACATTTTTACCTGTTGAAGAAATCGATAAAATGGATGATTGGCAAGGAAGTCAATTAAATGAAGCGAAGGAGATTCTTGCATTTGAATTAACACAGTTGATTCATGGTGAAGAAGAAGCACAAAAAGCAAAAAAAGCTTCACATGCCCTTTTTGCAGGTGGTGGCGATGATTCTGATATGCCGACAACAAAACTTATGGACACGCAGTTGGTTGATGGTGCTATCAATGTGATTGACTTAGTATTAGCATGTGAGATTGCATCTTCACGTAGTGAGGTGCGACGTTTGATTCAACAAAATGGACTATCAATCAATGATGAAAAAGTAAAGAGCATGGATGCATCTATTACTAAAGAACAATTGATTGAAGGCGTCAAAATTCGAAAAGGTAAAAAAATATTCCATAAAGCGATTCTCTAAGGAGGAAAATCATGAATAATATTCCTAAAATCAAATTGGGTATTATAGCTGTTAGCAGAGATTGTTTTCCGATGCAGTTGTCGGTTCGACGACGTCAAGCGGTGGTTGAAGCCTATACATCCAGCTATGGGGCTATTTATGAATGCCCGATAACAGTAGAAAATGAAGAGGATATGCAAAATGCAGTTGCAGATGTACATGGTGCCGGTGTGACGGCACTCGTCGTATACTTAGGCAACTTTGGTCCGGAAACGGCAGAGACCCTGATTGCAAAATATTTTGATGGTCCGGTGATGTTTGCTGCTGCGGCAGAAGAGACGGGGAAGGACCTAATTGATGGTCGAGGCGATGCATATTGTGGAATGCTAAATGCAAGTTATAACTTAGCACTACGTAATTTAAAAGCGTATATACCTCAATATCCGGTTGGAAATGCACATGAAGTTGCAGCCATGATTCAGGAGTTTGTTCCGGTGGCTACCGCCGTTATTGGATTGAAAAATTTGAAAATCATTTCTTTTGGTCCAAGACCACAAGATTTTTTAGCATGTAATGCGCCGATAAAGCAATTATATAATTTAGGTGTTGAAATCGAAGAAAATTCTGAGCTGGATTTATTTGCGGCGTTTAATGTCCATGAAGATGATCCAAGAATTCCTGAGATAGTAAAGGATATGGAACAAGAATTGGGCCAAGGCAATCAGATGCCGGGTATATTAGAAAAGCTTGCGCAATATGAGTTGACATTACTCGATTGGATGGAAGTGCATAAAGGCTCAAGACAATATGTGGCTTTTGCAAATAAATGTTGGCCATCGTTTCAGACCCAGTTTGGTTTTGTTCCCTGTTATGTAAATAGCCGTTTGACTGCCAGAGGAATTCCAGTCTCATGTGAAGTGGATATTTACGGAGCGCTTAGTGAGTATATCGGTACATGCATCAGTCAAGATGCAGTGACATTATTAGATATTAATAACTCTGTGCCTACAGACATGTATGAGCAAGAAATCAAGAATGTCTTTGATTATAAGCATAGTGATACCTTTATGGGATTCCACTGTGGCAACACACCTGCGTGTAAACTTAAAGAAGCGACTATGAAAAATCAACGAATCATGGCAAGGTCCTTAGAACCAGATCAAGAGCCGAAGATTACAAGGGGAACCCTTGAAGGCGATATTATTCCTGGTGAAATTACATTTTTCAGACTTCAAAGTACGGCAGATGCTAGATTAACAGCATATGTTGCCCAGGGCGAAATCCTTGAAGTGCCAACAAGATCCTTTGGCGGCATTGGCATTTTTGCAATTAAAGAAATGGAACGTTTTTACCGACATGTTCTTATCGAAGATAACTATCCACACCATGGAGCCGTTGCTTTTGGGCATCATGGAAAGGCGCTATATAACTTGTTTAGATATCTAGATGTTGAAAAAATCAGCTTTAATCAACCTGCGAGGATGCTATATAAAACAGAAAATCCATTTTGCTAGTTTGAAGGTAATTTAATAAATATGTTGTCAGTTATTGTACACGGAGTCATCAATCCGTGTACAATTTTTTTCTTTTTTTTTATGGGATAAGAAACCGCAACTTTAACGGTCTACCACAAAACGTTGACAGCTTAAGGAATTATTGTATAATATAGAGCTAAGTCATTATAAAGTCAAAATACAGGAGTGGAATATGATTGAAAAAACAGTGGCATTTATTGAGCAGTTTAATATTCTTGAGGAAGCGCTGAAAAAAACGCTACACAAATCATGGCACGTGCCTTTTTCTCAACTAATTGACGAGGCAAGTAAACGTGATCCTTTTATTCGAACCCATAAGACAGCGCTTCAAAGCATCAATGATCTGCGTAATGTTTTAGTGCATGAACAAGGTCATGCAATATATGCTATTCCCTCAGATGAGGCCATACATATTTTAGAAACAATTGTTGAGCGTTACTTAAGACCCAAACAATTGCTTGATCTATGTGAAAGAAATGTTCGAGTATTACATCCTCATGTTAAACTACTGGACATATTATCTGTGATGAAACGCTATGATGTTTCCCAAATGCCGGTTTATGACGGGAGTGAATTTTTGGGGCTACTAAGTGGCAATATGATTGCAAAATGGATGGCAGAACATGTTGAAGAAATTCAAAAAGAAGGGGTGGCAACATTGGCGGTTGCGGCAGGAGAGCTACTACCTTATGAAGGAAAAAAAGACCGGGTAGGTTTTTTGGATAAAAAAACAACGGTATATGAATTTATTGAGATGGGCACAAGAAATCCGTCCTCGTCAGGGATTTATATTATGACACAAAATGGGAGTCCGCATGAAAAACCTATGGGAATCATTACACATGGAGACTATCCTAAGATTTGGAAAGAATTAAAAGTAGATTATTTACCATAAAATATAAACATAAAGAATAATAGGCGGAAAATATTATGAACAATGATTTAACACAAGGAACTATTTTAAAGAAACTAACATTTTTGGCACTTCCAATTATGGCAACGTCATTTTTGCAAATGGCATATAACATAACGGATATGATATGGATTGGGCGATTAGGTGCTGATGCGGTAGCGGCAGTTGGAACGGCTGGATTTTTGATGTGGCTTAGCTTCGCATTTATAGCACTTGGACGTGTAGGTGCAGAAGTGAAAATAGCACAAACTTTAGGGAGCAAGGAAGCGAATAAAAGTAATTACTTTGCCAATACAGCCATTACATTTACGTTCCTATTAGGCATTGTCTATGGAAGTGGTATCGGATTGTTTCGAGAAAGTATTATAGGTTTTTTCAACCTTAATGACCCATACGTTGAAGGATTAGCTGTTGATTATCTATATATTATTGCATTTGGTATGCCGCTACACTTTATAAATCAAGTGTTATCAGGCATCTTTAATGGGGCGGGAATCAGTAAAACACCATTTCGAGTCAATAGTATCGGGTTAGTGATGAACCTTATTTTAGATCCTGTATTTATTTTTATTTTTGGATTGGGCGTTAAGGGAGCAGCATATGCAACAATACTTTCTCAAGCAGTCGTGACCATAGCGTTTATATCCACATTACTGCAAGGGAATCGTCCGTATCAAGAGTTTAAATTTCGTGTTGAGCTACGATTTGAGTATTTAAAAACTATCTTAAGTATATCGTTGCCGGTGGCAATTCAAAATGGCTTGTTTACCATTATATCTATGTTTGTTGCAAGAATTGTTGCTATGTATGGGACCTCTGCCATTGCAGTCCAAAAAGTCGGAACGCAAATTGAAGCAATCAGTTATATGACAGCACAAGGTTTTGGATCAGCATTAAGCGCATTTATCGGACAAAACTATGGTGCTAAGAAAAATGCAAGGGTAGTTGAAGGTTTTAAGGTGGCATCGCGTATTATGACATATATTGGGATTATTACCAGTCTCTTGTTATTTTTTGGAGCAGAGCCTTTGTTTAAGTTGTTTATCAATGAAGAACCGACAACGTCAATGGGCGTGACGTATTTGCAGATTATTAGTTTTTCGCAATTACTTATGTGTATAGAGATTGCGCTGACCGGAGGTTTGAATGGATTAGGAAGAACGATGGCGCCTGCGCTAACTGGGGTGACGTTAAATGCATCAAGAATTCCGATAGCATATTTCTTGTCAGCATTTACATCCCTTGGAATTAACGGTATTTGGTGGACTATTAGTGGTACTTCCATTTTAAAAGGTGTAGCTCTAATTATTATGACGTTATTCGTATTAAGAGCATTAAAAGAAGTGAATATTAAAAAAGACTCCGTGTATCAATAACAAATTCAGCATTTTCTTTGATTGAATACGAAGAAAAGAAATCTTCTTCTCGAGGAATCCAGCGTTGATTAAAAAGTTTAAGTCCGGATAATCCATTGCGTGCAAGGATACGCTTTTGCTGTGTATCTTTGTCATGATGTAAGTATATGGTCAAGTTATATAAATCACGAAGATGTGGATGATGACTATAAGCTCCTTCAACAATGATAATTGTTGGATTGTCGATAGTTTGTGTGCGAATGATTTTTTGTTCTTTACAAGAAAAAATATCATAGGTAATGGACTGAAAAGATTGCAGCGGCAATTTGACTTGAGTGATAAATCGCTCAAAGTCAATATTGCCGCCTATTTTTTTTAACTGTTCATGGGTTTGTAGATTTGCAGGTAAAAAGAAATCGTCCATATGAATGATGCTGGCACTATACTGTTTTGCAATAGCTTGGGCAAGCGTGGTCTTGCCGCTGGCTGAGCGTCCGTCGATACCTATAATAAGTGGTAAGTATTTATGCATACGTGCATTTAAAGTCTGCATGAGTTGCGGGTGATTAAACATTCGAATCTCCTTTTAAGTGCGTCGCTAACAGGTAGAGGAATATAAAACTGATTAAGCTACAAAGGGTGAAAAATACATATACGCCTTGAATGCCTGAAAAGTCTAAGATGTAACCACTGATAAACGAACCGACGACGCCGGTGATACCAATAAATACAGCAGAATACGTCGTCATTGCGGTAGAACGGACACTTTCTTTGACTAAGGAACGGATAAGTTCGGCGGCAGTTGGCAGATAAGTACCAATGGACAATCCTTGCAAGAAAAAGAGTCCAACCAAAATATATGTAGGCGGTCCAAAAGAATAAATTCCCCAACGTAGGGTGCTTATAATCGTTGCAAAGATAAGAATTGGAATGGTCCCAAAGCGTTGGACATATCTTGCCGTAATTTGCATCGCAGGTGCTTCGCTTAATGCAAAAAGTAAGAAGGCAAAGCCAATACCGGAGAGTGTTCCGCCAGCATGTTGATATAGAAGGCTAAAAAAGATATTGTTATTCATAATAGAGATGCCAAAGAAAAACGAAAAGAAAATCAAAATAATGAAAGTTTTGTTTTTTATAAGTTCTTTTAAGTCTTCAAGCATATGGTGTTGCATGGTGGTCGTTGCCAGTTCGAGTTTGGTTGTAAACCAAATCGCAACAATAAGCGAGAATGAAAAGATCACAAATATAATTTTAAGGCCAAAATAGTCTGCAGCAATACCGGTAACCAGGGTTGCAATGGCATAGCCATATGCGCCCCATTTTCGGACATTACCAAAGGGAAAAGGGGAAAATAGACCAAGACTATCCGAAAGTGGCGGTGTAGAAACTTGGAAAATACTAAATAATGTAAAAAATACCAAAATTGTATAAAAATTAGTAGAAAATGGTAGCGCAATTGATAAAATAAGTGACATAAACATTGTAAACAGAAGGACTTTCTTGTGGCGTCCAGTTCGATCACCAAGGAGACCAAATAGTGGTGGGAAGAAAATGGTGACAAAAGAACGTAGTCCATTAATCGCTCCAATTTGAGCACCGGATAATCCTAAGGACTCAAAATACGGTGCAAGGAAAGTAACAATAGCAGCAAGGCTAAAGTAATTAAAGAAAAAGATGGTGCTAAATTGTATATAAGATTTGTTTTCGTTTTTCATAAATTAACTCCTTAATAATTTCAACTAACTGAATAATCCTATTGTAGCATGTTCTATTGCTTGGTGCTACATAATATTTTTTGTGTACATAGAACGATAAAGATATGATAGAATGTAAAAGATATCTTTAATGCTAATGTTTAATTATAAGATTAAAAAGGAGAAGGGTATGAAAAGACTAGACGATCATTCGCATGAGTACCAAAAAGTCATTCATGTATATGACACATACTACAATGGAGGGCTTTCAAAGAACCAAAAACAACTAGAACTCTACTTGATTGATGAGGCAAAACTTCATGTAACAATGAATAACAAAGTCATGCATGTAGAAGCGCCCCATTTGCCGGGGATATTACGTGGAGTGGGAGAGCTGATTAGAAAAGAACGTGAGGGGTTGCTTACGTATGAATCTAGCAGTGATATTTATTTTGATTTTAATGGCGTTATGGTAGATTGTTCAAGAAATGGTGTATTGAATTTAGACTATGCCAAAGAACTGATACGAACGATGGCATGTATGGGACATACAGTGATGATGCTCTACATGGAAGATGTATATGAAGTTGAAGGTGAAGATTACTTTGGATATTTGCGAGGCAAATACACAAAAAGAGAATTAACGGAATTAGATGATTATGCATATGATTATGGAGTTGAACTTATCCCATGTATTCAGGCGCTAGCCCATTTGGAGCAATTTTTAGCATGGGAAAGAACAAAAAATGCATATGTTGATATTGATAATATCCTTTATGTTGGTTCGGATAAGGTCAATGCTTTGTTGGAACGGATGATTAAGCAATTGGCATCGACGTTTAGAAGTCGAAGAATTCATATGGGTATGGATGAAGCGTATAATCTTGGCAGAGGACGCTATGCAGATGAACATGGACTTGTTCCAAAAACAGAAATCATGCATCAGCACTTGAACTTCATGCTTCAATTGGCTAAAAAATATGATTTGAAGCCAATGATTTGGGATGATATGTTTTTTAGCTCTTATTCAAAGGCAGATACAGATGTATTTAAAATTCCAGAAGGTATAGATTTAGTATATTGGGATTACTATAATAACTTTGAAGAACATTACACACAAAATTTGCAGATGAGAAAAAAGATTGCACACGAAGTGATCTTTGCAGGCGGTGCATGGCGATGGATGGGATATGCACCCCATCATGGAAAGACACTAGTTACAACCAAAGCGGCATTAAGTGCATGTAAAAAATTAGGTGTCCGTCAAGTTATTGCAACTTCATGGGCAGATGATGGATGTGAGTGCCCTGTTTCACCTTTACTTTTGGGCTTGCAGTTATTTGCAGAGCATGGATACAGCTTTGAAGTAGATGAAGAGGAATATAAGAAGCGCCTTTTGTTTCACACAGGAATGTCTTTTGAAGAGTTCATGAAACAACAAGAACTTAATGTGTATCAGGAATTTAACAATAGTGCTGCGACGGTAACGCCTGGGAAATATGGATTTTATGAAGATGTACTTTTGAGCCCTTTTGTTGTGCACACACAATCGGTTAAAGAAGACCTAACCAAACGCTTTAAACAGATGGAGACCTTTTTTGATACGTCGGCAAAAAACCAAACAAATCTCGTGCTTAAAAAAACACAGAAGTTTTACCAAGAAATATATGGCTTTATGGCGTATAAGTGGGATCTTGGATTGTTGATTTATCAAGCGTATCATGAACACGATGTAAAAAAAATGGAGTCCATTATTCAGTCTAAGCTTAATGAGGCGATTATACGTATTGATCGGGTGTTAGAAGCAAGACGTGAAGAGTGGGAACTAACAAATAAGGAGATAGGCTTTGAAGTTCTGGAAATACGTATGGCAGGAATAAAACAAAGACTTATTAGTGCAAAAAGAAAACTAGTACAATGGACACAAGGTGAAATTGATCATATTGCTTCATTGGATGAAGTTCGACTTCCGGTTGTTGATGGACGCGATGAAGGCGTAGGTGATGTGATTCACTTTAACAATTCGATTCGGTCGATGACAACGGGAAAAATCGGGTGGCATTAACATAAAAAAGTGAACAGTTGTATTTACAGTATATTTTGTAAATACAGCTGTTTTTTTTATGTTAAAAAACTTAATTATAAAACAGAGTAAAGTAACATAGAGTTACAATGTGGGTTTTAAAAACATTATTTGAAAAAGTATTGATGGATAATATTTCAATATAAACAAAAATAACTATACATTTAGATAACTATTGTCCATATAATACGATATAATCAAAAAAGAACATAGAAAAACGAAAAATGACCATAAAAATTAAAAAAGTGATAATTCTATTGACAAATATTACCAATAGAGTTAGAATGGTTAACATAAGTTAATAAAAGTTAGCTAACAAATAGCGTGATTAACAAAACTTATATGACTATATATAATGACATTATAATTTAAAAGAAAAGAGGAGTGGCTATGAGTACACAAACGGTAAACACGTCAAAAAAACCAGAGAAAACAAAACGAACGCTAAAGAAAAAGATGATTAAAGATTTACCGCTTTGGATGTTTGTTTTACCAGGTATGATTCTTACGTTTATATTTAGTTATATTCCCATTTATGGCGTGCAAATAGCCTTTAGAAATTTTAATCCGAGATTAGGATTTTTGGGAAGTCCATGGGTTGGCATGGACCATTTTGTGCGTTTTTTTGAATCGCCGTATTTTTTTAGTACAATACGTAATACTTTTTTACTAAGCCTATATTCGCTGATTGCCGGGTTTCCGATTCCGATAATTTTAGCTCTGCTGCTTAACTCGTTTAGACATAGGCGCTATCGAAAAGTTATTCAAACAGTTACTTATGCCCCCAACTTCATATCAACAGTTGTCATGTGCGGTATGCTTTTATTGTTTTTATCACCAAGTGTGGGGATTGTTAATAATATTATTGAGTTTTTTGGTGGTGATGCCATCAATTTTATGGCAGAAAAAAGCATGTGGAGGCATATCTATGTCTGGTCTGGGGTTTGGCAAGGAATGGGATGGAGTTCGGTCATATACTTTGCTGCCCTATCATCGGTGAGTCCCGAGTTGCATGAAGCTGCAAGAATCGATGGAGCGACAAAGTTTCAAATTGTTCGATATATTGATTTTCCAAGTATTGTACCAACAGCAACTATCTTGCTTATATTAAGTTGTGGCAGTATTTTATCCGTTGGATTTGAAAAAGTATTTTTGCTGCAAAATGATTTAAACTTAAGTGTATCACAGGTGATTTCCACATATGTATATAAGGTGGGGTTAATTGATAACAATATCTCTTATTCAGCTGCGATTGGCTTGTTTAATTCAGTCATCAATGCAGTTTTGCTTATATCGGTTAATAAAATTTCAAAAAAACTATCGGGAATTAGCTTGTGGTAAGGAGACGAGAGATGAACAAAAAAGTACGCTCAAAAGAAGATAAAATCTATGACGGAATTATATTTTTCATATTGACAGTGATATTTTTAGTTGTTGCATATCCCCTTTATTTTATCATTATTTCTTCAATTAGTAATCCTGAGGCGGTATCGACAGGAAAAGTTGTGTTTTTTCCTGTAGGGATTACCTTCAAAGGTTATGCAGAAGTATTTAAAAATGAACAGGTCGTTCGAGGGTTTATCAACTCATTAATTTATACTTTTTCAGGGGTTATGCTCAACCTTGTAGTAACGTTACCTACAGCATACGCACTGTCAAGAGATCGCTTTAGCGGTAAAAAAACAGTGACGCTGTTTTATATGGTGACAATGTTTATCAACGGTGGAATGATTCCTACGTATCTAGTGGTTAAAAATATGCAATTGTTGGATACAATGGGGGCCTTGATACTTCCAGGAGCGCTTGGTGTATACAACATGATAGTTGCTAGAACTTTTTTTAAGATGAATATATCGGAAGAACTATATGACGCGGCTGCAATTGATGGATGTACGGAGTCAAAATTCTTTTTTAAGATTGCGTTGCCTTTATCAAAAGCAATTATTGCAATTATGATTTTATATTATGGTGTTGGCCATTGGAACTCCTATTTTTCTTCATTACTTTATATGAAAACAGAATCAAAATTTCCGCTTCAATTGGTATTGCGCTCCATTCTAGTTCAAAATCAGAGTCACTTAGCACAAACGGTGACAACAGCGGCACAAAAAGAAGCCATGGAAGAAAAGCGTCAACTCATGGAATTGATGAAATACTCGCTCATTATTGTTTCCAGTATGCCGGTACTCATTATGTATCCATTAGTGCAAAAACATTTTGTCAAAGGCGTTATGATTGGATCCATTAAAGGATAAAAAAAATAAAGTAGAACTTAATAAAGCAGTGGTTAAGTTATAGATTATAAAAGATTAAGGAGGAAGGTTTATGAAGATGAAAAAAATCATTGCCCTACTGTGCATTGGGACTATGAGCTTAACAATGTTAACAGGATGTGGTGGAGAAAAAGCGGGAGGTAGTAACAGCGGGCAGGAGATTATAACAACAGTTGATGATGAAGGAAAAATTGATGGAGTCGTTTATAAAGAAGGATTACCGATTGTCGATCCAGGGGAATATAGTTTTTCGATATTTACAGATGGAAACAAAACAACCGATGAGTTTTATTTAATGCCGGTTCTTGAAGAACAAACAGGGATTGAAGTAGAAGTGCAACTGTTTCCCTATGAAGTGGCTAAGGAAAAATATAGTTTGGCCTTAAATTCTGGAGATTATGCAGATGTTATTGGAGGATGGATTTTAAGCCCGACAGACATCCTAAAGTTTGGCGTGGGAATGGGAACGTTCATTCCTTTAGAAGAATATATTGAAGCCTATGCGCCCAATATTCAAGCTATCTTAGAGCTTGAAGGTGTACGTGAAAAAATGACAGCACCAGATGGACATATTTATTCTATACCTTATGTTTTAAAAGCGCCAACAGTAGACTTTAATCCATACATCAACACACGATGGTTAGAAAACGTTGGAATGGACGTGCCAACAACCACAGAAGAGTTAGCGGAAGTTCTTAGAGCATTTAAAGAGCAAGATGCCAATGGTAATGGAGATACAACCGATGAAATTCCCTTTGCGTTTGACCCGGTGAATAAAAAACTTGGGTATTATGCAGGATGGTTTGGCTTCCCTATTAATGAAGAAGGATTTGGAATGCGCGATGGAGAATTGACCTTTGGAGCCAATGGAGAAGAATATAAGAATATGATTAAATACTTTAGAGGCTTATATGCTGAAGGCTTATTAGACCCGGAGATGTTTACTCAAGACCAAGCGCAATGGAAGGCAAAGGGAAGTACAGACATCTATGGAGTATGTATGATGTATGACAGTGGAGATATTATGCCGTTTGATCCGGGTGTAATGCCAGACTGGGTTCCACTTCCGATTTTAAAAAGCGAGCAATGTGATACGCCAACATGGTTTAGAGATACTTATGGGACGGCGGTGCTCAAAAATCAAGTGGTTATAACCGACAATGCAGAAAATCCGGCTGCAATTATTCGTTGGTGGGACAATATGTTTGAATTAGAAAACTCGATTCAAACCAATGCAGGTCCATTAGACATTGCAGTGTTTAAAGACGGTGACGGCTATGTTATTGATAAAGAGAATTTGACAGAAGAACAAAAGGAAATGTATAGCTGGGTTAACTTATATCCTCAATCGTTGCCACGATATATTCCGACAGATTTTGAATTTATCGAAGTTAATCCGCCGTTTAAAGAAAAAGATAATGTTGACGAAGTCTATGCACCATTTCTTGCCAAAGATGCGATTCCATCTTATTGGGCAACGGAAGAAGAAAGTGCACAAATGTCAGATTACAAGACCGCTATTGAAGACTATATTAAAGAACAGACAGCACAATGGATTGCAGGGCAAGCTGATGTGGATAGCGAATGGGATACATATTTAGAACAACTTGAGAAACTCAAACTAAGTGAATATATCGACATGCGATTAAACGCATTAAAACCAATGGACTAGTTCATTAACGACGATGCAACACACTAAAACCGGTGAGATGGATGTGCTAATGGCATCCATCTCGGTTTTATATCATTGCAAAATAGGCTTAACAGTGTATAGGAGGACAAAAATGGTTGATTCAAAGATAACAGAAGCTGAAGAGGATGTAGATTTGATTAATGATGAAATGATTGAACAAGGAGTACATAACTATAGTAGTGAGAGAGATTATGTAGTTCCTAGCGATGAGCGTGTTCGCCAAAAACTTGAATGGTTTAAGGATCAAAAGCTAGCACTGATGATGCATTGGGGCATCAATTCCCAGCTGGGAATTGTGGAGTCATGGGCATTAAGCGATGCGGATGCAGATTGGTCACGCCACCAAATTGATTGGCAAGTAACAGGAGAAGAGTTTAAGCAACAGTATTTTGATTTGAACAAGACATTTAATCCTATACGTTTTCAACCGGATGCATGGGCAAAAATAGCCAAAGAAGCCGGGATACGTTACTTTTTATTTACAACCAAGCATCATGATGGATTTTGTATGTGGGATACACAATATTCAGATTATAAAATTACAGGAGAAGATTGTCCGTTTCACACACATCGATATGCAGATATATGTGGGCACTTATTTGAAGCTTTTCGTCGACAAAATATAGGGATTGCCGCGTATTTTTCAAAGGCAGACTGGCATATTGAAAGCTATTGGAATACACATCATGAAAAAAGGAATTATCAAAACCGAGGACCTTCCTATAATCCAACAGAATTTCCAGAGGAATGGGAGAGATTTGTTCAGTATACCCACAATCAAATCATGGAATTAGGGACAGGCTATGGAAAGATCGATATTATGTGGTTTGATGCAGGATGGGTATGCAAGGAAAATAATCAAGACATACGTCTTGGTGAGGTTATTGATCGATTAAGAAAAGTTCAACCGGGGATGTTGTGCGCTGATAGAACAGTTGGTGGTGCATATGAAAACTATGTGACGCCTGAGCAATGTGTTCCGGATAAGCCTTTAAATATTCCGTGGGAAAGCTGTATAACTATGGGGAATTCCTTCAGCTATGAATATGATGATACATATAAGGATGTTCGTCAAGTTCTAGGCCTATTGATTGATATTGTTGCAAAGGGCGGTAACCTTGCCATTAATGTGGCTCCTCAGCCCGATGGAAGATTGCCAAAACCAGCGGTAAAAACATTAAAAGAGATGGGGCAATGGTTATCTATAAATGGAGAAGCTATCTATGAGACCCGGGTCAAGTTCCCTTATAAACTTAACAATATTGCCTTTACATGTAACAAGGAAAAAGTATATGCCATTGAATACTTTGACACCGATGACGCTGAGGTAGTGACAGAAGTCTTACTACCCATTACAGATACATTTTCAAAAATAACAAGTGTTGCAACAGGAAAAGAATTGAATTTTACAAAAACAGACAAAGGATATATTGTTCAGTGTGAAGAGCATACAAAACAGACAGCGCCGATTGCACGTTGTTATTGCTTAACATAGACAGTATATAAGGAGGACATCATGACATACCCTTATTTTGTAGGATATGTTTCTATAAAAGATTTACCTACATTAAAAAAAGAAGATATATATAAGTCGGAAGTTATTAATCTAGCTTTTGCCCATATTAAAGAAGGAAAAGTTGTATCTAAACTTGCAAATTACAAAGAGTACCTTGACTGGATAAGGAAAGTGAAGCCGAGTATACGTCTAGTATTATCTATCGGTGGATGGAGCGCTGGAGGCTTTTCGGAAGCGGCTTCGAGTCAAGAGACGCGACGCCGATTTATAGATTCGGCATTAAAACAGATAGAGACATATGCTTTAGACGGCATTGATTTAGATTGGGAATATCCGTGCATAAGTATCGCAGGTATAAAAGCATCACCAAAGGATAAAACAAACTTCACATCGCTGCTAAAAGAACTGCGTGAAGCGATGGATGAAAATCTCTTTCATGAAAAAATGCTGACAATTGCTGTGGCTGGAGATGAATATTATATTCACTGTACGCAAATGGACCAAGTACAAAAATATGTAGATTACGTGCAGCTAATGACCTATGATCTTCGTGGAGGGTTTAGTGTACAAACAGGTCATCATACGAACTTGTATTCAAATAAAAATGATCTTTCAAGGGCGAGTGCTAAAAAAGCTGTAGAGGATTATATTCAAGCAGGCGTTCCTCGCAAGAAGCTTGTTCTAGGCGTAGCATTTTACTCTAGGATGTGGCAAAAAGTTCCCGATGTGGATCAAGGTATTATGCAGATGGCAGGAACCACGGGAGGATATGGTCCGCCCTATCATGAGTTGGTCAAAGACTATATTAATAAAAATGGTTATACCAGATATTGGGATGATGAGGCGAAAGCACCGTATTTATTCAATGGAAATACATTTATTAGCTATGATGATCAAGAGTCACTGTCCCATAAGATTGATTTTGTGGAGCAAGAAAGGCTAGGTGGAATCATGTATTGGGAGTATGGGACAGACCGCACAGGAAGTTTGCTGGATTATATTTATCAATGCCGCCAAAAAAATGTTTGCCAAAGGAGGGTCCAATGTTAAATTTCAATGTCGAGGCGAAAACGGATTATCATTTTGTGGCCTGTACCCAAGAAGAGGCTAAACAAGTCGGCAAAGGATTTGAAGGGGAATTAGACGAGATTCTCTTTGTTCCATCTCTAGATGAGACGACTGCCTCTAGAGTATATATAGGGCTAGGTGCCAAAGCCAACATAACAAAGCGCAGTGTAAGAAATGCTTATGCTAAAGCATGGCATGGGATTCGAAAAAGTGAAAAAATCGCAATAACGATTGAAAGGCACGGATTTCATGCGTTGGGACTTGACTATTATGAAAATGCTGTTCAAGGAATTTTATTAGCTAGTTATATCTTTGAAGGATATAAAACCGAGCAAAAGCCTTGTAAAGTTTCCATACATGTTCAAAGCTATGACGAGAAGGAAACGTTAGCTTTACAGCAAATGGAAAATCTAGTAATGGGGGTTAATCAAGCAAGAGACTTAATCGCACAACCTCCGAATAAACTTTTTCCAAAAGAACTTGCGCGATGGGTTTCGGATTATGGGCAAGCTTATGGATATAGGGTTAAGTGTTATGGCAAAGAGGAACTTGAGACCATGGGATTACATGCTTTTTTAAGTGTAGCCCAAGGATCCAAAAGGGAACCGCGTCTAGTGGTGATGGAATATATGCCCGTAAAAAACCAAAACCCTATAGGTTTAGTAGGTAAGGCACTTACATGTGACACAGGAGGATATTGTCTGAAATCCGCTAGTAGCATGCCTTATATTAAGGGAGATATGGCAGGGGCTGCCAATGTAATCGGGTTAATGAATGCAATAGCACGAAACAAATGTCAAATAAATGTGGTTGCCGTTATTGCAGTATGCGAAAATATTCTGGATGGAAACAGTTTTATACCTGGTGATGTTATTACATCTTTGGCAAATAAAACGATTGAAGTTGTCAATACAGATGCAGAAGGGCGATTGACTTTGGCCGATGCACTCACTTATATACAAGGCAACTATAGGTTGGATGCAGTTGTAGATATAGCGACATTAACAGGGGCTACAGCTACATGTTTTGGAAGCTTGTATACTCCGGTTTTTGGAAATAAGCAAGAGCTGGTTCAAGAATTTATTCAAAGTGGTGAAACAGTGGGAGAGGACTTTTGGCAGTTGCCTTTGGATGATAGGTATAAAGAACAAATTCTTTCACCGATTGCAGACTTAAAAAATGGAGGAAAACCTTCAACCATAGCGGCTGCTATGTTCTTGCAAGAATTTATACAACAAACACCTTGGCTACATATAGATATTGCTGCAACAGCGATACAATACCCTATAGTGGATGCGTATTCAAAAGATGTGGCATCGGGAATTGGAATTTTTTCATTATATCACTGGTTAAATAAGAGGAGATTATATTATGCATAAATGGTTTGAACAAGCAAAACTTGGGATATTTATTCACTATGGGATTTACGCTGTAGACAGTGTGTCTGAATCGTGGTCGTTTTACCATGACCGAGTGCCTTATGATCAGTATATGTCACAATTAGAACGGTTTAGTGCCAAAAACTTTGATGCAAAAAAATGGGCAGATCTTATTGAAAAATCTGGGGCAAAGTATGCCGTACTTACGACAAAACATCACGATGGGGTAGCTCTTTTTGATACAAAGCATAGTGACTTAAGTGTTATGAAAAAAACGCCTGCAAAACGTGATATCGTTAAAGAGTATGCACAAGCTTTGCGTGAAAAAGATATACGTGTTGGCATGTATTATTCGCTAATAGATTGGTCGCATCCAGATTATGCAAGTGTCTATGAAGGTGGAAAAGTACCTAAGGATTTAGAAAATGCCAATAGATACAGTGGCCCGACAGATGGCAAGCAAGACACGAAGGCATGGGAGCGCTTTATGGCGTTTAATCGCAATCAATTAGGTGAAGTTCTTGGAAACTATGGAAAAGTGGATTTGGTCTGGTTCGATGGTGACTGGGAAAGAAGTGCAGAACAATGGGGACTTCCTGAATTTAAGGCGTATTTAAAATCCTACAACCAAGATCTAATCGTCAACTCAAGATTATGTGGGTATGGAGATTATAAGACGCCGGAACAAGGGCTTCCAATAACAAGACCGGATGGACCATGGGAATTTTGTACGACGGTCAATGATTCCTGGGGATATATTGACAGAGATAAGCATTATAAATCTTTGAATCAAATTATACATATGTTCTGTGATTGTATTAGTATGGGAGGCAATATGCTCTTGGATATTGGACCGATGGAAGATGGAACGATTGTTGAACAGGAGCAACAATTACTTTTGGGACTAGGTGAATGGGTTAAAGCACATGAGGAAGCGGTTTTTGGAACGCATGATGGCGTGATGACCCGGTACTATCCTGGAGGCTCAACACTTTCAGAAGATGAGGAGACATTATATCTGTTTGTACATGATGAACCTAAAGAGTCGATCTGTCTAAAAGGGTTATGCAATAAAATCAAAAAAGTCAGTGTGCTCCATTCTGGCAAGGAACTAACTTATGATATTCATGGAGGTGTACCTTGGTTTAATATTCCAGGGACAACGTGGATTGATTTGACAAAAGAAGACTGTCATAAAAATACAACAGTCGTAAAACTAGAACTTGAAGGCAAGATAGATATGTATGGGGGTTCAGGAGCGGTTGTCACCCATAATTAGGAGGTAAGCGATGGACTATAGAATTCCTGTACCGGATATAGAATTTAACCCACCGGTATATTATTGTAAACGGCGAACAAAACCTTTTTCCCTTGATGGTAATATTTTTAAAGAGTTTTGGGATGACATCCCTTTTACCAATGCATTTGTGGACATTGAAGGTGATAAAAAAGAGCCACCATTTTATGAAACGCAAGCAAAGATGCAATGGGATGAAGAGAACTTCTATTTTGCAGCTGTGTTGCATGGACAAGAAATATGGGCGAACTTGACGGAAAGAGACAGTGTCATTTTTTATGATAATGATTTTGAGATATTTATTGATCCGGACTCAGATACTCATGGATATTTCGAATTTGAGATGAATGCACTTAATACAGTGTGGGATTTGTTTTTGAATAAGCCATACCGCGATAGAGGTGCAGAACCTTTAAATGGATGGGACATTAAAGGCTTACGTTCGCAAGTGGCAATAAAAGGGCGGCTAAATCAAGTCAGTGAAGAAAATGCATATTGGTCCGTTGAAGTCGTCATCCCTTTTCACGCATTAATAGAACGAAGCCAGTCAAAGAGGCCGCCTGTTTGTGGTGAGTATTACCGTGTGAATTTTTCAAGGGTACAATGGCATGTAGATACTGAAAGTGGAGCTTATGAAAAAAAAGACCATCCAGAAGAAAACTGGGTTTGGGCGCCGACGGGGCTTATAAATATCCATTATCCAGAACTTTGGGGTTTTGTTTTCTTTGTAAATGAAGATGAAAAATATACCGTTCCTGAAGTGGAGAAAGTTAAATGGAATTTGAGGCGATGCTATTATGCGATGCATAAGTTTTATGATGAGGAAGGTTTTTTTACAGATAGGCTATCACAATTAGATCAAGGATTACTCGGAGAAGTTATTCCAAAGATTGAAGTAACATCCAATAGCTTTTTGTTGTCACAAATATCCCCATCAAGTAATGAAAAAATACTTCTATATGACGATGGAAAAATTGAGAGTGTGGGATTTGATGCCTATGAACAAATAATGCGAAAATTGCCGATGTCATTAGTAAAAACAATGTCAAAAAGTGAACGCGAATGTATGGAGTTTTTGTACGCATATATGCCGCTGTCTGATATAGCTGATTATTCGCATACATTCATTTTAAACTTCGTACGTCATGCGCTGAAAGTAAAAAAACAAATGCCATGGGGAGAAGCAATCAAAAAAAGCGATTTTTTAAACTATGTATTGCAATATAGGATTAATAATGAACACATTGAGTTTTATAGTGGGATGTTTTTTGAGGAACTTATGCCGATTATTCAAGGACTAAGTATGAAAGAAGCGGCCATTGCAATCAACTATTGGTGCTTTGAAAAGGCGACATACCAAGCTACAAACCAAAGGACAGGATCACCATTGACAACGATTAAAAATACTTTTGGGCGGTGTGGGGAAGAATCAACTTTTGTAGTTGCGGCACTTAGAAGCGTTGCAATCCCTGCTAGACAATGTTATGCACCAAGATGGAGCCACTGTGATGACAATCATGCATGGGTGGAGGTGTTGACAGAAGAAGGTTGGAAATACTTAGGCGCTTGTGAACCTGAGATGGAGTTAAATCGAGGGTGGTTTCGCTTACCGGCATCAAAAGCTATGCTTATCCATAACAGAGTGCTATCGGATGTATGCTCAGGAGAGACAATTACGCGACAGACGCCTAGAATGACAGAGATTAATGTGCTTGAGCATTATGCAAAAACAAAAAGTATATCGGTTAAGGTTTTAGATGAAGATAATATGCCTGTTGAGGGTGCAAAGGTTCGGTTTGAAGTGGTCAATTATAGTGAGTTTTATCCCATTACCACCTTAGAAACCAATCCAAATGGAGACGTAGAATTTGTTACAGGTTTAGGAGATTTGATGGTATATGCCTATAAAGGCGGAGCGGTTGGATATAAAAAAGTTGACATCCGTAACGAACATACGATAGAGCTGACGTTACATCCGATAAGTCATGATGAACTCAAGGTCAAAGAATGGATTTTTGTACCGCCAAAGGGCGGGGTAAAAACGGAAGAAACATTGTCTACGGCGCAGCAAAAAGAGCATGCTCGGCGTGTTGAGATGGCTGTGAAAAAACGTCGTGCATATGAAGCGACTTTTTACAACGAAAAAAACTGGAAAGAGAAACTTAATGGTTTTAACGGCAATGAAGAAGAAGTTGCCCACCTGCTCATGAAAGCAAGGGGGAACTATAAAGAAATCGAATGTTTCCTTCGAGAATTTTATTTTGATGCACCGATTGAAGAAGCGCAGGAGCTTCAATGGAAAATAAAAATGCTTCAAGCATTGCCACAAAAGGATTTAAGCGATATAACAACACTAATTCTTCGAGAACATTTTGTTGAAGCGTATAGGTACAAGGAAACCTTTGATGAATCCATATACACAAGTAGTGTCCTTAACCCAAGAATATGGATTGAGATGATCACGCCGTACAGGGTTTTTATTCGTGGTTTTTTCCAAGAAGAGCAAAAAAGAAGGTTCAAAGAATGTCCGGCGACGATTAAGCAATGGCTTGATAATCACATCCGAAAGTACGATGATGCAGAATACTCCAATTTAAACACATCACCAGTAGGTGTTTTGACATATGGCGCAGGCAATGTAATATCTCATAAGATACTTTTTGTCGCCATAGCACGTACGCTGGGAATTGCGGCAAAAATCAACCAAGCTGACGGAAAGCTTTGCTATTATTATGAAAACCAATGGCATCTTTTGGATGAAACCCATGACACAAAGAAAAAAGCAATGGGAACTTTAAGCTTATCAACGGATGATGGACAACCATTAAAATACTACCATCAGTTTACTATAGGAAAGCTTGAGGAAGGATATTATCGGACACTGGACTATGAAGAGGAAATCTGGCCCCAAGAAAACCCGGAATTTGAGCTTCGGCTTGAACCAGGTGCATATCGACTCGTTACAACCAATCGAAGTGTCGATGAATCCAACCATGTTCGCGCCTACTACTTTACAATCAAAAAAGACGAAAAGTGGACGCAGCAGATTGGGTTGATGCCTGCCAGTGGCGAAAAAGCGAATTTACCTTTGCTAGCCCAACATGAAAAAAGAGCTGGAAAAGCATCCATACTTTGTTGGCTCGCACCAGGTGAGGAACCGACAGAACATTTATTAAATGAAATTATTGAACATGCCAAAGCATATGAAAAAATGGATGCAACCATTGTACTCCATATCCCTAAGCAACAGTGTAAGCAAGACCCAACGCTTAATAAGGCGCTAGCAGCAGTGCCTTCCCTAGAGATCATTGTGGATGAGGCGTATGCGATCGAATCTTATTATCATGGATTGAATATGATGGAAAAACGGTTGCCGTTGATATTGGTAACGAAAGAGCAAAAAGTTAATTATGGATTTAGTGGGTACCAAGTAGGTGTTGGACAATTATTAATTCAATCAGTGTAGAATTTGTTAGCTAACAAATAGCTAATTTCTTGCGATGAGTTTCCGATAATGATATAATAGGACAAAGTATAATTCATTGAAAGGATGCAAGTATAATGAAAAAGAAGAAAAAAGTGACAATGCAAGACATAGCCAATGAGTTAGGAATAAGTAAAGTGACAGTTTCAAAAGCGTTTAATGATAAGTATGGAGTGGGACAAGAGCTAAAAGAAGACATATTAAAAAAAGCTGAAGAGATGGGTTATCGATTTAGAAAAGCAGTAATCGAGGAAGATAACAAACCCAAACATATTATCATTTTTATGGCGCATAAGTATTTTGGAGAGGGTACAAAAGTATATTTTTATGTAAATATGTATCAACGTATTACAAAAGAACTTAATGAAATAGGATATATTGGCACGTTGTCAACGGTTACACCAGATGACCGTGGAGGAAACTTGACTTCTTTAATTGAAAGCAGAAATATCGATGCAATTATGATACTTGGAAACTTAGAAGAATCTTTCCTAGAAAGTGTTCGTAAGTTAACTATACCCAAGATTTATGTGGATTGTATGGAGGTGTCAGCAATATCAGATTGTGTACTATCAGAAAATATATATAGTACATATGAGTTAACAAGACACTTATTAGACCAAGGCCACCATTATATTGGGTATGTTGGTTCTGTACTTGTGACGCAAAGTATTGCAGATCGCTTTTTAGGCTATCAGCGAGCACTTTTGGAAAGAAAGATTATGGTTCGCAAGGATTGGGTACTTGAGGATAGAGACTACCATAATGAAGAAATAGACTTTGAATTACCTAAAGAAATGCCCACAGCCTTTGTATGCAACTGTGATGAAACAGCATATAGATTTATCAAGGCATTGAGAAATCATGGTATTAAAGTACCAGAAGAGATATCCATTGTCAGCTTTGACAATGATATCTATGCAGAGATATGTGATCCAAAACTTACAACGGTAGCGGTTGACATAGATGGGATTGCAAAAGCGGCAGTACGTAAAGTAAAGCGGCGTGTTGAACGTAAAAAATCAACATCTAGAGGTGCAACGATGATTAATGGAAAGATAATCTATAGAGAATCTGTTCATCCTAACCGAGCAAGTAATCTTTTCTAAGGAGATAAAAATGGCGAAAATAATAGGAAATAATTTACCTAAAATACCATGGCAGGAGAAACCGGAAGGATATGACATGCCCGTATGGCGATTTTCCATGAATCCTGTAATCAAGAGAAACCATACAAAAAACAGCAATAGTATTTTTAATAGCGCTGTAGTTGCCTTTGAAGATGGCTACGCAGGTATCTTTAGATGTGATTCCAAGTCGATTAGCATGGATATTTTTGTAGGGTTTAGCCAAGATGGTATTGAATGGGATATACAAGATGAACCGCTATCATTTGAAGGCGAAGACAAGGAAATTCTAAAAAGGGAATACCGTTATGATCCGCGTGTGTGTTACATTGAAGACCGTTATTATATTACGTGGTGTAATGGCTATCATGGACCGACTATAGGAGTGGCGTATACATTTGATTTTAAAACATTCTACCAATTAGAAAATGCGTTTTTACCGTTTAATCGTAACGGTGTTCTTTTTCCTAGAAAAATAGGGGATTACTATGCAATGTTAAGCCGTCCAAGTGATAATGGACATACGCCGTTTGGAGATATTTTTTATAGTCAAAGCAAAGATATGGAATATTGGGGACATCATCGCCATGTGATGGGAACGATAAAAGGAGACACTTCAGCATGGCAGACAACTAAAATTGGTCCGGGTCCTATTCCAATTGAGACCGATCAAGGATGGTTGATGATTTATCATGGTGTATTAAATACATGTAATGGTTTTGTATATCGAATGGGGTGTGCGCTTTTGGATTTAGATGAACCGTGGAAAGTTATCATGCGTTCTAAAAACTATATCTTAGCGCCATATGAAGCGTATGAATGTGTTGGTGACGTTCCAAACGTTGTGTTTCCATGTGCCGCGTTATCAGATGCTGCCAGTGGACGCATTGCAATATATTATGGATGTGCTGATACGGTAACCTCCATCGCGTTTACCACTGTAGATGAGCTGATGGATTATATGAAAAACAATCCGTTGGAGATTTAATTGGAGGCTTAGAATGAAATACATAGATAAACGAGTCGGTATTATATGTCGAGAACTTAAGCGCTTATCGACAAAGCAAAAATTTCCAATTGAAAGCTTTGAATATAAAAAAGGTAACTTCGTCTATCCCCATGATGTAGATGCAGCAAAAGAGCCATGGGAGACGTTTGACAGCAAAACGATGCACTGGTATGGACCGGATAAGCATTATTGGTTTAGAACAACCTATACAGTACCTAAGCAGATGCATAATAAGCCCTTGTGGATTCATGTACGTACGCAGATTAATGAATGGGATGATGCCAAAAATCCTCAATTTCTTTTATTTGTTAATGGAGAGATAACTCAAGGGATTGATATGAATCATCGGAAGGTTTTTCTTACATCAAATGCGCAGGAAGGTGAAGTATATACGTTTGATCTACAAGCGCACACAGGAATTATTCATAGTGAGTTTCAACTGTTTGTTGATGTAATCGAAGTTGATGCTCAAATAGAACAATTATATTATGATATGGATGTGCCGCTATCCGCTTTTAATCGTATGGATGATATGGATCAAAATAAGTTGAAAATGACGGAAATATTAAATGATACCGTTAATTTATTAGATTTGAGAAAACCTTATTCAGAAGCATTTTATCAGTCGCTTACCCAGGCGAGGCAACATATAGAAAAAGCACTATATCAAGAGCTAAGTGGATATGAGGATGTCATTGCAACATGCATTGGACATACGCATATTGATGTGGCATGGTGGTGGACAGTAGAACAGACACGTGAAAAAGTAGGCAGAAGCTTTGCGACGGTTCTTAAGTTTATGGAAGAATATCCGGACTATAAGTTTATGTCAAGTCAACCACAGTTGTATGAGTTTTTAAAAGTACGCTATCCGGATTTATATGCCAAAGTCAAGGAAAAAGTGGCACAAGGTCGATGGGAACCAGAAGGAGGCATGTGGGTTGAAGCGGATTGTAACCTGACAAGCGGAGAAAGCTTGGTACGTCAGTTTTTACATGGCAAACGTTTTTTTAAAGAAGAGTTTGGCGTGGACAATAAAATCCTGTGGCTTCCGGATGTTTTTGGATATTCAGGGGCACTTCCGCAAATTATGAAAAGGTCAGGAATTGACTATTTTATGACAACAAAACTCGCTTGGAACCAGATGAATCAGATGCCTTATGATACCCTGTACTGGAAAGGTATAGACGGAACGAAGATTTTTACGCATTTGATTACAACCTTAGGAGTGGGACAAGACACAAAGAACTTTTTTACAACATACAATGGTATGCTTCATCCGGATGCGATTATGGGTGGCTGGCAACGCTATAATAATAAGGAACTGAATAACGATATCTTAATTTCTTATGGATATGGCGATGGCGGTGGCGGACCTACACGCCAAATGCTTGAAACATCAAAGCGGATGGAAAAAGGAATTCAAGGTATTCCAAAAGTACGTCAAGCTTTTTCGAGGACATATTTTGACGAACTATACAATCGGACAAAAGAGCATAAGCGTTTGCCGGAGTGGGAAGGGGAGTTCTACTTTGAATACCATCGTGGAACATATACTTCCATGGCGCGTAATAAAAAATCAAATCGACGGTGTGAGCAATTGTTAATGGATTTAGAGCTTTATAGCATATTGGCAGGGATGGATTATAGTCAACAACTGCATCAGATGTGGCGGGTTGTGTTAATGAATCAGTTTCATGATATTTTACCGGGAACATCTATAGAAGAAGTGTATGAGGTGACAAAGGAAGAATATAACCACGTGGAAGCAAAACTACGTGAATATATTGACCATTGCATTGCCAACTTAGTTAGAAAAAAAGAAAACCATGTGACCGTCTTTAATCAATTGGGCTTTGAACGAGATGATATTATTCACCTTCCTAAGGTGGATGGTGATTGTTTAGTTGATAAGAAGGGACAACGTTTTTTATTACAAAAAACGGAGGATGGGTGTATGGCATACTTAACCCATGTTCCATCAAAATCCCAGGCAACATATGAAGTCTTGCAACTAACTGCAGATGAAAAGGCATCCATTAAAAATCCCTTTACAATTCATGAGCGGGGTATCAAAACTCCATTTTATGAAGTACGGTTTAATGCGAACGGACAAATCGTATCTATTTTGGATTGTGAACAAAAAAGGGAACTGGTGCAGGAAAATAAAGTTGCAAACCATTTTAAGCTATATGAAGATAAGCCGATGGATTATGATAATTGGGACATTGAGATGTACTATAGTGAAAAATATTATGATATAACAGATTTGACAATGTTTGAATGGACCCAAGTAGGACCTGTTAGAGCAGTTTTAAAAGTGGAATATGCATTTAGCCAATCAAGACTGTGTCAAGAAATTGTTTTTTATAGTCAAAGTCGGCGCATTGATTTTAATACTTATGTCGATTATAAAGAAAAGCAGCACTTGCTAAAAGTCCATTTTCCAATGGATATCCATACAGATGAAGCGACGTTTGATATTCAATTTGGGAATCTTACCCGTAAGACCCATAAAAATACCAGTTGGGATCAAGCACGATTTGAAGTATGTGGACAAAAATGGATCGATATATCAGAAGGAAATTATGGGGTAAGCTTATTAAATGATTGTAAATACGGACATTCCGTTCACGGAAGCGATATGGGGCTTACGCTGTTAAAATCTGGTATTTTGCCAAATCCCAATACAGACCAAGAGGAGCATACATTTAGATATTCACTCTATCCTCATAATGGAGACTGGAAAAAAGCGCGTACTGTAGAGGAAGCCTATAAGTTCAATCAACAGGCCTATGCGGTCACGGGAGAGGCACAAGGCGATCAACAAGCACTTGTAACAACGGATGATGCTAATGTGTTGATTGAAACAATTAAAGAAGCGCAAGACCATGAGGGAATCATTATTCGTATATATGAATATGAGAACTCTAGAACCCGAACAAAAGTCCGCTGGAACTTAGGAACGTTGATCTGTGTTGAAGAGTGTAATTTGATTGAAGAAGTTGAACAAACGATAGAACATGACGAGAATAGTTTTAACATTGTCATCAAACCTTTCGAGATAAAGACATATAAAATCAAATATGTGAAATAGAGGTGAGGAATATATGGGAGAAGCAAGGCATAAGAATGTGCTACTTATACTTGTAGACCAGTGGCGAGGAGACTGTCTATCTTCATTAGGCCATCCAGTGGTAAAAACACCGTTTCTTGATGATTTGGCAAAAGATGGAGTGATGTTTGGTGCGTGCTATGCACAGGCGCCAAGCTGTATTCCTGCTAGAGCCTGCCTGGCAACAGGCAAGAGCCCATACGGGTGTGGTCGGATTGGATATAGTGATAAAATTCCATGGACATATGATAAGACCCTAATGCATGGGTTTAGAGATGCAGGGTATCAGACCATTAATGTTGGCAAGACGCACTTTTATCCCCAGAGGAACCACTTAGGATTTGAAATTAACGAATTGTACGATCCACAACGTTTAGATGCTGGGTTTATAAGTGATTATCATGCTTGGCTTAAAAAGGAGACCAGGGGAAGTGTCAAAGATCCGGCGATGGAGTGGAGTAATAATAGCTGGGTCGCCCTGCCGTGGCAAGGGGATGATGAATATCATCCAAGTCAATGGACGGTATCTAAAGCTCAGGAAATCTTGAAAAGGAGAGATACGACGCGTCCGTTTTTTATGCAGTTAAGCTTCCACCGACCACATCCGCCCTATGATGCACCGGAGTTTTATACCAAGTATTATGAAGATGAAGTCCTTCCGGAACCGCCAGTAGGTTCGTGGGCCAAAGGCTTAGATAAAAAAACGGTTATGATTGATGCGACATCCGGAAGAATTAGTGATAAACAGTCGATTCGAATGCGCAAAGCATATTATGCATCCATTACCCATGTCGACCATATGATTGGAAGAATGTTGCATTGGCTAAAAGAACATGACTTATATTCCTCGACAACGATTGTGTTTGTATCAGACCATGGGGAATTATTAGGAGATCATTATATGTATAGAAAGGTCACGCCGTTTGAAGGTTCGGCGCGAATCCCCTTGATCATTAAGCCGGGGTCTGGTCTAGAACCAAAAATAGTTCAACCCAACGAAGTGGTCGCTAGCCACTTTGATATACTGCCGACATTATATAATTTAATGGATATAGAATTACCTGGTGGTGTTGAAGGGATGGACTTATTTCACCCGATTGAGCGGGAATTTATTCATGGAGAGCACACCGGATATGGACAAGAAGGGTGGCATTTTTTGACCAATGGAAAATGGAAGTACATTTATGAAACCTATAGCGCTAGAGAGTGGTATTTTGATTTGGCTGCGGATCCAAAGGAGTTAAACAATCAGATTGAGGGTGAGTCATCCACGGAGCAAAAGCGCATTGATGCTTGTAGAAGGGCATTAATAGCACTTATTGAAAAACGACCGGAATATGATTTTGTTCATAACCATCAATTGACAACATGTCAAAGGATGCCGGATTATTTGGCAAAGAAATCTTAAAAAGCATTGAATACGACGTAAGAAAACCTCTAAAGCCCATACTAGGTTTTAGAGGTTTTTTTATGTATACAAGTTATAGGGTTCTATGGTAAAATATAAGGTGCTGTCATTAATATCAATTAGAAAGGAGTATTGCATGAAGTCTATCAATAAACGTATAAATATTATGACGCTTGTTATTTTTATTTGCATCATTGTTTTCGTTTATATGAGCTTGCTATCTCCGATAAAAAAACGACAAGAAGAGATAACTGTCCAAAACTTTGAATTAAATGTTACCAATCAACATCAAGTCATTGATGAGTTTATCGCAAAAATGATTGGTGAAACCAAAAGCTTGTCAAGCCGCTCAACGATTCGTGAAGCGCTTTTACAATATAAAAATCAAAAAATAAATTGGAATGAACTCTATCAGGTAACCTATCCCAGATATCAAGATGGGATTCATGTACTTGACCATTATATATATGTTGCTCGATGGGTCGATGATCAGATTTTGGTGAGTTTTGGAGATACGCATGAGATTCAAACGACAGAGATTGCTTATTCAGAAGCGTTAACTGTCCATTATGATCATGATCGACAAAACCTTATCATACAAAATCCGATTACAGAAGAAGACCATGTGCTAGGCTATGATATTTTATGTGTAAGCATGATACCAATTCTGGAAAAAATAGATGCCAGAGGTTATGATGTGTGGATTCAGCCCAACAAGGATGAAAACACATTAATTCATGACCACGATGTTGTTACTGTAGTAAAAGCCTTTGATAATTTTGAGGGCACTTTTTATGCACAAATTGAAGAAGACGCGCTATTTGGAGATGCAAGAGATGTTCAATATAGAATTTTTGCATATTCCATTCTAGCGCTAGTTATTATGTTTGTTTTTATTGATATCATCGTAGTAAAATATGCAAAATCTATTGTTCGCCAAATTGATGAGTCCCGCAACAATGTTCTTTTGCGAGAACAAGAAAACCGTAAGTTGATAAATGAAATGAACAAAGGATTTGTTGTTTTTAATATTGAGCGGTTAACACAAGAAGGCAAGATTGCTTATTATTTTCAGAATGTCAATCGAACATTTGAAGAAATAACAGGGATGAAAAAAGATGCGATTCTTGGCAAAGCCTTAGATCAAGTGATAATTGGAAAAGAGCAAAGCTGGGTTGTTAGTCTGGACCATGTTGTTACTGAAAAGACAACACTTGCTTTTCAGGTATATATGGATTTTAATCAAAAATGGTATCGTATCTCTGCATATATGCCAAATCACCGTCAACTTGCACTCATGATGGATGACATTACAGAAAGCATTATAGTTCAAAGTCGATTAGCCCATAGTGAACAACAGATGCGATTGACACTTGATGTTATCGGCGAAGGTATATGGGATTGGAATATGGCGGATGGGAAGGTCTATCATAACCGAAAATGGTGTGAGATTGTAGGTGTTGATACGATGTTAGATCATCACACCAAAGAAGCTTTTGTGGACTATGTTCACCCGGAAGATCGGGAGAGAGTCAGAGAAAAACTGAATAAGGCTGTTGAAAATGATGAGCCTTATTATAGTGAGCATCGATTGGTTCGAACGGATGGAACGATTATTTGGGTGCTGGATCGAGGCGCATTAGTTTATGATGATTCCTCAGATGGACCCGTTCGAATGCTTGGAAGTATCTTAAATGTAACAAAAAGAAAACAAGTCGAACAAGCTTTATCTCAGGAAAAAGAAGTCTTTAAGACGACGTTGCTCTCTGTTGGCGATGGCGTTATTGCAACGGATGTCTATGGACAAATCAGCTTTATGAATTTAGCGGCCGAAGGCATGACAAAATGGGATGATGAAGAAGTCCAAGGAAAGCCTTTAGAAAGTGTATATAAGCTTATTGATGAAGAGCGAAACCTTGTTATCGAAAATATTATTGAAGATTATATGAATAGAGATGAAAAAGGTGGAAGTTATAAGCTTATACTTGAGTCAAAACAAGGCGATCGGATTCCGATACAAGAGACGATTGCGCCTATCTTAGAAGAAAATGAAGGGGCGACAAAAGGTTTTGTCATAGCATTTAGAGACGTCACAGAACAAAAAGAACGTCAGCGACAAATTGAAGAGTTAAGTTTTCATGATTATTTGACAGGCTTATACAATCGTAGGTATATGGAGGATTCTATCCGACGCTTAAATACAAACCGCAATATACCATTGACGATTATGGCTTTAGACATTAATGGTTTAAAAATTGCAAATGATGCATTTGGTCATGAAGTTGGAGACCAATTGATTAAAGCGGCAGCCAAAGTAATAAAATCGGCTTGCCGAGAAGAAGATATTGTGGCAAGAACCGGCGGAGATGAATTCATGGTACTTTTGCCAAATACAACCGCAAAAAATGCTGAAGCTATTAAGCAACGTATTTTAACGTTAGCAAAGCAAGAGCAGGTAAAATCCATTAGTGTGTCGATTGCTATTGGATTTTGCGTAAAAGTGGACGCCTCAGAAGATATCAATGAAATCCAAAAACGTGCAGATAAGCATATGTACAAACATAAAATGAAATCCAGTAAAAAAATGAAGCTTTCGATGATTAGTATGGCTATGGAAAATATTCAGAAAAACTATGAAGCAGAAGAAGTCCATACAGAGCGGGTGGCAGAATTTAGCAGTAAAATACTAGATGCCATGAACTACCCGATTGAAGATATTGAAGAAATATATATGGCGGGAACACTGCATGATATCGGAAAAATTATTTTGTCACCGGAACTTCTTAACAAAAAAGAAGCGTTAACAAAAGATGAAATAGAGCAAGTGCATCGTTATCCGGAAGCGGGCTATCAGATCTTAAAAAATACGGATGAATACGCCAGTATTGCAGAAATTGTGCTATACCATCATGAACGCTATGATGGTAAAGGCTATCCAAGTGGTTTAATAGGGCATCAAATTCCTTTGGAGTCACGTATTATTAGTGTTGCTGATGCATATGAATCCATGACAGGCAAACGTCCATACAAACGCAAGATGACCAAAGAAGAGGCAATTGAGGAATTGAAGCGATGTGCAGGAACCCAATTTGATCCGGAAATTGTCGATGTATTTGTCAATAAAGTACTTCGAAGAGAAGAATAAGTGATGGTCAATGTGCACAAAAAAATACCTATAAATGTCAAGAAGTATACAAAAACTATAAAAGATATTGAATAATGGCTAATATGTGTGTAGAATGTTAATAAGACGTCGACACGCATTTTTTTTACGCAATTTACTTTAGTGATTTAAAGCGTTGCGCTTTAACTTGAAAAACACAGGAGGAAAGAATGAAGGTATATGTAATCAGCATTATCCTATATATTGTTATGATTTTAACGGTGAGTTTTTTCAGTCGCAAAAAACTAGTGGATGAAGAAGGCTATTTATTAGGCGGGCGATCAATTCCGCCCTGGATGTCGGCATTTTCTTATGGAACAGCATATTTTTCATCGGTTATTTTTATAGGCTATGCAGGAAAGTTGGGATGGGGATTTGGTTTATCTGTTCTGTGGATTGCACTAGGTAATACCGTTGTTGGGACAGTACTGGCCTGGAAAATTCTGGGAAAAAAAACACGAGAAATGACGCAACGCTTAAAAGCATCAACAATGCCGGAATTTTTAGGGATACGTTATGAGAGCCTTGGCATAAAGGTATTTTCTGCATTGATTATTTTTATTTATTTGTCGGTGGGTTTATGGCAACGTCGATTGCAGATTTTATACAAGGATGCATTATGATTGTTGGCGCTGTTTTGTTAGTGTTTTATGTAATGACATCAGAAGCTGTTGGCGGACTTTTAGGCGTCTATCGTCGTCTAGAAGCTATACCACAAGTAGGTAAGCAACTGGTGAGCCCTGTTGGACCACCGGGATTGGCCCTCATAGTGTCCTTAGTTATTTTGACAAGTCTAGGGTCGTGGGGCTTACCTCAAATGGTTCACAAATTTTATACCATAAAAAATGAACGGTCGATTAAAACGGCTGCGGTTGTTTCGACAGGATTTGCCGCTCTAATTACAACTAGCGCCTACTTAACAGGGGCAGTGAGCCGCCTTGTGCTGAGTAATGTCAAACCTGAAAGCTATGATCAAGTGATACCTATGGTTATGGAGAAAACACTGCCTTTGGCTGTGAGTGCTGTATTGTTGGTCTTAGTCCTATCAGCATCCATGTCGACATTAGCCTCAGTAGTTATCGCCGCCAGTTCTGCAGTTGCCGTTGATCTTGTGAAGACAATTAAACCTGGGATACAACCAAAGCAAAATATGTTAATACTTCGATGTATGTTTGTTGTCTTTGTTGTGGGTTCTTTTTTATTGGCTAAGAGTGAAAGTTCTATAATGAATTTGGCGGCATTATCTTGGGGAACAGTGTCTGGATGTTTGTTGGCACCCTATATTCTTGGACTATATTGGAAAAAAGCAAATCTCATCGGTGCTTATGCCGGAATGATCACGGCGTTACTAATCACGATTACAGGTGTTTTGTTGCTTGAAGGAGGCGTAACCAGTCCATATATTCCGATTGTCGGAGCGTTATCGGTTGTTCTACCGTTTATACCAATGAGTATTGTTAGTCTTGTGACGCGACCCCATGAAAAAGGATATTTGAATTACATCTACGCAACCAAATAAAAATAAAGGAGAAAAACAATGCATACGATAGAATATCTTGAAAAAAAGGATATGGAACATATTCAGCTGATGCGATTAAAGCAAACGGTGCAACGGGTATATGACCATGTACCTTATTATCGTGGACTTATGGAACAAGAACAGGTTACACCGGAAGCGATCAAGCATTTGTCAGATATAGCCAAATTACCATTTTCCAATAAAGAAGACTTACGTATTAACTATCCTTTTGGGCTTTTTGCAGTTGCAAAGGACCAGATTGTACGCTTGCATGCATCCTCAGGAACAACAGGAAAGCCAACCGTCGTAGGATACACACAACATGATCTGGACATGTGGAGCGAAGCGGTAAAGCGCTTAGCGGTAATGGCAGGTGCAACGCAAGAGGATGTTGTTCAAATAGCTTTTGGCTATGGATTATTTACAGGAGCTTTTGGGTTACACTATGGGTTAGAAAAGCTAGGTGCAACCATTATACCCATCTCTTCAGGAAATACGAAAAAGCAGTTGATGATGATGCAAGATCTTGGAACGACAATTCTAGTATCCACACCATCGTATGCCTTACATATGGGTGAGGTCGCTAAAAATATGGGCATTGATCCCAAGAAAGATTTACAGTTAAGAATTGGACTTTTTGGAGGAGAAGGCTCATCAGAATCGGTACGAAAAGAGCTTGAAGATGTGTGGGGGATTCTGGCAACAGAAAATTATGGGATGAGTGAATTGATCGGTCCAGGCGTTAGTGGAGAGTGTGTGCATAAGATGGGGATGCATATTAATGAAGATTATTTTCTAGCTGAAATTATTGACCCGGTGACACAAGAAGTTCTTGAGGATGGTGAAATAGGAGAACTTGTCATAACGACCCTGGATAAAGAAGCGCTACCATTAATTCGTTATCGAACAAAAGATTTAACCCGTTTAATAAAAGAACCTTGTGCCTGTGGTCGAACCACAAAGCGAATGGAAAAAATATCGGGACGCAGTGATGATATGCTAATTATTCGTGGAGTCAATGTTTTTCCAACTCAAATAGAAGAAGTCATGGGCGAGTTTGACGAACTGGCCCCCCATTATGAGATTCTTCTTAGGAAAGAAGGGCACCTGGACACACTTGAAATAAAAATCGAATTGAAAACAGATATGAATTTAGACTCATATCAATATCTACAAAACCTAGAAAAAGAAATTAAGCATCGTTTACGAACCATGTTAAATTTACAGGCTATAGTTTCTTTAGTTAGTCCTAAAACCCTCCAACGGTTTGAAGGAAAGGCTAAACGTATTAAAGACTTAAGAAAGATTCAGGAGGAAAATCATGAAACAAATTATGTTAGGCAATGAAGCGGTTGCACGAGGAGCATATGAAGCAGGTGTGCGTGTGGCTGTGGCATATCCCGGAACACCCAGTACAGAAATTACTGAGTTTATAGCAATGTATGATGAAATCTATGCACAGTGGTCTCCAAATGAAAAGGTAGCGCTTGAGGTGGGGTTAGGTGCTGCAATAGCAGGGAGTCGAACCCTTGTCTCCATGAAGCATGTCGGTGTTAATGTGGCAGCAGACCCATTGTTCACATCAGCCTATACGGGTATTAATGCAGGACTGGTGATTATGGTTGCGGATGATCCGGGCATGCACAGCTCACAAAATGAACAAGATAGCCGCTATTATGCGAAGTCAGCCCATGTGCCCATGCTAGAACCATCAGATAGTCAAGAGGCAAAGGCATTTGTAAAATTAGCCTTTGAAATAAGTGAAACTTATGATACACCTGTGTTTGTACGTTTAACAACACGTATTTCTCATAGTCAAAGTGTGGTTGAACTTCAAGAGCGTCAAGAACGTTTGCTCAAGCCATATACTAAAGATGTAAAAAAATATGTAATGATGCCTGGAATGGCAAGATTACGTCATTTGGTTGTTCAAGAGCGCATGGAGACCATTGCGTCGGATGCCAATACATTTGACATTAATCGTATCTCTATGGAGGATACCTCGATAGGGATTATTACTAGTGGTCTTGCATACCAGTATGTCAAAGAAACCTATCCAAAGGCATCGGTTCTAAAACTGGGAATGGTGCATCCACTGCCTAGAATACGTATTGAATCGTTTGCTTCAAGTGTAGACAGACTATATGTTATTGAAGAGCTAGAACCTATAATAGAAGATACGATTAAATCCTGGGGGATACAAGTTATGGGCAAAGAGTTGTTGACCCTTCAGGGAGAGTATAGTGCCAATCTTTTAAGGGAACAATTATTAGGAGAGACGCTTCAACTAGATATCCCCAAGCAACTTCCCGGCAGACCTCCGGTTATGTGTCCTGGATGTCCACATCGCGGGATTTATCATGCAATGAATTTCCTTGGTCTTCATGCAACAGGGGATATTGGATGTTATACCTTAGGAGCGTTAGCGCCGCTAAACGGCATTGACACATGTGTAGATATGGGTGCCAGTGTATCCATGCTTTTGGGGATAGAAAAGGCCAGGGGCAAAGATTTTATAAAAAATTGGATTGCAATTATTGGGGATTCAACATTTGTACACTCAGGAATTACAGGTCTTGTGGATATGGTGTATAACAATAGTAGTGCAACAGTATTAATCTTGGATAATTCAACAACAGGAATGACGGGACACCAAGATAATCCAACGACAGGAAAGACACTTAAGGGGAATAAAGCTCCGGTTCTTAACTTGGTCGAGTTATGCAAGGCAATAGGTGTTAAGAATGTATGTGTAGTTGATCCATTCGAACAAGAAGACGTGGAAAAGGTTCTATATGAACAAACACAAGCGGATTGCCTTTCTGTTATTATTGCAAGTCGTCCTTGTGAGCTATTGGATAAAAAAAGACCACGAGTGGCCTACATTGTTGACCCGATGAGTTGTATCCAATGTGAACTTTGTCTCGAGATGGGATGTCCGGCAATATCAAAAGTGAATGGTGAGATAGTAATTAATGATAATCTATGTGCAGATTGCGGATTATGTCTTGAGCTATGCCGTGTCAATGCAATTAAGAAAAAGGAGGATTTTCTATTATGAGAACTCGAAATATATTAATTGTGGGTGTTGGTGGACAAGGGACGCTCTTGACTAGCCGGGTGTTGGGTAATTTAGCGGTAAATCAAGGCCATGACGTAAAGTTATCCGAAGTTCATGGAATGAGTCAACGCGGTGGTTCTGTTGTGACCCATGTGCGTTATGGACAAAAAGTCTATTCGCCATTAGTGGAAGTCGGTGAAGCAGATATTATCCTTGCTTTTGAAAAAATGGAAGCTTTACGCTGGAAGCACTTTCTGCGACCGGACGGAATCTTATTAGTGAATATGCAACAGATTAACCCCATGCCGGTAACCATTGGTCAGGCAATCTATCCGAAGAATATTCTGGATGTGCTTTGTGAAGAAGTCAAAAACTTTTATCCGGTTGATGCACTAAACGAGGCAAGGGAGTTAGGCAATAGCCGTACCATGAATATGGTGCTGGTGGGAGTTTTAGCTGCCAAGATGGATATTGATCCAGAAAAATGGCTGGAAGTGATTGCATGTACGGTTCCTCAAAAGACCATTGATATCAATCAAAAAGCCTTTGAGCGAGGGTATGGACTTATTCGAAACGAGGTGACGCCATGATTTGGAATGAACATCATGAATGCATGTCAAGACAAGATAGAACCCGACTCCAAGATGAACGGCTCATCGAAATGGTGGAACGGGTATATTATAACGTACCGTTTTATCGTAAAAAAATGCAAACGATGGGGATAGAACCAGGAGATATCACGGGTATCAAAGATTTAAATAAACTGCCCTTTACAACAAAAGATGACCTTCGCGACAATTATCCCTTCGGACTTTTTGCTTCCCCAATGGAAGATGTGGTTCGCCTGCATGCATCCTCAGGAACGACAGGCAAACCCACAGTTGTGGGATATACTCGAAAAGATATAGCGTTATTTTCCGAAGTCGTTGCAAGGTCCCTAACAGCAGCCGGAGTTAAGCGGCATGATATGATACAAAACGCCTATGGATATGGATTGTTTACAGGAGGATTAGGTGTACATTACGGTGCAGAGCGTATTGGAGCAACCGTGGTTCCTATTTCGGCGGGCAATACGAAGAAGCAGGTGCAACTTTTACAAGATATGGGAACAACAGCTATGGCGTTGACACCATCTTATGCCTTATATCTTGCAGAGACGTTGGAAGAGATGAATATTGATCCAAAATCTCTACCATTAAAAATAGGTATTTTTGGTGCAGAACCTTGGACGGAAGGCATGCGTGAAGAGATAGAAAAGCGCCTAGATGTTAAAGCGATTGATATCTATGGACTATCAGAAATTATTGGACCGGGTGTATCGATTGAATGCCAGGAGCAAAAGGGCCTGCATATTTTCGAAGATCACTTTATTCCTGAGATTATAGACCCAAGAACCCTAGAGACACTTGACGCAGGTGAAGAAGGGGAGTTGGTGTTCACAACAGTAACCAAGGAGGCATTACCACTTTTACGCTATCGTACGAGAGATTTGACAACCCTTGATTATAGTCCCTGTGCTTGTGGACGCACCCTTGTGCGAATGAAAAAATGTACAGGACGAAGCGATGATATGATGATTATACGGGGAATCAATGTTTTTCCGTCACAGATTGAATCGGTTTTACTTGAGCTTAATGAAACCAAACCGCATTACCTTCTTATTGTTGATCGGGAGAATAACTTAGATACCCTTGAAGTACAGGTCGAAGTTGATGACAAAGTCTTTTCAGATGAGATTCGAAAACTTGAGCAGCTTAAAGGAAAAATAAAAAGCGCCTTGGATTCAACCTTGAGTATTTCTGTAAAAGTAACTTTGGTTGAGCCAAAGACGCTTCGGCGAAGTGAAGGGAAAGCAAAACGTGTTATTGATAAACGCCATTTATATGAGGAGGTTGAAGGATGATTATAAAACAATTAACCATTTTTTTAGAAAATAAATCGGGGCGTTTAAGTGAAGCGACCAAAGTGCTTGGCGACAACGGGATTAATATATCGGCTTTGTCTATCGCAGATACATCTGAATATGGCTTGTTGCGATTAATTGTCAGCGACGGAGAAAAAGCCGTTGAATTATTAAAACAAGAGGGTTTTTCGGTAAGCTTGACCAATGTTATCTGCCTAAAAGTGGAACATCGTCCGGGAACACTTCATGATGCAATTGCCGCTTTATCACAAAGTGGTGTGGATGTAGAATACATGTATGCTTATGTAGCGGGCAATCATGCATCCGTCATTATGAAAGTGTCAGATTGTCAAAAAGCTATTGATACATTAAAAAAAGAGAATATTGATATTCTTGAAGCAAAGGAAGTCTATCATAACTGTCAATAAGATACCAAAGACTAGTTGCCGCATTCGATGCTTATTTCGTTGAAGATATTAAGGAGATCATTGATTTTAATGGTCTCTTTATCTTTTCCGGCACGGTCATAGATAATATTGCCTTGATTCATCATGATAATACGATTGCCATATTCAGCCGCATAACGTAGATTATGTGTGACCATCATAGCGGTTAATTTTTTTTCGCGAACGATTTTGTCGGTTAAGATCATAATCGTTTCGGCTGTTTTAGGATCAAGAGCGGCAGTATGTTCATCTAAAATCAAAAAATCAATCGGAGTCAATGTTGACATAATGAGTGCGACAGCTTGACGCTGACCACCGGAAAGAGCTCCAAGCTTAACATCCATCTTGTCTTCTAGACCAAGACCAAGTGACGCTAACTGTTCACGATAATAATCGATACGTGATTTGTTCACACCAAGACTTAGCCCAAAAGGCTTTCCCTTATGATCTGCTAGGGATAAGTTTTCAAGCATTGTCAGATTTGGACAAGTGCCCATGGCAGGATTTTGATATACACGGCCGATACGATTATGACGCTTATATTCAGGCATCTTTACAATGCTTTTTCCATGTATACGAATATCTCCATCCTCAATAGGAATATTTCCACAAATAATATTAAGGAGAGAGGTTTTTCCGCTTCCGTTACTTCCAACAATAGATAAGAACTGACCATCATCAATGGTGAGGTTGAATTTATCAAAAAGGCACATTTCTGTAATAAGACCTGGATTGTAGATTTTTGTTATATTATTTAGCTCAAGCATTTGAAGTCACTCCTTTTGTATGTTTTTTTTGATAATTTCCATACACCAATATCGCTAAGAAAAGTATGCTGGTAATAAGCTTTAGGAGATTTGCAGGTAAACCTAAGCTAAGTGCCACTTGGATACAAGCTTTATAGATAACGCTACCGACTAAAACGGCAGTGGTTCCTTTAACAAATCCAAAGCGTTTAAAAACAGTGGTTCCCATGATAACAGTGGCAAGACCAAAAACAACTTGTCCGGTTCCCATGGTACTGGAAAAGGCACGCTGTTCTTGACAGACAATTGCACCAGATAAAGCCACAAGAGCATTAGCAATGGTTAAACCGATGATTTTAACAGAACCTTTATCTTTGGCTAAAGTAGTGACTACAACATCATTGTCTCCAACAGCACGAAGTAATAAACCGCTTTTTGTCTTAAAATATAAGTCAAGAATCAATTTGAAAATGAAAGCGATGATTAACGTTATCAGAAGCTTGCGATAAACTAATGGAACAGTGCCAAAAAGAAGATTAAATACACCGGTTGTAAAAATCGTATCAACACTACGGTCAATGATAAGATTGGAACCTGCGATTTGCAGATTGATGGAAAAAAGTGCTGTCATCGTAATGATACCTGCAAGTAAATCGCGAATATGCAAGCGTACATGAATAAATCCAGTTACAAATCCTGCAAATGCACCAAAGAGTAAGGCAACGAGCAAGGTAAGGTAAGGATTGACATGATTGGTAAGCAAAACA